>ERZ1047821.2929-NODE-2929-length-10100-cov-7.089696_pt1 | contig 10100 bp, 16 predicted proteins | sample MGYA00383096_ERZ1047821 | MGnify/ENA primary metagenome ERZ1047821 (study PRJEB29581, sample SAMEA5548366) | metagenome | biome: marine; feature: coastal; material: water | depth 25 m | study: Short-term variability in the microbial, nano- and picoplankton... | reverse complement strand
TAAAACTAATTTATTTACTATCTTTGTTTTAAATCAAATTTAATTTTAATGAAACAATCATATATCCCAAAAGACTTAACGTTTGATAACGAAGGTCGTTCTAAACTTATTTCAGGTATTACTAAAATTTCCAAAGCAGTCAAGAGCACCTTAGGCCCTAGAGGCCGTACAGTTCTTATAGAGTCTCCGGATCATATCGCTGGTATAACTGTGACTAAGGATGGGGTAACTGTAGCTAACTCAATCTTCTTAAACGATCCTATTGAGAACTTAGCAATACAGATGATGAAGGATGCAGCCAGTCGTACAGCTCAATCCGCTGGTGATGGTACAACTACAGCAATCGTTTTGACTGAGGCTATTGTAAATGCCGGTCAAAAACATTTGACTAAAGATCATAACGTCACTGAGGTTATTAAGCATATTAATAAATTCAGTAAAGAGTTAATTAAGATATTACAGAAAGACTCTAAGAAGATTACTAAGTCCAGGCTACTAGACGTAGCTACAATATCTGCTAACAACGACAAAGAGATTGGATCAATCATAGCTGAGGCTTATAACAAGGTTGGTGTGAATGGGATTGTGACAGTTGAGAAGAGTATGAACCATGAGACGTATGCCGAGGTGACTAATGGAATTAAGATTGACCGTGGTTACACTTCTAACTTATTTTTAAATAACCAACGTAAGGATGAGTGTATACTAGAGGATGTCATGGTACTTGTCTGTGATCAGGAGATAAATAATATTCTGCAAATAGAAAACATATTAAAACCAATCATACAGCAAAACAAGAAATTACTAATAATTGCACCATGTGCAACCAATGTAATAAACACACTAGCCGCTAATGTTGTTAGAAACAACTTGAAGCTGTGTAATATTGTTCCACCTCAGTTTGGATACAAGAGCCATGAGTTAATGCAAGACATAGCCTTTGCGGTTGGAGCGAAATATTATTCTGAGAAGACTGGTGATGACCTTGGTTTATTAAATCTTGACGACCTAGGACATGTAGATAAGATAATAGTTGGGAAGAGTTCTAGTGTTTTAATTAAAAACCAGGCAACAATAAGCGAGGAGACTACTAAGCGTATAGAAGAGCTTAAGATTCAGCAGGAGGCTACAGCATTCAAAGCTGATAAAGACTTTATTAATGAGCGTATAGCTAGTTTAGCCGGGGCAATTGGTTGTATTTACGTTGGAGCTAATAGTGATGTTGAGCAAAAAGAAAAATTTGACCGAGTCGATGACTCGGTATGCGCTGTGCGCAGCGCCTTACAAGAAGGCATAGTCAGTGGAGGAGGCCTTGCTTTATATATGGCTACTAATAAATTTAAGAAAGATACTGTTACAGAGAATCAGAAGGTGGCACTTGATATATTATGCGAATCAATTCAGGTTCCATTGAAACAAATTATTATTAACTCTGGAAAAGATCCAAAACAAATCATTAAACTAATTAATTTTAACGATAACACAGTAGGATACGATGTGAAAGCTGAGGTCGTAGGCGATATGTATACGATGGGAGTGATAGATCCATTAAAAGTTACAAAGAATGCGCTTATAAATGCAGTCAGTGTTGCTACTACTATTCTTTCAACTAACGCTATAGTTACACATGCAAGAGCAATTTAAATCAGAAACAATACCTGAAAAAGTTCAAGAACAAATACAAGCTATTAAAATGTTAATTTTGCAAGGTTATACCATTATTGATCTTGAAGGACAGTTTATAAACAAATGGAATTATAGAAAAGAAGATAAATTTGATTTTAACTTTAAAGAATCTAGCAACTACAAAATACCTAAATTAAAACAAGACACATGAAGCCAATAGGAAAATATATTATCATAAACACGATAGAGGAAGAACATAAAACAAAATCTGGGTTGTTATTATCTGCTACAGACGTAGAAGGATTTAGGTATCGTAAAGGAAAAGTAGTAAAAGCTGGTAGCGACGTTAGTGTTATCAACGAGAACGACTTAATATACTACGATAAAAACGCAGGACACAGTATGCTTATCAATGATATGCCTTATACCATTATTCTTGAGAGAGATGTCGTTGTTGTTTTATAAAATCGTTCATATCGACAATACTGTTACGGTAAACTTTGTCCATATACGAAGCATCGTTGCGGAATAACGGATTAGCGTGCGCAGTTTCTGCAATTTCTTCGCCATTTAGTTTTTTATAGACTAATGTTACTATTCTTTTAGCTTTATATGTTAATTCATACAGGGTTGCTTGGTTACCCTGACGTTTTCTCCATACATGTATCCAATCGTCTCTTAATAAACGGCTAAATCTTTTAATATCCCAGCTCATTACCTCTTCAAACCTCTTGAATTGAGTTTTATCAAACATTTGTTCGCTATATAAAAACAATAACATCTCTAGATCTGGAGTTGTTAAACCATATTTAGCTTTTACCCAGTATCTTATAACTCTCCAATACTTTAAATAGTCATGTGTAGGAGTCCTTCTTGTAGTAGGCTTCCTTTTGTATACGCCCTTAGATTTCATTTTAAAAAATTTGTATATTTGTAAAAATAGTAAATAAAAAATTATGAGTGAAAGGTGTCGAGTATCTGTAATGGGAAAAGAAGCTTCTTTAGGTAAAGCTACTAAAATGCAAAAAAAAGAAATTAAAGCTTGTAAAGCAAAAAAAAGAAAAGCTACTTTTAAAAAAGTAACATCTACAGTATCTAAAGTTGCTACTAAAGGTTATCAGCAGACTGCTAACTTTTTAAGTGATCAAGCAAGTAAATTAAAAAAATAAATTTTGCCAAGAGTAGGAAAGAAAAATTTTAGCTACACTAAAAAAGGAAAAGCAGCAGCTAAAAAACACGCAAAAAAAACTGGTAAGAAAGTTAAGTCTACATATTAATGGCTAAAATAATTATCTCGAAGTATATTTCACATTCTAAAAAAAGACCGGGAGTACATTCTAAAAATGCATCAAGAGGACAGAACGGATATAAAAATAAATACAGAGGCCAAGGCCGAAACAGATAAAAATAAAGAAAAAGTAATGCCAGATCCAAAAAAAAAATATAAAGATTTAGCTAAAAAATTAAAAGTTGATACTAAAAAAGATACTATAGTTTCTACGCCTTTTAATCAAAGCAATTTTAAAAGAAGAGTAATGTCTAGAAAAGGATATAAAATGAAAAAATCTTCTACCCTTAGCAATGATCCAAATACTGTTCACATAGTTTATAAAAAATTAAAGTAATGAAAATGCGTTGGTGCTAAGTCTAGAAGATAAATAATAAATATTTATTATATTTGTTATAAATAATTACTATTATGAAAAAACAAGGATATAACTCAAGGCTAGATGAATCATTAGGTGCAAAGCACGGAAAGAAGTCTCAATCTTTTAAAGATCGTAGAGACGAATCAAAAGCTATGTCAAAAAAAAAGTTTGGTCACGCCTATGGAGGAGACTCAGGAATGTCATACAGACACTCTTCAAGTTGGAAAACTCATAAACATTTAAGTTAATGGCAAAGAAAAAAAAAGTTACGGTAGTTAAGAAACCGAAAAGCGTTCAACAAGTAGACTATGTTTCTAGAAATTCTGAAATACAAAAAAGAATTAAAGAAAGAAACAAGTATATTGAAAGCCTTTTAGAAGATAAAATAGAAGACAATGAAAAATAAAGTAAAACCTTGTCAGTGCGGAAACACTTCAGATCCTAAAGGGAACTGTGACGGATCTCACTTGATAGAAAATTAAATCAATAAATCAAAATCATGAGCAAATCAAAAGGTCTAGGAGACACGATCGAAAAAATCACAATGGCAACCGGAATTAAAGCAGTTGTGGAGAAAGTAGCGGCAGTTACTGGAAAACCCTGCGGTTGTCAACAACGTAAGGATACTCTAAATAGAGTTTTTCCATACGACAATAAGTAAGAATAAGAAAGAGAATTTTTAACCCTCTAAATTAAAAACATGGCGTACCCTAAAATTACCGTTAATACCGGACTAGTATTAAACCCTATAGCAAGCGACACGCTTCCTATTCCTTCACCTGACTTACCACAAATAACTGGCGCAACTACAGCATCAACTTCTGATAAATTAGTTGACGTTGGAGCAGACTTTAGTAATGTTGAGATCAATGACATTGTTTACAATACAACCGACAATACATCGGCGTTTGTTACAGCAATAGACAGCAGTACGATATTATCAATTAGCGCTGATATTTTTACATCACCGGAAGATTATATTATATTTTTAGGAGGCCCACACGGATCTCAAAGAATTAATTCTTCAGAAGGATGTTTAATATATGTTGGAAGTAATGAAGGAACAATGGACTTAGCAAAGTCTTATGTAGATATTAAAGTAAAAACAATATCTGGAAACGATGTAACTTTTTCAAACTTTAAAGTAGGAGAATATTTACCTGTACAATGTTTACAGATTTTTTCTACTGGTACCGACGCAGCTGTTAGAAATAACTGTCTTGCAATATGGTAAAAACAACAGTACCGTGTCCTGAATATGTGCAAACAAATTCAGCACTATTAAACTTAGAAATAACTTATGAAATCGTTAATAATGGAAGACTGGAAACTATACTCAATTAATGCTACGGCATTTGCTTTATCTTTAACTGAACTTGAAATAACATTAAAAATTATATTGCTAGTATTATCCATTGGATATACGATACATAAGTGGAAAAAATTAAAATAATCTACTTATGATTAGTAAACATATATCAGAAAAAGAGGCAACAAAATCAATTACTGCCTTAAGACTTGGTTTAGCTAATACCCCTAATGGAAATGCATTGGCTAACATGAAGCAACTTGCTGAAAAAATATTTGAACCACTTAGAGAACATGTTGGAGGCCCTATAAAAATAAACAGCATGTATAGATCAGAAGCTCTCAATAAAGCGATTGGGGGATCGAGCCGGTCACAGCATTGCCAGGGAAATGCAATGGATGTAGATGACATCTACGGATACAAAACAAATAAAGAGATGTTTGATTTTATAAGAGAAAAATTAGACTTCGATCAACTTATCTACGAATTTGGAAATGAAGAAAATCCTGACTGGGTTCATGTAAGTTATGTTGATAAAGAAAAAAACAGAAACAGAGTTTTAAAAGCTGTTAGAGATAAAGGTAAAACAGTTTATATAGACATTACAAATAAATGAAAAGACTAATATTTATTTTTGCGCTTATTGTAAGTTGTGGAGTACATAAAAACCCACCACCACCCTCTACGGGCGTATGGTTAGATGTTCCTCCAACAGTAAAGATAGATACATTGTCTTACACAAGATTAAATTGGAAACTAAGAACCGACTTTACTTTTAGATGGAATTATGCTCAGTTTGCTATGAATCAACCATTTTCTTTTTATTCATCAGCATCTTTTGCTAGATTTTGGAATCCATTTAATTCTTTTGATATGTACTGGAACCGAAGTAGGTTCTGGCATGATTGGGCTTTTAGTTATCCTTATTTTAATTATCATTATCAAACGCCTAGATATTATATGTACGAACAGCCTCGTTATGTAGCTGTAATGAAGGGAAGAAGAATTAGTCAAAGAAATAAAGAAGGCCAGGCTGCTATGATACAAGCTTATAAAGAAAAAAAACTAACACTTGCAGCTAATAGACTAAGAAGTAAAATTAAAATAAACAACAATAGAACAAATAGAGACTGGAATAATAATAATAAATTTATTCCAAGAGAAAATCCTAATCCAATTAATGTTAGCTCACCTTCTCGTTACGAATCTAAATCTATATCTAGAGTAGATGTAAACAGAACAAAGGTTAAAATAAAACAATAGGTTATGGGAAAAATATTAGCAAAATTATTTGGAGGAGTTGGCGCAGACATTGCCGGTAAAATATCAGGCATTATAGATAAACATACTTTTTCTAAAGAAGAAAGAGCTAAGTTAAAACAAGAGATGGACAAGGTGTTTATTGATGCTGAGGCTGACATGCAAAAAAACGTAACAGAAAGATGGAAGGCAGATTTACAACACGGAAACTGGTTGACTAGATCAGTGCGTCCACTTACTTTAATTTTCTTAGTAGTATCTACTGTTGTAATGGTTTTTATTGACAGTGGGTTTATTGCTTTTGAAGTTGAAGAAAAATGGACGGATCTTTTGCAGATCACTTTGATTACAGTAATTGGAGCTTATTTCGGAGGAAGGTCGATTGAAAAAGTAAAAAAAGGATAATTTCTTTTGATTATCTTTGTAAATAATAAATAACTACTATGGCAAGAATAAGTACATATCCATTAGACACACATTTAGTTGGATCAGATTATTGGATTGGATCAGACGCTGATAGTAACTATGCAACTAAAAACTTTACAATTGATTCTGTAGCAGAATATATGAATAGAGTTGCTACTCAACAACAAGCGTTAAGATTTAAATATACAAATACAGTTCCAAGAACAGACGGATGTTTTTTTGGAGCAGACGGAGCGACATCAGCACCATCAGTAGCATACAGTACAATAACAGGATTTACATTAAGTAAATTTGAATTAACAAATTTAGGTATTGATATATCTTCTTTCTATGCTAATCCTTTAGGAGGTTCTGAAGTATTAATAACACAGTGTGATGATGTCTCTAAATGGGCAGTTTTTTCATGGGTTTCTTCAGTACAAAATGCAACTAATCCTAATTACTATGACATAGTTGTAGAGTACAAAGGTGGTAACAATGGCTTAATTGCAAACAAAGATTATTTCATATCTTTGCTAACGTACGCTGGAGCAAATGATGCGAATTTTTTGTACACTTTAGACGGAAGCGCAAGTGTTTATGTTATAGATCATAATTTAAATAAATATCCGTCAGTTACAATATTTGACACAAACAATGCTAATGCACAAGTAGAAACGCAAATAGAATTTAACAGTTTAAACCAAGCTACATTAACGTTTTCTTTACCATTTATAGGGGAAGCGTCATTTAATTAATAAATAAAAAATTATGGCAATATCGTATTTATCAAGTATAGTACTTAACAACAACCAGCTAAAAACCTTTAAGGTTGATAATCAAGCTAGTGATCCTACAGTGTCAGGAGTAGGTCAAATGATATTTGATACTACGAATGACGTATTAAAATATAACACATCAACTGGATGGCAAACAGTAAGCTCAGGAATGGTTACCTGGATTTTAAAAGGAGACTCTGGAGCGGATCAAACAATTGGAGATGGACAATCAGCATCAATATTAGGAGAAACAGGATTTATAACCACAACAGCTGGAGCAACTAGACAGGTTGAAATTACAATGGATGATAATGGTCCGTCAGCAACAAATGGAATTGTTGCGTATCCGGCAAGTATTTCGTACAATAAAAAAGGACAAATAACAGCTGTTACAGCAAGTACAGAACCAATAACAGGTTTTGATATAAGTGACGGAACAAATATTCAAACGGTTGTAAACGGAAACACAATTACGTTTGCACACAATACAGGGTTAGATGCTGTGGTTAGCGCAACAGACACTGTAACTTACAATCTACAATTACAAGATTTATCAGACATGATACAAACATGGGTTGCGACTGATGAGTTTATTGTATTAGATGGAACGGATCAAAAAAGAAAAGCAGGTAATGAAATTCCTATAAACTTATTAGGAACTCCTAGTGCTGATTTAGCAATGGGTAATAATAAAATTACTGGATTAGCTGCACCTACCGCAAACGCTGATGCAGCAACAAAACAATATGTTGATAATGCAGTTGTTGGTTCACTACAAATAAAAGGAGGATTTAACGCAAACACTGGTGCAATTGATGCAACTCCGGTTACAAGTAACCTTACTTATGATGATTTACCAGTAGCTGGAGATGTAAGAGTAGCGATAGCGGTTGGAGATTTTTATGTATGTACAACAGCAGGTAATTTCTTTGGAAACACAGCAACGCCACTTACAGTAGGTGATCAAGTTATATGTAACACGGCAGCAGCGGCAGGAGCTTCAGTTGAAGGAGATTTTGTAATAGTACAATCAGATACAGATTTAGCAACTGCAACTACAGTAGGGCTTGCAAGTTTTCCAACATCTGGAGGCTTAACGGTTAATGCTAGTGGTGCGGCATCTTTAGATCCTCAAGCAGGAGTAGCCGGATCTTATGGAGCAGTAACAAAATCATTACAAATAACAGCAGACGGAAAAGGAATAATAACAGGTATTGCAGCTGCCGATATAGCTATCCCATCTACACAAATTACAGACTTCTGTACAGCGGTTGAAACATGTGTTGGTTCAGGATTAAATTATGCGGCAGATATTGGAAATAATTCTGCCATTACATACGCTGTAACTCACGGACTAGGAACAAGGGATGTCATTGTACAAGTTTATGACACTTCAACTTATGACACAGTTATTTGTGACGTAGTGAGAACAAGCGCAACAGTAGTTACATTATCTACAACAACAGCACTTGGTACTGGTGCCGCTAGAGTTCTTATATCTGTAAGTTAGTTTTAATTTACTTACATGGCGATAAAATTTCTTAGTGGACAAACTATATCCGGAACTTTAACGGTATCTGGAAATGTACAAGGTGCTACGTTTAATGGTCTTGCTATAAATACTACAGGTACAAATAATGTAGCAAATCAAATAGCTAGAACTGATAGTTATGGTTATGCAAATTTTGGATGGATACAATCAATCTCTGGTAACCACGCAGGATCAATCACAAGGATTACAGCAAGTAACGATGCATATTTAAGGTATGTAACACCAGCTCAATTTAGAACAGGCGTTACTGATGGATTTTACGCTCCCTCATCAACTGTAAGTGGAGTAACATCTGTTGCTACCGGGAATGGATTAACTGGCGGAACAATTACTTCAACCGGAACCCTTACTATGTCTGGTGATTATACGGGTAATTTTTCAATTACAGGCGCTAATCTTGCTGGAAATAGTTTTTCAGATCCTGATATAGTTTTAAGTATTACTGACGAAGACACAACATCTTCTGTAAGAAATAAAATAACTGGTAGTTCAGCTATAACAAAAGTTAGTGACGCTACAGCACCAGCACCAGGATGTTTTCAGGTTAATGGTAGTTTTTATCCTCAAGGATTTGGCCCTTATTATAAAATTTCTGAAGGTGATGAATTTGTTTTTGAATTTTGGATGAGATATGTTTCAGGTACAGCCACTTACAATCTTTTATACGCTGGATCAAATTTTTATAATGCAGCTGGAACTTATTTAGGCAATTCACAAAGATACTGGGGAGAAGCTGCTTTAAATATAAACGCTAATACTGGTACTGGTTGGTACCATGTATCTGGTACATTAGGCCCTAACAGAGCTTCCGGCACTGGAGATATACCAACAACTGCTGAATCAATGAGGTTGTTATTTTTGTTTAATTATAATCCAAATGGAACTATTGTAACAAATTATTGTGGTTTAAAAGTTTATAAATCAAATCCAACAGTAACTAAATTATATAGAAAAACTCTAGGTAGCGAAGCAGGTACAAGTAGAAACAGAGATTTAGTTATTGATAGCGACGGTGATATTTTTGGAAAAGATATAACAGCAACTGGCGTAGTATATGCAAGTGGAGGTAATTCAGGTACATGGAATTCTCATACTAGCAATACAGGTACAGTAACTTCAGTTGCTACAGGTTCAGGACTGACGGGTGGAACAATAACATCAACAGGAACTTTATCAGTAGATAGTACTGTTATAAGAACATCAGGTACTCAATCAATAACTGGTAACACAGAATTTTATCCTTCAAGTACTTCAACAGGCTATAGTACTGCAGCTATAGAATTAATGGCTTCTTCAAGTGGTACAAGTGGTACTCCACCAAGAATAGCTTGGCATTGGGGAGGTGTAGTTGCATCATCAATAACAATTGAAACAAACGGTACAATAGCTGTTAGAAATAATCCTGGTAATGCTTATGAAAAATTTAAAGCATCAATTATAACAGCTACAAGTAATTTTTCAGGTAATTTAACAGGTAATGTGACTGGAAATGTGACTGGATCTTCTGGATCATGCACAGG
>ERZ1047821.2923-NODE-2923-length-10113-cov-6.310897_pt1 | contig 10113 bp, 18 predicted proteins | sample MGYA00383096_ERZ1047821 | MGnify/ENA primary metagenome ERZ1047821 (study PRJEB29581, sample SAMEA5548366) | metagenome | biome: marine; feature: coastal; material: water | depth 25 m | study: Short-term variability in the microbial, nano- and picoplankton... | reverse complement strand
CAGATGCCCATGTAAAAAATATTCCTCTTGTTCTATAAATAGTTGAAGTTCCGTCAGCATCTCCATATGCATCTGCATTAAAAATTAAACTCCCACCTACTGTAAGTGTATCATCAATTGTTGTTGCGCCATTTAAATAAGTAGTTCCATTATTATAAAAATCATAACTAGTATTTACAGAACCTACATACATTCCTGTAGTTTGTACATCTCCTGTAAAAGTTGCATTATTAGAAGTGTCTATTTCTAAAGCAACAGTACTATTAGAAAAATTATATAAATAAAAAGATTCATTTCCTGCAATACCTCCACTTGATGGAGCTTTTCCTATTTGCCATCCATAAACACTTGCTGCTCCTAAATTAAGATAACCATACTCAGCTTGAGTACTAGACATTGTAATAACTTGACCAAAAATAACATCATTTGTGAATTGAGATGATCCTGTATAAGTTACTTTTGTAGATGTTGTATCGTAATAAATTGTACCATCTTGATCTGATCCAATTTCTAATTTTTTATTATCATTTAATTGAACATTTAGAAAAAATTTACTTCTTTCCTCACTTCCATCCATCATTAAATAAACAGCGGATCCGCCTAATCCATCATCATTTATAAAAACAATATCTCTGTCATCAGCATGATTTTCTATATATAAATTTCCTGTATTATTCATTATATAACTAGCACCAACATTTTCATATATTTCTAGATCATCGGTTGCGCCTAAAATTAACTTTTGACTGTCAGCCATTTGAATATTATAAGCTCCCGATGTATTTCCAACTGCTAAAACTGCGCTTAATGCTGGTGCGGCTGGGGTGCTATCATCAACATATTTTTTTGTAGCAAAATTTAAATCTACTGAAGGAGCTATACCAGTTACTAAACCAGTAAAAGTTCCAGTTGTTCCAGAAATTGTGCCTCCCGTTACATTTCCAGTTAGGTTACCAGTAACATCACCAGTAACATCTCCTGTAACATCTCCTGTAACATCTCCAGTAATATCTCCAGTAATATCTCCAGTAACATCACCAGTTAAATTACCTGTTACATTGCCCGTTAAATTACCAGTAACATCACCTGTTACATTGCCAGTTACATCACCCGTAACATTTCCTGTTACATCACCCGTAACATTTCCTGTTACATTTCCAGTTAAATCCCCTGTTACATCACCTGTTACATTGCCATCTAAATTAGCTACAAGTGTGCCTATTGCATATCCTGTAGCTGTTGAATCAACAACAGTTGTTGGCTCAGTTTCTAAACCAGTAAATAATCTAAATTTATTTGAATCACTTGCATCACTATATAAACCTAAATATTTTGTTGTTGCACTTTCAACATATTTACCATAAAAACCAATATCTAAAGTGTTAGAAACATTAGAATTTGCTAATTTTATTAATGGATCTTTTACACTTAAATCAATTGTATCTATATAGGTAACAGTTCCATTTACATCTAAATTGCCGCTAATTGTTACTAGAGTAGCTGATGCTTGTATAATACTGTTTTCTATATTATGAGAGCTTGTAAATATTGGCACATAATTAGCAGTACCACCAGTTGCTGATGTAACCCCATCAATTTCACTAATTGTTTTCCAGTCAGTTCCCGTTACAGTTGAAGTTAATACCTGTCCTGAACTCCCTGCTGCATTATTAGCATCTTTAAAAATACCAGTTAGGCGCATAGATCCGCCAATATGTAAATTTTCAGTTGGTGTTATTCCTATACCTAATTTTGAAGTTGATAAATAAATGTTTGAACTGTTACCAACACCATCACTAAGAATTTTTGCAGTACCGCTAAGGTTAGAATTATCACCAATTTTTAAAATTGCATTATAAGTATCTTGAACCTTTAATCCAGTAAATGTAGTTGCCATATTGTATTTTTTACAAATTTAAGCAATTTCGTTTACCTTTGTTTCCCTTGCCCTCTTGTTTTTTTCTTATAAGCATTTTGCCCTCTTGATGCATTTTTAGAATGAACTCCTGGTCTTTTCTTTTTTGGCTTATATCTATATCTATCTATTATTTTTTTTGCCATTATTTCTTAAAAAAACTTGTTGCCTTTTCTGTTGTTCGCCCTCCAAAATATGCTAAGACAACCGCCATCATAACTTTTTCAAATGTATCATTCCAAGTAGCATTAATATGAAATGGTATAGATTCTATACTATCTAAAATACCAGCAAATGAAAATACTACTATACACCAAATTAAAACCATTGGTCTTACGTTTTTAGATAGCCACCCAGAGTTTGGTCCATTATCGGATTCCCACCTTGATGATATAGCTTGTATCTCTTTATTTTGTTGGTCAAATATCATCTGCTGTAATTTAATTTTATCCTCATTTGATATTTTTGATTTACCAATTTCAGACAACGCCTCTTGTGGTGAACTTACACCACTTAAAATGTTACCTAATGTTGGATTTATCATTGAAGCCGCTCCAAATAATAATTTTCCAACTGTTGTTTCTTTGAATTTCTTTTTACTCATAATTATAAAATCTAAAATGTAAACCAAATAAAATTAAATATATATTTAGTTCACTAAAGTTATTTTTTTCATCAATAGGATAAAATGAAAACCCTAATAATGGTCCAGTTGATAAAATTTCCATCACACCAAATTGGAAATTATCCATAATTTAATTTTTATTTTTCATCAATACATCCGAGCTTGGGCGTGTTACAATATCAGGCACTTTAACAGATGAAACAGAATTATTATTAGTATTTATATAATTATTATTATTATAATTATTATAATCATTTCTGCTAATATTATAATTCCTTGTATTTAAATTTCTTTTTTTAATTTGATTATTTAAATTATCAGCGATTAAATCTATTCTAGTATTATTTCGTCTGCCTTTTACAAAAGCTATATTATAATCATTTAACCAATAATATGGTTTATACCATTCATATCCCCACCAGTTATGCGAATTAAAACTCCAATTCCACCAGATCTGATCTCTATTCCAATAAAAATCATAAGCTGAACTAAAACCCCTTCTATATAATGAGTTAGTATAATAAAATTCATAATACCAATTTATATCTTGAGTTAATGCGAATTGTAAATAATTATTTTTTAAATTCCAATCCTTATGCATTTGTCTTTTTAACTCATTCATAGAGTTAATTTTATTTATAACTATTTTATTATTAAAATAATTTGGCTTATGGTTTAAAGTAGATAATTGAAAAGATGAGCAACCTATTAAAAATAATAATAGCATTAACATTAAAAGTGGATATATAAAATAAACCCATATCACTTTTCTATCATCTTTATTCATTATTTCCATTAATTATTAATTATATACTTTCTTTTCTAAATTATCTAACCTTCTATCATGTTGTTTTTCTAATGATTCTAATTTGTTTTCAAAAAATTGTATTTGTTGATCTATTTTAGAATGATCCTCGTGAGGAGGTAATTTTTTTGCTTCTTCAATATCAGATTGCAATGTTGTATAAGTAAAAATCAAAGATGCAATTCCACCAATTAATAATATTAATGTCTTTAAATCTAAATTTAAATCTGGCACACCATCTGAATCTATGTCTATTCCAACTTTTTTATTTTCAATCCCCATTACTTATATATTTATATTCTTTCTTAGCATTAAAGCAAGGACATACTTTTTTATCTGTAAAATCATTATGACCATATACTATCGCCTGTGGATGTTTTTCTTTTAAATCTTTTAATAACTTCTCAAGAGATTCTTTTTGCTCAGGTGTTCTAGTATCAATCCATTCTTTCATAGCTCTATCCATTCCTCCGATATAACAAACTCCGATTGAACGTCTATTATGCCCAGCTACATGAGCACCATTTTTGCTAACTGGTCTGCCCTCTTGTATCGTTCCATCTAAAGTTATAACGTAATGGTAACCACAATCTGACCAGCCATTTCCTGAAACGTGCCAATCTGTAATATCGTCAACATCAAATTCCTTATGTTCTGGAGTAGCAGAACAATGAACTATTAGCTTATCTATTTTTCTCATAATCTATTATTATTCTAAGTTGCCATTTATTTTTTTTCTATTATTTTTTTTACTGTATAAATTATAGTACATAATAGCAAAATTATTTTTAATGAGCTTTCAATTTGTGTCATTGAAATACTCAGTGCTATTGTATTGAATATATATATTTTCATGTCTAAATTTTCCATTTTAACTGGTTTGTTCAACTTTGTTAGATAGTTCTAATATTGCCCTAAAATATGTGTGGTCAATTAAATCATCTTGTAAATATGTAATGCCTGAATTTTGAACCGCATAACAATTAAAATTATAAGAACTTAAATCAAATGCACTTTGATTTTTTGATACAAGTAAATTAGTAATTGCAGACATTATAGTATTGGCATCTAAATCCCCGCCACTAGATCCATCAAATCTTGTAATTACTTCAATTCTAGTAATACATTCAACATTATATTTAGATTGGTTGTCATCAATTGCATTAGTAGATAAACCATACACTCTAATATAAGGATAAGATGCACTACTTGGCACTCTATTATAAACAGGTACATAAGATCCACCATGTGAAATTGCACTACCAAGAGCTGCAATTATTTTTAATCTTATATATTTTATTGGATCTAACATTATCTAATATCTTTATTTATTTTGTTTTTTAATCTCTTAAGTAATTCATAAAATCCAGCTCGAACCGCTGGAAAAAAATAGGGTTGCGGGTTCATATTTACTTTTCTTTTTCCTTCACCTTTAAACATTGCTTTAATCATTGATGAATCTATTCCTAATGCTCTGGCATCTGCGGTTGATACTGCTGAACCTGTTCCAAATTCAACATAAGCGGCATATGTTGCAAGAGCATGAACACTCGCCTGGTTTTTTGAAGCACCAAAACCAATAGTTTGCTTTAAATGTCCAGTATCAACAGGAACTTCATCAGTCGCTACACTTGCAATATCTGCGGCTGTATATCCTAATTCATCACTAAAACCTTGTTCACTAAATTTTTTTAATCTATTAAGTTTTTTATTTAATAATGCTAAATCATTTGTGTTTATTTTTACCCTACCTTTTAACATTATTATTCTATTTTTGTACCTGTTATTTTAGTAATATATTTAAATTCACTTTGAAATATATTATTTATTCTATAATCATCACTTTTGCCAACTATTTGAAAAACATACTCAGTTAAATTAATGCCATCTATTGTTTCGGCTCTGCATAATAATTCAACATTTGTTTTAGTTTCCCTTTGCCCATACTTTGAGGATTTTTCCCCATCTATTTGTTTAACATTTGCCCATATAGTTGAATAAGTTGTTAAAGTATTAGTATAGCCGCCATAGCCATCAGCGGAATTATTAATTTGTTTTATTATTACTCTAGTATTTAATTTTCCAGGATTCATTATAAAAACATTGCTTTATAAGAATTTAAAACATCCCTTGTATCAGTAGGTATTTCAGATGTTATTGTACCAGTTTCAAAATCTGTTCTGTTTTCGTAATATGTAGATGCTAATTGTAAAATTGCTTGTTGTAGTAAAGAATCATTTAATCCCTCAGTTATATAAACAACTGTAACTTTTTTAGCATATCCATTATCAAGCTCAACAGTTTCTTTGTCTAAACCTATATTTGTATGAGTTAATGCAACTCCATCAGCATGAATACTAGTAATGGAAGCAACAGGACCAAAAGGTAAATCAAAAATACCACTAGTTTCATCTAAATAGTAAGATCTATTTTTAGCAACAATATCTCTAGATATATAGTTTTCACACCAAATCCTAGATTGAGTTATTTGCTTTGCTATTAAAGTGTCATCAGCTGTAGTATCAATTTTAGCATATAGCTTTAAATCCGCAGAGCTTACTATTTCTGAACCTGTGGTGGAATTAATTTTTACCTGTCTCATTTTTTGTTTCTTTTGAATCTAATTTTAACTCTTTTGTTTCTCTTTTAAGTTTAGCTTCTTTTTTCTTTATAGCTTCACCCCATCCTTTAGAGATCCATTTAGAAATATTAGCATCGTTAATTTCAATTATATCACCCTCTTTATAATCTCGACCTTCTTTGCTAATAGGTATTAATAATTTTATTTTCATGATATTTATTTTATGTAAAGATAAAAAAAAAGTGCCACTAGTTTTTAAGTAGTGACACTTCTAACTTATTTATGAAATCAGTGCAAAGTTATTAAAATTTTCTTTATAAGGACCATTGGCTCTTAATCTTATGGTTTTTTGTTTCTTATTTTTAATTATAAAGAACCCTTTTAAACTTTCTTTATATATAGCAAAGAAATCTACATATTTAGTTTCATACGTTAAACAGCCACGCCTTAAAACACATTGATCTGAGTACTTATTATAAATACTTTTAACCCTTGTATTGCTAATATATTTTATTTGAATTTTATATAGTGATCCATTTTTTTCTAAAATACAATCATATTGAGATGCATCCAGAAGTGGCATAGATACATTAAAACCATTTCTCATGGCGGTTGATGCAAAAAGATATTCAGCATAACAACCTTGTTGATTTTGATTCACTATGTCAAGATATAAAAAAAGCCAATTAAATTAATAACTGGCTTTTTAACATTCACTGGGATTAAAACAAAACAATTCTCTATGAAAAACTATTGGGTGAATGTATTATTTCTTTAATTTTATATAAATGATTTAATATTTTTAATTTCTTAATAGCTGGTAAGTTTTTCCATATTTTTGGATCTATGGAGCTTTGTACTATATCATCTATTTCAATCATTTCAGGCATATAAATTATTTATTATTAGATTCGTCTGCTAATACTGAAAAACCTAAAATGGATAAAAATATACCTGTTAAAAAATCCCCATAAAGATGTATTACTCTACAAGCTAAACCTAGTAAACTAAATACTAAAAAGTATTTGATATATATTTTATTTAGATCCATTGTTTTCAACTATTTCAATTAAACTTTTTGAATAATCTTTATAAATATTATTTAAAACAAATTTCTGATTTTGTCTTTGTCTTTTAGCTTTTTTAAAATTGTGTAAAAATTTTTGTTCTAATAAATCCCTTTCATGCTCTTGTCTAATAAGCATTTTTCTTACAGAAATCATATTTTCCATGTGCCTTAAGTTGTCGGCTTGTATATCTTTTTTCATTTCTCTTTGCCTATTGGCTTTTTTAAAATTATGTAAAAATTTTTCTCTATTTGCCATAATTATATTTTTATAGTTAAAAGCATTATTACAAATCCAGCTACTATATAAAAGCTAATTAGCCATTTAAGGTTTTCTGGATTTTGTTTTAAGAATTTTTTAATCATTTTGTTTGTTGTTTTATTTTAGAATCCCAATTGACTAAATACTCTTGACATTTTCCTTTGTCTTTGTAAGGCATTTTCTTTATTCTCTTTTTTAGAATAATATCTCTCCCACCTTCTCCAATCTTTTCTCATTTCTATATGTCTTTTCTCGGCTTTAAATTTTCTCACCCATTCTTTACATTCTTCTTTTGTGTTTGCATAGAAACAAAGAGAATCCATAGGCATAATATCATATTTAGCTTGTAAGGAATTTTCTGGTGCATATTGAATAGTAACACACCATTGTGGTTGTCCATTAAATGGTTTTTCATATGTGCTTTTTAAAGGATATTTAATTTTCATTTTGTTTATTATTAGTGATGTGGCAAAATTGCCTTTATATTGAAAAGATAATAAGTGAGGTGAAACCCTAGGCAGCTACTGTATTGTAGCAAGAAATCTGATAATTTCTAATACCTCCCAACTATCAGGTTGGTTTTTTTGTTATTTCGTTATAGGAAACTTTATCCTGTCCTTTGCTAATGTATGTTGTCTTATTGTTTTATTTAAGCTGTCGTACTTTTGACTATTTTTCCCTATGGAACATTAGGTCGTAAACCCTAAACTTTCTTAAAACCACTTTTCAAACATTCAAGTTCTCTTCCAACTTGTTTCACACTCTTGTTTTTTAATTCTCATTTATTTCAATGAGTAGCAATTTTCCTTATTATTATTTCAATATGTTAATGAACGTTTATAATACAAATATAAAAGAATATTTTTAAATAACAAATATATTTTGCATTTATTTTACATTTATTTCACTTTACCCCATAAAAAAAGGGGTGAAAAACACCCCTTTAATTAGTAAAATTGTTATTATTATGCAGTTTCTAGTGCTGCTTTTGCAGTACTGAAAGTTCCATCTATAATACCATTTGGTAAATAAGTAGCAAGTGCTACTCTTTCCATTACTCTTACAGTAACGAATCCATCTCTTACATTTGTTCCATCCTCTGTAAAGAACTCAACTGCTACGTTATCTCTAACCCATAATTGAGCTGCTTGACCAAAGTTACCAACTAGGAATGTCCCAGCGTTAACTTCGTTATTTACAGCGATTGGTGTACCTAAAAAGTTAGGTTGCAATCCTTGATACACTTGATCTTTAAGATAGTTGTTAGTAGTATCTTTTAATAATAAGATCTTGTGAAAATCAGTTGGATTTAAAAGTATGTAATCCGCTTTGTAATTAGCAATTTGTAATTGGTTAATTGCCGCTACAAGTACATCAAATTCATTTGCTGATTCAACTGCATGATAAAATTTACCACTTGCTGAAACATCAAAATTAGTACCTGAATTGTAAAAACCATCAAGGTTTGGAGCAACACCGTTACCACCAAGTATTTGGTCATCCTCAACTTCCATTAATTTAGCTGGAACCCTAGCCGATAAGTAGCTAGAAATTTGAGGAGTATCGTGTAGCATTTCATCAGAAATTCTTAGGTATGTACCAATTTTTCTAACGTTAGCATCAGTTGCAGTCATATCAAAATCAGTTTGACCTAGAGTTGCACCTTCAGCCGCTGGAGCTGCACCATTTGAATATCCACTTTCTTTAACATATCTAACAACATCACTATTAGTTGAACCAATAGGGATAATTTGTCTAATGTTTTGTGGAGTAGTAGGATCATATTTATATCCTGGTATTCTTTGTGGAGGAATTACATCTCCTGTGAAATCGGCTGCAACAGTCATATCCGCTTTTATTTCAAAAGCTGATGATCTTGATCCGCCATTTCTCATTGCATCTAAAGCACCCTCTTTGATAGCTTTTGTCAAGTTACCTTTAAAAGATTTATCCTCTTTTTGAGATGCTTCAAATCTCTTTTTACTAGATACTTCAATAGCATCCATTCTTTCAGTAAATTTTTCTGTAAGGTTTTTTATTTCGCCTTTCAACGCTTCATCTGCCTTACCAGTTGCTGAATCAACTGCCTGTCCATGAGCTTTTTCCAATTTAGCATCTATAATATCGCCTAATTGGTCAAGCTGCTTTTTTACATTTTCTTCCATTTTAGTAAAGAATTTTTTAAAGTTTATTAATTAAGTATTTATAAATATCAACCTGAGACATCTTTACTGTCGGCACAGTGATTTCTTCAATCGGCTGTGTGGCATTAACAAAATATGTTTTTAGTTTTAATATTTCGGATTCTAAGGCATATCCCATATCATCTGAGATATTGCCTTTTCTAAGTAGTTTACAAATATTATCATATCGCTTGTAAACTTTATCAATATTAGCCATAGATTTAACATCTAATATTTTAGCTTGTTCGTTTGCTGCTAATGTAACAGCACTAATTTCATATAGTTTAACTTCTTTTATTTCTCTGTAATCAGCTTTTTGTTCTTTTACAATTGGCATAATACCAACAGAATTTTCAGTAATTACTCCAGCTTTCATTAGTTCTATCACATCATTTCCTAATTGAGTTTTTGGAATTTCAGCAGTAAATACTAACCCTTTTTCATCCTCATATAATTCCTTCATTTTTCCAATTGGTTGCATCATATCATGTTGATATAAATATTTAACCCTTGAGCCATTTTCTTTAATAGTTTTTTGATATGCACCCTTTCTAATAATATCTAGGTCGCTATCCTTATTATCAAAATAAGAACCATAACCTTTTACAATATTATTCTTTTCATCATAATCAATTGTTTGCTCATCTATTGGAGCTGCTTTATAAATAAAATCCAT
>ERZ1047821.2916-NODE-2916-length-10126-cov-4.907060_pt1 | contig 10126 bp, 7 predicted proteins | sample MGYA00383096_ERZ1047821 | MGnify/ENA primary metagenome ERZ1047821 (study PRJEB29581, sample SAMEA5548366) | metagenome | biome: marine; feature: coastal; material: water | depth 25 m | study: Short-term variability in the microbial, nano- and picoplankton... | reverse complement strand
ACTCGCGGAAATCGGCCCCCTTTGGAATGGCGGGTACCGTTTTCTCTGGCATCGACCTAAAGGGTTTGAACGCTTATTGGCTGAAGGCGACAGCAGTCCCGCTGTCGGTGAAGTCGCCCAATTATTTGCTCGCCTGGATGGGCAGGCCCAGGCGTTAACGGCTAATCGCTTTAATGAGGCATTGAAACAACGCGTCATGCTGTTTCAGGGAGCGCAGGGGCTGGAAGCAGACGGGGTGATTGGCGTGCAGACATTGCTCAAGCTGAACGACGCATTAGGTATTGATACCAATGCGGTTGCAGCGCGCGCAATCTTGCAGCCGATGGATGAAACACAATGACAAGCAGCCTGCCATGTCCCTGATTCTAGATGCTCTTAATCGCTCCAATGATGACACGGATGATGTGCCTACCCTGGGCACACGCCATGCTTATGTTGCCGAGACGCCTGCGAAAAACTTCTGGCTGCTGGCCGTTGTACTCGCACTTGTTGCTGCAGTGGCAGTCATCGCCTGGCTGCTGTGGGACAGGGGGCAGAATGCCAATACGCTCGCAGTTGTCCAGCAGGCCGCGCCGCAGCTAGAAAAAGCGCAAGCTAAAGTCGTGGCAACATCAAAGGCCGAGTCCGAGCAGGGATTAGCGCCTGGTGCTGACGAATTGGCCACTGTTGAGAAACTGTCGCCTATAGCTGCGAGCGAGGCGACTCCGGCCAAACGCGGGGTCGCAGCAAACACAGCCGTTAGCGCTTTGTATGCATCAGAAAGGCCTGTCCAAGACAGTAATTCTCAGGTGACGCAATCCTCTGCTGTCGTCAAAATTACCAAGCCAGAGGCGCCAGTGCTCGAAAAAACCGCAGACGGTTCCGGATCCTCGGCAGTCGTAGAGGAGGGTGTTGATATCGAGCGCTTGCTGAAAAGCGCAGAGAATGAGTTGGAAAATGCCAGGTTGGAGGAACACTCAGCGCCCTTTGTAAATGGCCTGTCGCAGCAAACCAAAGACCGCATTCCCAGCATTTTTTACGAGCGGCACGACTATTCTGGCCGCCCGGGCCAGTCGCGGGTCGTGCTTAATGGCAAAGAACTTAAGGTGGGAGGCAGTCCCGCCTCTGGCCTTAAGGTTGAGGAAATATTGCCTGATTCCACGGTGCTGAACTATCGGGGTACCCGGTTTCGCCTGCGTGCTCTTAATAGCTGGGTGAACTTGTAGATAGTGCACCCAGCACGCCGCTTTTTAAAGTCCCAAATAGTCCATCATGATTTTGAATATCTCTGGCTGCTGCACAAAGGCCGGTATTTTGCCCTGACCCTGTGAATTAGCGTAAAGGGGAACAGCGGCCCCGGTATGCTCCTCCATCATAAAATTGGTCGTCGCATAGTTGACTGACATCACGCTGCCTTCAGGCGTTTCGATTTGTGCCAGATAGCCGGGTGTATAAACAGGGATTGGATAGGCGGAAAACAGGCTTTCATAAGGAATGAGTTGCGCCGCCTGGGAGTGGTCGGCGGTGACCAGAATGAGGGTCTTGGGATGTGTTCTGGAGAAAGCCAGCGCGCTTTGCAACGCTTCTTCCAATTGTTCAACTTCACCAATGGAGCCACAGGGCTTGCGCTCGTGGGACTGTTTGTCGATGGAGGCGGACTCTATCATCAGAAAGAATCCCTTGTCGTTATTCGCGGACAAATGCGCTAAGGCTGCATCGGTCATTTGTTTGAGTGTGGGCATCTCTGCGAAATCCGGATTGGGCTCGCAAATCATGACCTCTGGTAACTCTGCATCCCCAAGGTATTCGTGCACTCTGTTGAGCAGGCTAGGCTCAGGCATTTCTGCCTGACGTCCATCTTCTCCCCGCAGACGCACCGGCAAGGTGCTCTCGGCAAACAGCCCTAGTAAGGGTTGGCCGGGTTTGCTTGCCTCGAGGGCAGAAGCGCTATCTACCGTCTGGGAGCCATTGCTCTGGGCCAGGGCCAATACGCTAATGTCCTGTCCCTCGGCATTCACCGCGAAATGCTTGCTACCACCGCCCAGAATGACGTCCATGTTCGAATTGGCAAGCTGCTCGGAAACCGCGCCTAAGCCGCCATTCTTCCTGGCGTCCTGAGGGCAGCCCCCCAGATCTATCCCCTTGTATTCAACTTGCTCCACAATGTCGGGGTTTTCGCACAGGCGGTAACTGATGTGGGTGGCGAAGGCAGCCGGAGTGGCGTCGGTTACGCTGGAGGTGCTGACGATGCCAGTTTTAAAGCCGGCCGCTTTAGCCAGTTCGGCGATAGTGGGTATGTCTTTGTCACCGCCTGCTGTGGTCGACAGTCGACCACGGCTGGTGACTACACCGGTGGCCATGCTGGTCGCCGTGTTGGCTGAATCAGCAACGTAAACGGGCCTGCCATTTAACTTGTCTTCGGTGGTGAGTATCTGGGACGCCGCGCGCAGAGGCAGTCGATCCATGACAAGTCGGCCATTGGCGCCTTTGAGATAGTTGCGAGCAATTGTCACCTGTTGCTCGTCCATGCCATCGCCGATAATCAGGATGACGTGATGGGGTAGGTCGTCAGTTGCAGCCGCTACTGCCTGTTCTAGGGAGGACTCGGTCGGTACTTGAGCCTGGGCAGTGGCGCTCAAGAGCAGGATGCAGATCAGAATGAGGCGGTGGTAATTCATATCGATTGGGTCCAACGGGCGAAATTCGAGGCGCTAGTGATACCACGATGCCGTGCCAGATGCACGCTGCCAAGCCGCTGCGGCTAAAGGGTGGTCTGATTTGGATGACTCGGCCACATTTATCGCTGCTGTAGGCACATTTGAGACGATTGCCGCCTCGCACCGCTTAAAATTTGCCCTGTGTTGTGGCAGGATTCGTCTCTTGCCTTTGGTCAGCGCCAAAGGTGTAACAAAAACCGGGTCTTTCGGCCCACTGCCAGAAAACAATCTAGAGAGGTGAGTCTGATGAAAATGATGACCGCCATTATCAAGCCGTTCAAGCTGGATGATGTGAGAGAAGCGCTGCAGCAGGTTGGCATTGCTGGAATGACTGTGGAAGAGGTTAAAGGTTACGGTCGACAGAAGGGGCATACCGAACTCTACCGAGGCGCCGAATACCTGGTCGAATTCCAGCCTAAGGTGAAAATCCAGATCGCGGTGAGCGATGGCCAACTGGACGCAGCGATAGACGCAGTCTGTAAAGCTGCAGCCACCGGCAAGATTGGTGACGGCAAGATTTTTGTAGCGCCTTTGGAACAGGGCATTCGCATTCGCACCGGTGAAACCGGCGAAGACGCACTTTAACGGGAAATAACTGATGAAATCACTACAACAAATGGCTCTTCTAATGTTGGTAGGGACTGCTTCTGCCAGCGCCAGTGCTCAGGAGTTGAATCAGGCTGACACAGCCTGGGTCCTCACGGCTACCGCTCTGGTGCTGTTTATGACGATTCCCGGTCTCTCACTGTTTTACGGCGGTTTGGTGCGGGTAAAGAACGTACTGTCGATACTGATGCAGTGTTTCGCACTGACCTGCTTAATGTCGCTGCTGTGGTTTGCAGTTGGCTACACTATCGCATTTGGTTCCGATGGCGTGGAACAGGGCGCGTTTATTGGCGATTTTGGCAATGTCTTTTTCGCCGCTATCACCATGGACAGTTTAAATGGCGGTATACCTGCGACCTTGTTCGCTATTTTTCAGATGACCTTCGCGATTATCACACCGGCGCTGATCGTGGGTGGCTTTGCGGAGCGCATGCGCTTTTCCGCCATGCTTTTGTTCAGTGCGATCTGGTTAATTGTCGTTTATGCCCCGGTCTGTCACTGGGTCTGGGGCGGCGGCTGGCTAGGCAGTATGGGCCTGCAGGACTTCGCGGGCGGTACCGTGGTGCACATTACCGCAGCGGTCGCGGCGCTGGTTGCGGCCATGATGATGGGCCCCCGTCGCGGGTTTGGTAAGGTTGCAATGCCTCCACATAACCTGACCCTGACAGTCGCAGGCGCAGGCATGCTCTGGGTGGGATGGTTTGGTTTTAATGCCGGTTCTGCGGTCGCCGCAGACAACAGTGCCGCTATGGCAATGCTGGTAACTCATCTATCGGCGTCAGCCGGAGCACTGGCCTGGATGGCAATGGAGTGGATTCGCCATGGCAAACCTTCTGTGTTGGGCATCGTAACCGGCATGGTTGCCGGTCTGGGTACAATCACGCCAGCCTCTGGTTCTGTTGGCCCTGCCGCAGCGGTCGTCATCGGCCTTACCGCGGGCGTGGTCTGTTACTTCGCGACCAACTGGATCAAAAACAAGTTGAAGATAGATGACAGCCTGGATGTGTTTCCTGTGCACGGTGTTGGCGGTATTCTGGGCACCCTGTTGGCGGGTGTCTTTTGTTCTACCCAACTGGGCGTTTTCAGCGGGAACGGTTTCTCGGACGGCATTGACAGTATTGGGGGTCAGCTCATGGTGCAGGCTACCGGTGTTGTTGCTACCTTCACTTATACGGCGGTTGCTACCTGGGTTATCCTTAAGGTCGTAGACCTGATGGTCGGGCTCCGCGTAGATGCTGATGAAGAGACCCAGGGTTTGGACCTTGTATTGCACGACGAGCGCGGCTACGACCTGTAATCGCGACCTGCAAGGCCGCGAATGAACTGGAACCACCAGTACGCATCGATTAACGGCATCCGGGTTCACTATGTGGACCAGGGTCAGGGGATGCCAGTCATTCTTTGCCATGGATTTCCCCACCTGTGGTTCAGCTGGCATCGGCAAATAACGGCTCTGGCTGCTGCTGGCTATCGCGTGATTGCGCCTGACATGCGCGGCATGGGACAGACCGATGCCCCGCAAGACCCTCGCTATTATGACATTGATCACATCACTGGAGACCTGATAGGGCTGCTCGATCATCTGCAGCTGGAACAGTCTGTTTTCGCGGGTCTGGACTTTGGTGCGTTTGCGATCTACGACCTGGCGTTACGGCACCCGGAGCGGGTGATGGCCGTTATTGGTTTGGAAAATCCGGCGGCTCCACATAATCCGCAAGAGTCACCACTTACTGAATATCGTCGCATGGGCGAGCAACACTTCCTGCACATTGAATATTTTCGCGAGCCTCCCCGCGCCGATGAAGAGCTTGCGGCGCAACCGCGGCGTTTTTTACACAAGGTGTTCTATACGCTCAGCGGCTCAGCGAACTATTTTGACTGTTTTAAATATCCTCCTGAGACTGCTTATATCGATGCCATGGAAGAGCCTCCGCCCTTGCCCTGGTCCTGGCTGTCGGAGCAAGAGCTGGATTATTTTGTTGAAGAGTACACCCGCAGTGGCTTTACAGGAGGTCTGAACTGGTACCGCTCTATGGACATGAAATGGCAGCAGCGAAAGCCTTTTGAGGGTGTTCGCAGCGCAGTGCCGGCTTACTTTCTCGGCAGCGAAAACGATGTTGATTTGGAGGGTTTTCACGGGGAGAACCCCATTGGTCTGATGCGAGCGATTTTTCCCGACTTGCGCCAGGTGCGCATGGTGTCCGACGCCGGGCACATGGTGCAGTTGGAGGCTTCTGAAAAGGTGAATGCAATACTGCTCGATTACCTGGCGGAGATCGCCAACTCGGGTTGAGCGTTGCTGTCAGGAAAAATTGAGCTCCAGACCCAACTTGGCAAGATGAGATTGCTCCTGCTCCAGCTCGCTCAAGGTTAATGGATGATCTTCCAGCCAGGTCTCCGGGAATCCCAGTGCCAAGGATGAATCATCCACCTGAACTGCGAATTCAGGGAGCTGTTCCAGTGTTTCCACGTACTTGAAATGTACCGACAGGCGCATAATGGTGAGTAAATAGCCCAAACGACGTTGCAGGCTCTTGGGTTGGTCCTCTAGCAGTTCCGCCGAGATTTTTCCGCGTTGACCCTGGGTTAGAATCGCCAATTGCTCCTGTTCTTCTTGAGAAAAGCCCGGTAAATCTGCATTGCGCAGCAAGTAAGCAGTATGACGATTGAAATGCTTGTGTGAAATGGCCATGCCAATTTCGTGGGTGTGGGCCGCCCAGTGCAGTAGTTCCCAGTCTTCGTTGCCCAGTTTCCAGCTTCCGCGGGTGGCAGAGAATAGTGTACGACAGCGGCGCTCTACAATTTCAGCTGTGTTTTCATCGGCGGCGTAGCGTTGCATTAGTGCATTAATGGTCCGTTCGCGCACGTCTTCGTGGCTTAAACGCCCCATCAAGTCGTAGATTACTCCCTCACGCAGAGCGCCTTTTGACGTGCGCATTTGATCGATACCGAGAATATCGAACAGCGCGCTGGTGATGGCAGTGCCAGCGGTAATGACACTACGCCGGTTTTCAGACAAGCCATCCAGTTCTATTTCGTCGAAGTGATTAAACGTCAGGATTTTATGCTCGAGCTTACTCAGCGCCTTGCGGGTGATGTTGCCGTCACTCCAGCCATTTTGCAGAAGAATACTTGCTATTGCATTCAGTGTTCCCGACGAACCTACGCACTCCGCCCAGTGACTGGCACTGTAGCGATGACGGATATGCGATGTCTCTACGCGAGCATGATTGTATGCCCGTTGATAATTGGTGGCGGTGATCTCCCCACCCAGGAAGCAATCGCGAGTAAAAGAGACGCAACCCATTTGCAGACTTTCCAGTTGCTGGGGCTCAAAGCGTTCTCCGATAATGAACTCAGTACTGCCGCCGCCAATATCAATGACGAGTCGAGACTGAGCGTCATCTGCCAGGCTGTGAGCAACGCCAAGGTACACCAGTCGCGCTTCTTCCCGGCCATAGATCACGTCTACCCGGGTGCCCAGAATGTCACGGGCAGGCAGGGTGAAGTCCAGACGGTTTTTTGCCTGACGCAGTGCATTGGTACCGACCACGCGAATACGCTTTGGCTCGACACTTTCCAGCAGTTGGGCAAACCGGGACAAACATTCCAGGCCGCGTTCAATGGCATTGGGAGACAGGCGTCCGTTTTCCAGGCCCGCTCCCAGTTGAACCTTTTCAGCCAGGGCCTCAACCGGTCGCATCTCGCCGTGCTCTATCTTGGCGATGATCAGGTGAAATGAATTACTGCCCAGGTCTATAGCCGCCAGCAGGCTGCCATCGGGGAGGGGATCTTGCGGTGCTGCAGCCAAGGTGTTTGTTGTCCCTGTCTTTTCGATGAAGGCTTATGGTAATGGATTCCCGGTGCTGGTGCATGGCTTGCAAATCATTTCGGGTAGTACCAGATGGGAGACGTCCAGGCTCTTTCCTGAATCTTCCAGGGAATATCCGGGTTATTGCAACTTGCAGGTCGCTCTTCAGGCGGCAGACGGTTGCAATCCCATTGGCTCCAGCGACAGCTGGGATTCTCCAATGTCCGACTATAGTAAGCCGCAGCCGTATCCGGATCGAACCCGGGGTCGCGCCAGGTAGCGCAAAGCTGATTGAATCCGGAGCCACGAGTGACGCAGCTATCGGAGTCTACACTCGCTCCGTTTTTTGGATCACCGGCTACATTGTAAATTGCCTGGTGGGTTTTCCCGTCGGCGTCCACCCAGGATTTAATGATCTGGATACGCTGTAGCAGGTTGGCACTATCTCGACCGTCCCTGTTTGCAGTAACCAGAAATACCGGCCCTGCTGTTTGCGGTTCACCAGTCAGGGTCGAGCCCATAGGTACGCCTTGCTGGTAGGCCTTTTGGAGCAGCGCCGGATCATCACAATCCAGCTCATCCATACCCCAGCCGGCAAAAAATCTGGGCGTAATTTTGGGACCACTGGTGCCGAAAGTCTCTCTGTTTCGCATTGAATCAAACAGAGCTTCTCGAGAGTTTTGCTGTGCATAAATGCCTGCAAGGCCTCCGGGATTATAACGCACCGGTGAGCCGGCACCGATGTCGCCAGGCACTTCGGTATGACCCTCCAGGCGACTGAGTACATTGCGGTCTATGCCGTGAGACCCTTGGTAGAATTCCTCGCTGTCCGCTGCTGCTATGCCGTTGTGAGTGTCGGTGGCGGCGACAATCCCCAGCTTGAAAGGGTTGACTCCCAGTGCGGCTCTCTCCTTAAGTCCGGCAGCCAGTGCGTAGCGGACAAAATTGTAACGGGAGGTGCATCCGCGCAGCATCATGCCGCCACTGCCGATGGTTTCATCACAATCTTCAATGGACTCTGCCGGAGAGCGCAGCTTTTCGAAGTCACAGAACTCGTCTGCCGCACCCATAACGCTGGCGATACCATTGCGACATTCCGAGTCGCCCTTGGTTTGCAGTATTTCCGCCAGTGGTTCCAGTCTTGCACGCAGTTGGGCATGCTCTACGCGAGTCTTTGTAGGCAGGTCCCTGTTGCTGTATGGGTACCACATACGACCACTGCTCCAGTTGCTATTGTGAGGGATAGCGAGCACATCACAGTCAGTATCGCCCTCAATACAAGTGCGGTTTAGCCAGCCCCATAGTTGTTCTGGCTCCGGTGCATCCTTGGCGCTGATGACCGCCTGGGGTACCCGGGAGGACCGAAAAATAACATTGCGATGCAGGTTGGAGGAGTCTTCGGCGAGGGTGTATTCGTAGGCGTGCAGCGTGCTGAAGTTGCAACGGCTGCTGTGATCCTGCCACTGCTCAGTGCTGCGCTGATTTTCCAGCCACACCTGAGCGGCCTGCTGTAGACAAAGGGTGCCGTCTTTACCGCAAACTTTTTGCGAACGGTCTTTACCAAAAATGGCCAGCGAGGCCAGTCGCAAGATCGCCTGCATATCGTCGCCTGCCGGCAGCTGCAGGTCTCCTCGATACAGGCGACAAACCAATGCTCCGTAAGCCTGGCTAGCGGGGGCGTAACAGAGCTGGACTTCGCCAAGGGATTCGGCGTGATCGGTCACTGCCATAAAATCCAGCGGAGCATTAATGCTAATTAAGGGCGCATCGAAGCCCTCGGGGTCTGTGCGCAATCGTAGGGGCAGAGTTTCACCGCGGGCAAAACGATAGGCATCGTCAACGGTGGTCATGGTCCCAAACGCGGTAGCGTCGTAGGAGGCGGCGGTGTGGACGTGCAGGGCGCCAAAGAACGCGCGTTTTTGCGGGTACTGCTGCAAGCACTCTTTGTCGATGTTTACATCTTTACCTGCTGCCACCACGGGCACGGACTGCCAGTAGGCACTGTTCGCGCCTGCTGACTGCACCCTGGCGAATTCTTGGCGCAGCCAAAGTCCAGCTACTACCACGGTGAACAGGAGGAGCGAAAGCGCCCAGAGCAGGCATTTGAATACGGATTTTATGTTTGGCATGCCTTGATTTAAGCACGCCGCGGTAAGGCTGCAAAGCGCTGGCAGTTAGTCAGTCACGACTCTGGGCGTGCGCGCCGGCATTCGAGTGGTGAGTTCGTAGCCTATTGTGCCGGCATGGGCCGCAACTTCGCTCACGGGCAATTCTTCCCCCCACAGTATGACCTGGTCACCAAGCTTCACGTCGTCCAGGTCGGTGATATCCACAGTGATCATGTCCATTGAGACCCTGCCCGCCAGGGGCGCGCGTTGGCCGTTGATCAGCACTGGCGTGCCGTTGGCTGCGAGTCTGGGATAGCCATCACCATAGCCTATGGACACTGTGGCAATTCGCGAGGGTCTTTGGGCGGTCCAGTTTGCGGCGTAACCAACGGACTCACCGGAGGCAACGTTGCGTATCGAAATCACTGCGGAACAGAGTGTCATCACCGGGCGAAGCGTGTCTGTGTTGGGGTGGGTCGCAGTGAAAGGGGAGTTGCCATAGAGCATGTAGCCCGGACGAATCCAGTCATAATGCGAGTTCGGCCAGCCGAGTAAGCCCGACGAATTGGCCGCACTGCGTGGACCGGGAAGATCAGCGGTGATGCTCTCGAACAGTGCCAGTTGTTCTGTAGTTTGGGGCTTGTCCAGTTCATCGGCGCTGGCAAAGTGGGTGCAGGTGACTAACTCCCCAGTACGATTTTCACAGGAGCTCAAGCGCTGATGGAACTCGGCCGCTTCCTCGGGCTGCACGCCCAGTCGATGCATGCCGGTATCTATCTTGAGCCAGCAGGTAACAGGGGCAGGAAGTCGTGCCTGTTCAAGCCAGTAAAGGTGTTGGCGGTTATCGACCATCACCCAAAAATTTTGCTGCGAGGCGATAATCAGCTCTTGCGCCTCGAACACAC
>ERZ1047821.2910-NODE-2910-length-10136-cov-4.361770_pt1 | contig 10136 bp, 9 predicted proteins | sample MGYA00383096_ERZ1047821 | MGnify/ENA primary metagenome ERZ1047821 (study PRJEB29581, sample SAMEA5548366) | metagenome | biome: marine; feature: coastal; material: water | depth 25 m | study: Short-term variability in the microbial, nano- and picoplankton... | reverse complement strand
GATAGTTTGGTAAAATGTTTAGAGAAAAATAATTTATAAAAAATGAAAAAAGTAGCATTAATAACAGGTGTAACAGGTCAAGATGGATCCTTTTTAGCCGAATTTCTAATTAACAAGGGCTATGAAGTCCATGGAGTAATTAGAAGAAGTTCTTCTTTTAATACTGAAAGAATAGAACATTTGTATATAGAAGAATTAATAAGAGATTTACACTCTAATCGTAAAATCACTCTACATTATGGTGATATGACTGATACGTCAAATTTAATAAGATTAGTAAAGCAAATTCAACCAAATGAAATATACAATTTAGCCGCTCAATCTCATGTAAAAGTGTCATTTGATATGCCAGAATATACTGCTAAAACAGATGCTCTAGGCACATTAAGTTTACTAGAAGCTGTTAGAATTTGTGGACTGGAAAAAACGACAAGAATTTACCAAGCATCAACATCAGAACTTTACGGTAAAGTGCAAGAAATTCCTCAAACAGAAACAACGCCTTTTTACCCAAGATCACCTTATGGAGTTGCTAAAATGTATGCTTACTGGATTACCAAAAACTATAGAGAATCTTATGATATGTATGCGGTAAATGGTATTTTATTTAATCACGAATCTGAAAGACGTGGCGAAACATTTGTAACTAGGAAAATTACTTTAGCTGCGTCTAGAATTGCAGAAGGGTCACAAGAAAAATTATACTTAGGAAACTTAGATTCGTTAAGAGACTGGGGTTATGCAAAAGATTATGTAGAGTGTATGTGGTTAATGCTGCAACACCCAACACCAGAAGACTTTGTAATTGCTACAGGAAAACAATATTCTATTAAATATTTTTGTGAATTAGCATTTAAAGAAGCTGGAGTTGACATCATTTGGGAAGGAAAAGGTATCGAACAGGTTGGTAAATGTAAAGAAACAGGAAAAACCTTAATCGAGGTAGATCCAAAATACTTTAGACCAGCTGAGGTTGAAACGTTATTAGGTGACCCGTCTAAAGCAAATAAATTACTAGGATGGAATTCTAGTAAAACCTCTATAGAAGAGTTAGTTAAAATTATGATGAAACATGACATGTTACTTTCAAAAAAAGAACATAGCATCAAAAAATCTTTTGATTAATAAATTATTTATGAGATATACTTTATCAGATAATACATGGGATAGCAAAGAATACGAAGCCCTAAATAATGTTATAGAGTCAGGCTTTTTCTCTATGGGAGAAAAAGTAGCAACTTTCGAAAAAGACTTCGCTAAAAAGTTTAAAACTAAGTACGCAATAATGTCTAATTCTGGTTCATCAGCCAATTTATTAGCAATAGCAGCTTTAGTATATTCAAAAAGATTAAATGCAGGAGACGAGGTTATTGTGCCAGCTGTATCATGGAGCACAACTTATTTTCCAATATCACAACACAACCTAAAGCTTAAATTTGTAGATATTGATTTTAACACACTAAATATCGATACAGACTTGGTAGAAAAAGCAATAACGCCTAAAACCAAAGCGATTTTTGCTGTAAATCTATTAGGTAACCCTAACAATTTTGATGCATTAAATAAGATTTGCGATAAGCATAATCTTATTTTACTTGAAGATAATTGTGAATCTATGGGTGCGTTCTATAACGATAAACCTGTTGGGACAATTGGCTTAATGGGAACTTTTTCTACATTTTACTCTCATCATTTATGTACCATGGAAGGTGGAGTAACTGTTACAGACGATGAAGAGCTTTATCATTATATGCTTTCAATAAGAGCACACGGTTGGACAAGAAATTTACCAAGTGATAGTAAAATTTATAAGAAAAAAGAAGATGCCTTTTACGAAAGCTTTAATTTTATTATGCCAGGTTATAATTTAAGGCCTATAGAGATGGAAGGAGCTTTAGGTATTGAACAACTTAAAAAACTAGATGGCATTATTGATCAAAGACGTAAAAACGCAAAATATTTTTTATCTGAAATAGCTAACATAGAAGGTTATAAAATACAACAAGAAACACAACATAGCTCTTGGTTTGGTTTTGCTATCATTCTAGAAGGGAAAAATAAAGGTAGACGAAGCGAGTTAGTAGCACTTTTAGATAAAAATGATATTGATGCTAGACCTGTAGTTGCAGGAAACTTTGTGCGTAACAAAGCTGTCGAGTATTTAGACTATGAAGTTTATGGAGACCTAAAAAACGCAGACTACATTCACGATGAAGCTTTTTTTGTTGGTAACCACTCCAAAGACAATAAAGAACATGTAGACCGTTTAATAAACTGTCTTAAAGCTTTTGAAAATGCATAAAGAAGCCAAAATATACGTTGCAGGACATAACGGTATGTTAGGTTCGGCAATAGTAAGAGCATTAAAAAAAGATGGTTACAGTAACTTTATTTTTAGAAGATCTTTTGAATTAGATTTAAAAAACCAGAAGGCAGTCAATACTTTTTTTGAAACCGAAAAACCAGAATACGTTTTTCTTGTTGCTGCAAAAGTTGGTGGAATAGGAGCAAACATTGAACACCCAGCAGAGTTTTTGTACGATAATTTGATGATTAACTCTAATATTATTGAAGCAGCTTATAGAAACAAGGTGTCTAAGCTTTTATTTTTAGGGAGTTCTTGTATTTATCCAAGACTATCGGCTCAACCTATGAAAGAGGAATATCTTTTAGATGGTAAATTAGAACCAACAAATGAAGGTTATGCGCTTGGTAAAATTGCAGGTATAAAATTATGCGAATATTATAATAAGCAATATGGGACAAATTTCATCTCTGCAATGCCTCCAAATTTATATGGCGAGAATGATAATTTTGATCCAGCACACTCTCATGTTATTGGGGCGCTAATAAGAAAGTTTCATGTCGCAAAACAAAATAACGATAAAGAAGTTGTAATGTGGGGAACAGGAAGTGCTAAAAGAGAGTTTATGTATGTAGATGATGCTGCAGATGCTTGTTTGTTTCTAATGAAAAAATATAACGAAAGCGAACATATTAATATAGGTTCTGATGATGACGTACAAATTATAGAATTAGCAGAAATTATAAAAGATATAACAGGTTTTGCAGGGGCTCTTGTAAAAGATACTACAAAACCAGACGGAATGCCAAGAAAACTAATGGATAGCTCTAAAATGCATAAATTAGGATGGAGATATACAATAAGCTTAAGACAAGGTCTAGAGTTGACCTATAAATGGTTTGTTAAAAACGTAGAGCCACAGAAATAATTTACTCAAACTAAACTTTTTCTATTAGTTAATTTATTTATATATGAGTACTTACAATAAACAAATTATAAATAATTCTCTAGTCACTCTTCTTCAGATTATTGTAGTTTCTATAAGTACATTTTATTTATATAGATATATTATTTTATCTATTGGTATAGATAAACTAGGGCTTTGGTCCTTAATACTATCGGTGACATCTTTAGCAAACATTGGTAATTTTGGATTCACAGGGAGTTTGGTGAAGTTTACAGCTGAATTATCAACAAAAGGCAATTATAAAACGATTAATGCAATACTTAATGCCTCGATTTTAAGTGTCATTTTAGTTTTAATGATATTATTATCAATAATTTATCTAATTGCTTTTAATTTTTTGGGTTTTATAATTGATGAAAAATGGATCCCTATAGGAAGAGAGTTATTGTTTTTTGCTATCATTTCTCTATTTATAAATATAATTGCTAGCCTATATTATTCAATTATTGAAGGATTAAACATGGCGTATTTAAGAGCTTATGCTTTTATGTTTTCAACTGTACTTTATGTTATAATTTCAGTTTTATTTATAGAAAAATTTGATTTAATAGGTCTTGCGTATGCTCAATTAATACAAGCTCTTGTTTTTTTATTACTAGGTATTATTTTATCTAAAAGATATGTTCCTCAATTTAGATTTTTATATTTCAAGTGGCATAAAGATTTAATGATAAAAGTTTATTCTTATGGGTTTAATTTTCAAGTAATTGGAATTGCTCAAATGTTATATGATCCAATTACAAAAGCCGTTTTGTCAAAATACGGAGGTTTAGATTTTGTTGCAATTTTTGAATTAGCAACTAAATTAGTTAAGCAAATTAGAGCTTTAACATCTGGAGTTATTCAAACTATTGTTCCTAAAATAGTCAAGATTAATGTACTTGAACAAAATGATAAATTAATTGAGGCTTATAAAAAGGTAAATAATATTAATCTAATTTTAACTTTTATAACACTACTATTGATAATACCATTATCAAAAGTAATCTCCCTTATGTTTTTAGACAATAATCAAGATGATTTTATTATTGTATTAATAGGCATCACCCTTGGCTGGTTCGTGTCATCTATTAGTGTGCCTGCATATATGTTGAATCTAGGTACGGGAGACTTAAAATGGAATGTTATAGCCCATCTTTTGATAGGGATATTAAACTTACTTTTTTGTGTGTCTATTGGGTATTTATACAACAGCGGAATTTATATAATTTTATCATGGGTAATTGCTTTAATAATAGGTAATTTAATTATTCTTATTGAATTTCATAATAGAAAAAAGATTGATTTTAGAACAACTTTTAATTCAACTTTTTTTAAATTACTAGCATGTTTTGTTGGCATAAGTGTTATAAGTTTTTATGTCAATCTTAGAATAGATAATATATTATATTTAATAATAATACATGGTGTTTTAGTAGCAATCTACTATAGTGTTATCTTTTTTAAAATTAGAACAGTCAGAGAAAGTATTCTGTATATATATAAGCAAAGAAATGGTTAACTTTTTAATAAAAACAGTAAGGAAAATAATATCGCATTATTACTCTATTAGAAATTACTGTAATTTTAGAATTAATAAGGTGAAATCCAAGACTTTCCTTATTAAGGGGGTTATTCAAATAATCAATAAAGGGAATATACATATTGGTTTAGATTTTAGAGCCAATTCAGGCCGATCTAAAAACCCAATTGGAGGCGATACAGTATTAAGATTAATTACAGAAACTAGTGGAGTAATTAATATTGGTGATAATGTTGGAATTTCTAATTCTACACTATTTAGTAAGGAGAACATTACAATCATGAACGGTGTTTTAATTGGAGGAGGCTGTAGTATATGGGATAGTGATTTTCATTCTTTGGATAAAACAATTCGTGGAGGCGTTAACGATATTGGAGTATCAAAACCTATTTTAATTAAAGAAAATGCTTGGTTAGGTGGTAAAACAATTGTTTTAAAAGGGGTCACAATCGGTGAGAATTCAATAATTGGAGCAGGTAGTGTAGTCACTAAATCTATTCCAGACAATCAAATTTGGGCTGGTAATCCAGCTAAATTTATTAAGAATATTGATAATTGAAACTTATTATTTTAAAGAAAAACTACACTTGTGATTAAAAAAGATAAAGCGTTATTGATTTTTTTACCCTCTTACCAAAATAATCATGAATCATATTACAAAGTATTAACAGAAGTCGTTTTTAATGAAAAAAACGTAACCCTTTTAGCATATTCTAATGACTGTAATTTAAAGTCAAACAATAACCTTAGAGTAATCTGTCCTAAAAAAAATGAAGGAATAAGCCAATTTACCTTAAGAAATATTAAGTATTTCATAAAGGCTGATCTGGTCGTTTTAGAAGAGCTTTATAAAGTTTCTTTTCTAATACCTCTCATTATTGTTGCTTTTGGTTCTAAAACACTATTATCAATACATAACGTAAATAAATGGCTAAAAAGAGACGGCATTATTAAGAAGAACTTTGTAAAAGAAAAAGTCATTGATTTAATAATGAAAAATATCTCAGGATTAATTGTTATAAGTCTTTCATTGAGAGATTATATCTATGAGAACAAATTATATGATAAAAAGGTGTATTATGTGCCTTTTAGTGATACTCGGTACATAGAAAAAAACGATGATTTTAAATCGAAAAAAGAAATAACGTTTACTATACCAGGAACTGTTAATACAGAAAGAAGAGATTACATTTCTTTTTTAAAAGCGACTCTATTACTCATAGAAAAAAATGGTAATGACCAAAACATAAGATTAGTATTATTAGGAAAGAAGGTGAAAACAGGCCGTGAAGAAAATGAATTAATAGATAAGATTAATAAAATTAAAGAAAACACTGTAAAATTCTGGGAAAATTATATTGACACAAAAACTTTTGAAAATGAAATTCTTAATTCAAATTATCTAATTGGGAATATTAATATTAATTACGAAGAAAATTTAATTAAAGAAATTTATGGCCAATCAAAAGAAACAGGCGCTTTGTTTTTAATGTTAAAATATAGAACCCTCACGTTGTTTCCGAAGGAATATAAATCAAACGCTTTGTACGATTGTTTTATGATTAAATATGAAAACTCGCCTGATGGAATATACAATACGATGAAAGAAATAATAGCAAATAAATTTGAAATTGAAAATCAAAAAAGTAATTTTCAAAAGCATGACAAAATTGTTGACACAGAAATAGAACTCTTAAACAATACATTTAAGTAAATAATGATTATAAAAACAAATAGGATATACATATTTGGTATAGCTTTAATACTAATTTTGACTTTTTTATCACCTGCTGTGATTCAATTTTTTGCAGGCGTGTCAAATACATTATACACGGTAATTGTGTTAAGTGTTATTTTTAGTTTTATTTTTTTACATACTGCTATTACTAGAAAAATACTCTATAATAAAGTTCTATTAACTTCAATTATATTTTTATTTGTAATTTTAATAAGCGGATTGATTAATAATACCGCCATATTAAAGACTATTCTTTATTCCTTTTTTGCATTTATACCTTTTAGTGTTACTTATTTTTTTAATATTTTCTTATCTAAGAGTATTAAAATTCAAAATATAACTTCTAATATTTTAAAAATTATTGTTTTAATTCAATTACCAATTGTATTAATTCAAAAATATGGATATGAATTCCTAATAAAATTTAATAACTCATCCCAAAATATATCTGAAATAGATTTTATGTTTGGGTCTTTTTCAATAAAAGCTGACCACGCCTTAGGCTTCTTCTTAATTACCTATATATTAAAGATTATTTTTAAACTTAAATCTGGTGAGTTGAAAAAAATGCCATGGTTTATGATTATTTATATTTCTATAAGTATTTTAATAATTGAATCAAATTTAACCAAGATAGTTGTGTTATTAATTTTTTCATATTATCTAACGCTTTGGATCTATAAAAAAATAAAATTAGCAGGAGTTATTATTTGCACGATTGGTTTTTATTTCATGTTTAGTATAATCGTACAAAAATCAACAATCATTTCAAACGAGATATACCATTATAAATATTTAATGACATCTTCAGAGTCGTTAAAAGCTGTTGAAAATGGGTATGCTAAAAGACCACAAATACTAATTCATCAATTTAATAATGCGCCATTAAAATTATTTGGAAATGGTCCTTATGATTACTATAATATTTTGATAGGTGAATTTAAAAACACCATTCATTTTTCTCAATTAATTTGGACAATTAATGATTTAGGCATTATTGGCTTAGTTGTGATAGTGCTTTTAGCTTTTTTTCTCGTCAAGAGCCTAAATCTAGATAAAGAAACTAATTTAATATTATTTTTAATAGTAATATTATACTTGTTAATGACTAACATGTATTATGATATATCCATGATGATTTCACTTTCATTTTTAAACAGAAAGTTATAATGATTCTTGCTTCTTTTTTTAGCTAAATAAACGGTACTTTTCATAGCGTTTTTTAAGAAGTAAAATATTCTTTATTTTTTCAAGAAGAAATAATAGATTACTTTTGAAAAGAACTAAACCTACAAAGGTGAAATACTGTTTTATGATTATTCTTATTGTGTTTACGAGTTGTAAAAATACTGATAAACCTATAGAAGAAAATAAATTGGGACATAGCCTAAAAGAAAAAGTTAAAGATGATATATTTAAAATTTTAATAAACGGGGTTGTTAAGAGCGATGATATTTTTGAGGTTTTTTATACAGATATAGACGCCAAAGAGGGGTTTACTGAAGCGAAGAAGCTAAAAATAGTTGTAAAGGGAGATGACTCGATTCAAAACATAGCATTTAATCTACCAGAAGAGGTATTGCCATATAACTTCAGAATAGATATAGGAAGTAATGATAATCAAAAGGGGATCATTATCCAGTCAATCTCAATTGAGTATAACAATAAAAATATAATAATAGATAAAGACTCAATCCATATTTTTTTTGATATAAATGAGTATATAGATTATAACAAAATTGATGGTAGAGTACGTGTTGTTGAAGTTAATGGTAGAAAAGACCCTTTTATTATTGCTAAGCCAATATTATTAAAGAAAATAGAAATCGAATTTTAAATAAATTTACCTATTTAGGTTATGAACTTAATAGTAATACCATTTCACGATTGGAGAAAAATCATAAAAGAGGGTTTTAGAACTAGGGACTCTCATTTTATAGAGAGCCTTGAAAAATCAAAATCAATAAATACGTTGCTGGTCGTTAATAGACCAACTACAATTTTAGAGATTTTTCTAAAAAAGAAAGGCAAAAAAATTGAAGGAGAAATTGTTTTAAAGCGCAAAAACTTCTCACTAATTAAAGTGTCCAATAAGACATATGTAATAGATTTTATTTCTAATGATATTTTAGGGCAAATAAGAACGAAGTTTTTGTGGTTTATAAAAAAGTATGCGAATAAAGATTTTGTTCATTTTATAAATGAAAGCTTAAGCTTACTTGAAATAAATAAGTATAACGTAGTGTCACAAAATGTTTTTGCGCATAAATTGATCCCTAATTTAGAACCTCAAAAAAGTGTTTTTGATGCTTGGGATAATTTCTGTCTAATTAATGATTATTATGCTATTAGTGATAAAATTAAATCAGCATATTTGAATTACGCAGAAAAGGCAAGTTTATGGATCACTAATAGTAATGATAATATAAGTTATTTTTCTAAGGAGTTTTCATTGTCCAGAATAGAATTAATAAAAAACGGATTAGACACTAAAAGGTTTAACAGTGAAAACAATTACTTAGAACCAAATGATATAAAAAACATAAAAAAGCCAATTGTAGGTTTTGGCGGAAAAATAACTCAAACAATAAATATAGAATGGTTAAACTACGCAATTGAAAAAAATCCGGATTTTTCATTTGTACTAATAGGCCAAATTTTGGATAAAGCAATTTTTAATTCAATATTGAAACGCCCTAATGTATATTATTTAGGAGATAAGTTTTATGACGAATATCCAAATTATGTAAATAGTTTTGACATTTGTTTGGTTCCATATTATATTGAAGAGGATAAAAAATCAGGAACAAACCCTATTAAAGTTTATGAATATCTGGCATTAAATAAAAAAGTTATTGGAACAAATGGAAATGGGTTAGAAGATTTAAAAGATTATTTGTTTTTAGCAGATAATAAAGAAGATATGGCAGAAGAGATAATGAAAGGGTTTTTAAACACGAAGTCACAATTAAATTTAAAAGACAATAGTTGGGATACAAAAACTGAAGAACTTTTAAATCTGTTCTAATATCACATGGTTTTTTCGAATTACAAACATCTCAAAAAATTACAACCAGATTTCATTTTACTGTGTCTAATACTATTTTCATTTCCCTTTAGGTTAAACATTAGTAATTTATTTTTAATCTCAGCATTTATATATTCTTGTTACTTGTTGATAATAAAAAAGGAACGTGTAAATATTTACCGTTTTTATATTCTATTTCCAATCGCCTTTTTTCTTATTACTCTTACTAGCGCTTTGTTTAGTAAAAATATATCTGTAGGTTTTTCATCTGTAAACAAAGACTTGTTGTTGATTTTAATCCCAATAACACTTTTGGTATTAACTAAAAAAAGAATAAACCTTAATAAGTTGCTTCAAGTTTTTTTGATTTCAAATATTATAGCAACTTTCATATTATTAAGCTTTAATTTATATAATTTCTTAAAAGGAGTAAATACTAATCAGTTATTTTTTCATGATTTCACTAGACTATATGATCAACATCCAGTATATTATTCATTAAACCTTGCGTTAAGCTGTTTTTTTCTTAATGAATTATACTTAAAGAAAAAGAAAGTTTCATTAGTTGTTTTTATT
>ERZ1047821.2908-NODE-2908-length-10139-cov-5.177112_pt1 | contig 10139 bp, 8 predicted proteins | sample MGYA00383096_ERZ1047821 | MGnify/ENA primary metagenome ERZ1047821 (study PRJEB29581, sample SAMEA5548366) | metagenome | biome: marine; feature: coastal; material: water | depth 25 m | study: Short-term variability in the microbial, nano- and picoplankton... | reverse complement strand
CCATGGTCGCAGGTTCTATGAACATATAATTGGTGTGTTCCCTGTACACTACTTGTAATACCACAAATAGGTTTAATATAAGCAGTTTGGCCTGCGTGTGCTTGGTTGTCGTTCAACCAATTATATTCAAAAGAACCTATTGGTATAGAGGTCTCCCAAAGAGGCCCAACGCTTAGCTCAAAACCAGGAAATCCTAAATCCGGAACAACAACTTCTGGTGTGCAAGCTGTATAAGTACACCAACACCAAGGACAAGACCACGATGGACATGGGTATGGGATAGGAATGCAGATTTCGGGGATAGTAAACCCTGGGATAACAACTACCTCAGGTATTTCAAATCCAAATTCAAAAGCACTCATCAAAAAGTCAAAAGAAACTTCGTCATAGGTGCGGTTTTTTATGTCGCCAACAATCGAATATGTAGGTGTGATATTCAATTCTTCGTAATAACAAGGGTATTGATATTGGAGCTGGTCTCCTACTTCAAAAGTTATGATGCTTGATTGTCCTGTTGATGATACCGCTCCTGAAGAACCATTAATAATGGAATAATTTACAGGAAGAGGGAAATCCATTTCGGCATATACTTTAGGTGTGAAGTCGAAACATTGTTTATTTGTAATGTTCGCATCAAAGCTTGCACTAAAAAAATTCCAGCTTACCTCAGCAACTCCTCCAATCTCTTCTGACCCAGAAAGGTTCTCTAAAAAAGCGCCAATAGCGGCCGTCGGTCCAGGGACGCTAGACATAATACCACCCAACAAATCGAATATTTCAAGGTTAAGATTAAAATAAGTTGAATCTCCGCATGCGTTAATGTCGCCACTTGAATTGATGGTGGCATCAGTATTGACATAGGGAATGGTGATTGAACCCGAAAGACCAAGAGCTGAAGGAAGTTCTATCGGAAATTCACTACCATAGTAAACTTGCCAAGGGATAAAATTTGGGTAAGGAGATGTTGTTGGGTCTTCTTCAGGGGGAAGCGCGTAAGGCCAGTTTCCAGCTGGGGGTTCAGTTCCGCCCACATAGGGAGGTAAAGCACCCGGCCCGAGACACCATATTCCGTTCTCACCATTTGTAGACGCCCCAGAGCCGCTAATTGTTAAAATATTGAGTGTTTGAAGTCCTGTGTCAAATGAAGGAATGATGGGAAAAGTAACACATCCAAAAAAACACAATTGCGCACTGGCAGAGGCTGCCATTTGAAAATAGAAATCCCAGAAAAATTCTCCCGCAGTTGGATAAAGGGTTTCTAATTTCCAATTGTTAAGGCAGTCATAAGAAGAGGCAATCGTAACATTGTCCCCTTGATCATAGGATAAATCATTGGGCATGTTTAGCTCAACATCAATGGGGTAGTCGACCTCAATGGTTCCCGTAGTAAAGCCCTCAATTCTGACCTTACTCCCGATGACCCCTGAGAAAGCTCCACTTAACCCTCCTCCAAAACTTTGGCCGGCAATAGATACTATTCCAGAACTTCCAGTGTTGAAACTCACGTCCCATCCTTGTTCAAATAAGGTGATTTCCTGATCAATTGTAAATGGGCTAAATGATGGACCCCACATGTTTTGTTGGCCGGAGTTAAAACTCACATTATGGTTCACCAATTGTTGAGAAAAAGAGCTTTTTAGAAAGACAAGTGCAATAACGGAAAGTGTTATTTTTAAATAATCAGTAAGACCTATTGTCGAATAAATCATTTTTTGCGTGCTTAGTCTAGTAATTCAATATTAGCGGTAGCAATACTGCTGTTAATTGGGCCAGACAAAAGCTCCTCAAGATCCATGGGGTAGGTAATGTTAAGCCAAAGGGTTTTTTTTGTATCGCCAATAAATACCATTTTTCTAATAAATGTATTTCCGTTTAATTCAAATGAAAATGTAAGCCCTTTACCTTTACTTCCGGAACGGGTTACAATGTCTTCTTTACTTTTAAGAATCAGTTTGTTTCGATCCATGTAGTCTTGATCAATGGCTTCCACAATTCTAATGTAATTCGAATTGTCAAGTTGAAGTATCATAATGGCCGCACTATTCTGCATAGATAAGTACCCGTTGAATGCAGAGGTTGTGTCGAATCCAATAGGCGGTGTAATAACATTAATATTGGCATTTTTTGTGGCTGGCATCTTTTGCGAAAGACCAAAACCTACAGAAATAATTAGGAAAGAAACACACGACAAAACGCGAGCATGAACAATAAATTTCAACTTCATTAAACTACGATAAAATCATTAACTCTTATGTGCTAAATTAGAACATAAAAACAACATGTTCGAATTTAATAATCATTTATATCCAAAAAATAATAAAGAATAATGGAGGATTATTCATCCGGAGCAACAACGGTATAACCAACCGGTACCTCTAAGGAAAACAAGGCCTCTTTCTTTTCTAAAGAAAAAAGAAGGTTAGAAGCCTTATACCTTAATTGAACACCCTCTGAGATTGCAGAAAACTCCATTGGAAACCCTGGAATAAAATCATTAGTAAGTTTATATTCAGACAAGTCTATTTCAAAATCATTGGTACACCAGTACACTATTTTAAATTCAGTATTTGATAGAACCACTTTATAACACTCAAACCCTAAAATTGTCTTTTTTTCATCTTTGAAAACATCTATTTGTGATGTTGAATCAACTCGGATTGGGACTGTTTGAAGTTCATTGGTGTTGGATCTTTTGGCAAATTTACCCATAGGACTGTCCATGAGATTCAGTGATTTACTTTTGGTTTTATCTAGGATTGTTGTGACGTTATAGTTTCCCGCCATTTTAAACTCGACACGTGCAAATTTTTCGGCAAAATAGATTTTTAAAGAGCTGTTCCTCATGAGTCCAACTTTTTGCCGCACTTCCAGGCTCGTATCTAGCGCATTTGCAGAAATAGAGTACTGTAAATAGCCTTCTTTTTGGGCCTCTAAAACGAAGGGGGAAAGGAAAAGGAAAAGAAATACTAGTTTAATCATCAAAGTAATTTAACGGTAAAATTAGTTAAAGATTCAATTTAAATGCACTTTGTAGTAAACAGCCTATGCTTTATTGAACTCTAATCGCATCAAAAGATCCTGATATGGTATGAGGAGTGTCAAATGCATCGATTACGGTTCCTGAAAAATCGCCTCTAGCTATTGTCGATTCCAAATTACTTGTAGCTCCCCAAACTAGATTGGGGAAGGTCGTTACGTTTACGGTTACACTTCCTTCATCTGAGGTGTAGGAACTCATTCCGTGCAAAATTGAGACGACCCCCTCACTATCGGAATCGAAAACATAGCTCCCAGTAGTTGTTAGATCTACTGAAGCGATCTGAATGGTAAATAGGTTATCATCACTTATGAGTAAAATCTGCCCCCCTCCTTCCGGAATCCCTGAATTTGTTTGAAAGATCGCTGGGCAACCAGTCAAGTCTCCCGCTTCGGTATAAGTTCCTTCATAAGAATAACTCGCGCCATCAATGTTTATATCCCATTGAACTAAAGCCGTGTTTTCGGGTTCATCGTCTTTCCCACAACCAACGAGCTGAGCTATAAGTAGTATGGCAAGAATGGTGTAGGACAATTTTTTTAAACATTTCATAGTTAGCTATTTCTAGCTAATGTAATGTTTTGAACACATTGAATGGGATATACTTTTTAAATAACGTTTACTATTGAATATTTGTAATTCTCAAATGAATATTAAGTCCATTGGTGAAATCTCTTTTACGAGAATTCTAATTCTTTCGTTATCTTGCGATATGCTAAAAAAACTCCTTTTCCTGACTTTATTATTGTGTTTTAATTCATTTGGACAGATTCAAGATTCATTTTTTCACGATGGAGAAGAGAGAACTTTTGTTTATTATATTCCAGATTCTTGGAACGCTTCATCCGAATATCCATTATTGATCGTTCTTCATGGACTTACACAAACGGGAAATGGAATTATGAATATAACAGGCTTTAACGAAATTGCCGACAACAATAATTTCATTGCTTGCTATCCAGATGGTTTAAATGGCTCATGGAATGCAGATATGAATTCATTAAATTCTGACGTTGATGATTTGGGTTTTGTGGAGCAGCTTATAAATTATTTCGAAACAAATTACAATACGGATTCTCAAAAAAGATATTTGACTGGGTTTTCTAATGGGGGCTTTTTAAGTCATAAAATAGCGAGCGAATCTGAGCTTTGTATTGCTGCAATTGGAACAGTCTCAGGAAACTTGTCAACAACGACAGCCGAAAACTTTAACCCACTATATCCCACATCTGTTCTTCACATCCATGGGACGAGCGATGCAATTGTTCCATATAACGGAGGAGCTTCTACAGGAGCTTCTGTTGATGAGGCCATGACTCTTTGGAAAAACTTTTTGTCTTGCGATCCAGATCCTGAAATGCAGGCCATGCCCAATCCTAATGTTTTTGATTTTTCATATCCTGAACGATACATTTATCAAAACTGCAGTGGAGCTGAGCTTGAGCATATTAAAGTCATAGGTGGAGGTCATCAATGGCCAGGAATTGAAACATTAGTGGGTGGCTTAGGAACGATAAACATGGATTTCTATTCTCCTCAGGTCATTTGGGATTTTTTAGACGGGAAGTCTTGTCCGCAAACGGTTGGACAGATTGAAAAACCTCATCAAACAAAACATCTTCTCAAAATTGTGGATTATATAGGTAGAGAGGTAAAAGACTTAAATGGCATCCCTTTATTATATATATACAGTGATGGTAGTATAGAACGTAAGTTCAATATGCTTGAGTAATTAGAAAAGATAATTGTATCTTTAATTCTATGACGAAGCCTAAGATTATCTTAAAGTGCACGTCTCTCCTCTTTTATTACTTTTTATTTTGTGGCCAAATGGTGAGCTCACAAGTAATACCCCAAGACAGATTGGTTTCTTGGGATAATGCAGGTTTGCGTGATACAATTACTACTGGATTTACTTGGTTAAATGTTGTCTCTGAAGGATTTGATAATGCAGGAATAGCAGCCAATGACCTTATCATGGACAGCTTAATTAGTGTTTACGGTTCAAGTGGTGCTGTTTTTTTCTTTCCACAAGGGAATTATTTATTTAACAATACCATTGATTTACAATCAAACCAGATTCTAAAGGGAGAAGGAATGGATCAAACATTATTAAGCTTTGATTTAGGCGGCTCAGGGGATGCCATTAGGGTAACCGGGAGTATTGATAATTCATCATCACCAATGCTATCGGTTAACGCTTTTAAAGGACAAAATTATATTCAATCTAATGCGAGTAACGAAGTATCTACAGGAGAGTGGATAAAGCTATTTCAGCAGGATGATGATTTAGTCACATCTTCTTGGGCCATTAACTCTGTGGGGCAGATCGTTAAAATAGTAGGGGTAGCAGGTGATACAATTTTCCTCGAATCAGCATTGCGTATGGATTTTGAAATCCAAAAGGATCCAAAGTTTAAAAAAATGCAAATGAAATCCAATGTCGGTATTGAATGCTTAAAGCTACTTCGCCTCGATGACGCAGCACCAGAACAAGCGTCAAATTTTGCATTTCGATACGCTTCAAATTGCTGGCTAAAAAATGTCGAATCAGAAAATTGTACTTTTTCGCATGTAGTTGCCGAAAATGCATCGAATTTAAAAATCGGACGTTCCTATTTTCATCATGGGTTTGATTATGGCGGTGGAGGAAGAGCTTATGGGGTATCGCTACAGTTTACAACAAATGAGTGTCTAATTGAAGACAATATATTTGAACATTTGAGACATTCAATGCTACTGCAGGCAGGGCCAAACGGCAATGTATTCGCATATAATTTTTCAACTGATCCTTATTGGACAAGCAGTAGTCCGTTTATCCCCAATGACGCAGCGGGTGATATGGTGCTGCATGGTAATTACCCTTACGCCAACTTATTTGAACAAAATAGTGGCCAGAACATAGTGATTGATAATTCTCATGGCGCCAATGGACCGCACAATACTTTTTTAAGAAATAGAGCATCTTTATTTGGAATATTTTTTAGTGATGCCACATCCCCCTCTCAAAACCTTGTGGGCAACGAGATTCCTAATACTTCCTCTCCCTACAGTTTGGTAAATTATAACATCCAAGGTGCTGATCAATTTGAATACGGCAACAATAATAAGGGAAACATCACGCCGAATGGAACAGAAGTTTTAGGAGATGAAAGCTATTTTTATACTGACACACCAGTATTTTTGAACGCAACAGAATGGTCTGGGATTGGCACACCAAACGTTATGGAACAAAATACGATACCTGCACAAACTCGATTTGAGACAAATGCCATTTATGATTATCCCTGTGAAGAGGAGGAGCCCGTTCTTCATACTACAAATGAAGATTTGAGTAATTTCAGCCTCTATCCAAACCCTACATCAGACCAATTGATTATTGAAAGCGATCGAAAGGGGACAGTCTTTATTTATGACGTAAAGGGTTCTTTGGTGGTTGAGTTACAGATTGAATCCGGCATCAACAAGTTGAATGTGATTTCTTTTCCAATTGGTATTTACCGTGTTGTATTGTTGAATGTGAAAAAAGAAATAGTACAGCAAAAATCCTTTGTAGTGGATTGAATTATCGAGGATAAACCAAAGCTCAAATTTAAAGTAAAAAAAAAGGCAACCGAAGCTGCCTTTCTACTTTTACAAGTACAAAAATTACTTAATAACGATTCTTGAAGAAAATTCGTTTGTGTTATCAGCAACTTTAATTACGTAAACACCAGCGTTGATGTCTAAGTTAAAGTTTTTAGTTGCATTAGAAACAGCAGACAAATCCTCAGTGTAAACAACTGCACCCATCATGTTTGTGATAGTTAATGACGCATTGTCAAAAGCATAGTCGTTAAAGTCTATTGAGAACGCACCGTTAGATGGGTTTGGAGAAACACCAATCGCCATTGGATTGTTTTCTTCAAGACCAGTTTGATCAATTTCAATAACTGCCAAATCATCATAGTAGTAGTCTCCTGGATTGTAAACACCTTGCTGTGTAACATCCACTTGAGTTCCCCATAGGTCAAGACCACCTAGACCAATTCCATCAGCGGTATAAGTCGCGTTACCTACACCATAGCTGGTTCCGTCAACAAGCAATTCAGCTGTTGCAGCATCTAAGTCAATTAACATTTCAACAACAAACCAAGTATCTGGAGTCAATGGCGCTTGCCCAAAATAAGCCGCATCATCACCCATTAATAATAAGGAATCACCCATGATGTATAAAGCATTTGGTTGACCACCACTTCCATCCATGTCTGAATCACCAACACCGATATATCCACCAGCACTTCCAGCAGGAAGATATAGGCTCATTGTTACAGCATACCTACCTGTAGTTAAGTCAGTCCAAGACCAAATTGCATCAGAATCGATTGTTCCGTCACTAGCAGAGCGACCCGCAAGTGTTCCAGAAGAAGCTGCTAAATCAGTTACCTGAGCAGAGTATCCTGCTGAAGCAGAACCATTGGCTACTCCCCATTCTCTCCATCCATTAGCTGAACCAACTTCGGTAAGCAGATCTCCGGCCGCATAGCCATCAAAGTCTTCAGAAACTAGTGTAGTTTGAGCATTCATTAAAAAAGGTACCGCAAAGGCGGCAGAAAGTAAAAGTTTTTTCATTGTATTTAATTTTAATTAATAATATCATCTAAATTAATAAATTTTAAATGCCTAATCATTATAAAAAATAATTATCGTCATGAAAAAATAAATGATTAGGCAAAATTCATTTGTAGTTGATTGATTTACTATGCTCTACAATTAACATGAATTAAAAGCGTTATTTATAAAAAAAAATGAAATTCTTCTCTTATACACTTGTTTTTATAATTATTTCAGCTTGTGCAAAAGCACCTAGGACTCCTGAAAAATGTAGTTTTGTTGAAGATTCAGACAATTATTTTAGTATTCAAAATAACGATGATTCTCCCGGTCGATACGATGAAATTAGCCACGAGTGGAAGGCCAATACTTCGGCTTTGTTAGAGTCCATTGACCCCAGTATATTCGATTTGCTTACAAGTCCACAATTCAAATTGCCTCTTATTTTACCTGATGGTAAGTATAAACAATAAACTGTCAGGGGGATTGTTTTTTTTTAATTAAAAACATTATTTTGGGGTAAATTTTGAATAATGAAAAACCTTGCTGTTGTCTTTTCTGCTCTATTTATATTTGGATCATACTACTCACAAAACATATTAATTAACGAGGACTTTGAAGGAGCAAGTTTACCTTCAGGTTGGTCCATTTCTACGAATGCCACAGACGGGGGTTGGAACTTAGGAACCAATCAAGGCATTGAGAGTCAATGGTGGTCAGTAGCTCCTCATGGAAATATCATTGGCACAAATGATGATGATTGTGATTGTGATAAAAGCATGGATTATTTAATCATGCCGTCTGTCGATTTTTCAAATCTTGCATCTGCTGCTTTGCAGTTTGAAAATTATTATGATGGCGGGAGCTTTGGAGGAGATACTGAAACAGCTACATTGGAATATTCACTTGATAATGGGTCTACATGGGTTGTTTTATCAGAAATTATTGGAACAGAGGATGGGGATTGGGATACGCAATCATTTGATTTAACAAGCTTGATTGGCAATACAAACGTGATTCTTGCTTTCCATTATAATGATAATGGAGGTTGGATGTTTGGATGGGCCATTGATGATGTGTTGATGTTTGAACCTGAAGGATTAGATGCTGCACTAACAAGTTTATCAGTTGGCTTAAATCAAGATGCTCCAATAACGATTCCGATAACAGGAACTGTTACCAATACTGGGGCTGAACTAATTACCTCATTTGATATTACTTGGAGTCTTGGAGGAGGGATGGCATATACCCAAAATTTTTCAGGATTAACTATTTCCTCTTTGGGCACATTTGATTTTACTCATCAAGATACTTGGACCATAAATCAATCAGGATTGTATCTATTAGATGTTACTATTGATAATGTAAACGGACTAGGACTTGATGATAATATTAATAATAACACCTTATCTCAGAATGTTCAAGCACTGGAATATGGAACGATTCAGGATGGGGGAATCCAACGCGAATACATTTATTATCATCCCAGTTCCGCTCCTCCAAATTGCGCTTTAGTTTTTGTTTGTCATGGTTATGGTGGCACAGCACAAGGTATAATGAATTATTCAGAGTTTAATCAGCTTGCTGATGAGTATGGTTTTGCTGTTTGTTACCCCCAAGGGTCCGAAGATGGAGGAGGAACCCCATTTTTTAATGTGGGTTACGATTTCCAAAACAATGAAACGGTTGATGATGTTGCCTATTTACTGAATTTGAACACGTATTTTCAAAGCAACTATTCTCTGGATGCTGAAAAAGTATTTTGTACTGGAATGTCAAATGGCGGTGACTTGTGTTACATGTTAGCATGTCAAGCTTCTGAGACATTTAGGGCAGTGGCTCCTATTTCAGGGATGATTATGCAGGACATTATGGACGATTGTAATCCATCTAGTGAGGTGTCAATATTAGAGGTGCATGGTACACAGGACAATGTCACTTATTTCGATGGAGATCCAAACAATATTGATGGTTGGGGCGCATATCCGAGTATTCCTGAAACCATGAGCTTTTTCAATGACCTGTTTGGATTACAATTACTGAGTAATGAAGACTTCCCTAATATGAACACCAATGATGGAAGTACTGTTTCATCAGAAAAGTATGGGGCATCTAATTCATGTACTGAAGTTTGGTTGTATACCGTGCAAGGAGGAGGTCATGATTGGCCAGGAGCCTATGGGAATATGGATATTGAGGCCAGCAGAGAGGCTTGGTTGTTTTTTGATCAGTTGTGTGAACAACCTGTAGGTTTAAATGAGAAACCTGATTCTTCTGAGAGAAAATTGAATAAAATTATTGATTTGATGGGTAGAGAGCTTAAGGAAAACGCTGTAGGCATCAATATTTATCAATATTCAGACGGAACAATTGAAAAAAGGGTGAAAGCAAACTAGACTCCCCTTTGTAACCATTGCTATTAGGGTCTTTCCCATTTGGTTTCATAAAGATCATTAATACCCCCTATCTACGTATAAGCACTTAAAGCTACCGATACGAATACGTATTT
>ERZ1047821.2906-NODE-2906-length-10145-cov-4.524777_pt1 | contig 10145 bp, 9 predicted proteins | sample MGYA00383096_ERZ1047821 | MGnify/ENA primary metagenome ERZ1047821 (study PRJEB29581, sample SAMEA5548366) | metagenome | biome: marine; feature: coastal; material: water | depth 25 m | study: Short-term variability in the microbial, nano- and picoplankton... | reverse complement strand
AACAGAAGAAGATGTGGCGCGTGTTAAAGGAATGCTCGAGCAAATTCACACCAATTTCATTCGATACGTGCAAAAACGCCGTGGAGAAAAGCTCGACAAGGGCAGTGAATTGTTCACCGGCGATATCTGGATTGGCGACGTGGCGAAAGATGTGGGCCTGATAGACGGAATCGCGCATTTGGTGCCCGCGATGAAAGCGCGTTTTGGTGATAAAGTGACCTTCAAGCGTTACGGGCCGAAACGTGGATTTATGAGCCGGATAGGCGCGCAAATCGCCACCGATGCTTTGGGTGGTATCGAAGAACGCGCTGAATTTGCGCGGTTTGGTCTTTGACGTGATATTCAAGATCGTCACACTTTTTCTTGTGGGCATGGGCGTGTTGGCCATGTTTGGGAAGTTTACCTTCCCCGGGCAAAAACAATTGCAGAACGCTAAGTGCAAAAAGTGTGGTCGTTTCAAAATCGGACGCGGACCTTGTGCGTGTGGCAAGGGTAGGGGCTAACACATGGAAACATGGCTTTTGTGCGCATTGGGTTTGGTGATCTTGCTACTGGCAGGTGACGCCTTGGTGAAAGGCGCGGTCAACCTGAGTTTGCGCGTTGGCATTCCGGCCTTGATTGTAAGCCTTACGATAGTCGCGTTTGGAACCTCTGCGCCAGAGTTGCTGATCGCAATCAATTCGGTTCTGGAAAACAAGCCGGACATCGCGATGGGCAATGTTGTCGGTTCAAACACCGCAAATATTTTACTGGTTCTCGGCTTTCCTGCAATTTTGGCGACATTGCACACGTCGGAATGCAATACCCGCAAGACCTATGTGTTCATGATGCTCGCGACAGTCCTGTTCATTGCGCTCGCCTTCACAGGCACATTCGGGACGTGGCAGGCTTTGGTACTTTTGGTAGCTTTGAGTTATGTTTTGTTCGATGCCTTCCGCGATGCGCATAAGCACAGAAAAGGTGCGGCTTTGGCGGCGAACGAGGACGAAGAAGAGGTTGAGGGCGCAGATCCCAATATGCCGTGGTGGCAGATCATCGTGTTCCTCTTGCTGGGCCTAATCGGTTTGCCACTGGGTGCGGATTTGTTGGTTGATAATGCATCGCTGATTGCGCGTGAATATGGGGTCAGTGAAACAGTCATTGGCCTCACGCTTGTGGCGCTGGGCACGTCTTTACCGGAACTTGCAACAACGACGATGGCGGCGTTGCGGCGTCAGGCAGATGTGGCGCTGGGCAATGTCATCGGATCCAACATGTTTAATCTTCTAGCCATCATCGGCGTTGCTGCCTTGATAGGCCCGATCCCCGTCGCACCAGAGTTTTTACGTTTCGATTTATGGGTGATGCTGGGCGCATCAGTCTTGCTGGTGCCCTTCGTCTTTTGGCGATGGAATATCACGCGCGCTTGGGGCATCGGCCTGTTCGTTGCCTATGCCGCCTACATCGGAATCGTGATTTTCTAAACCTTGAACGTGTTGAATGACACAAGCGAACGAGTTGCCTTGTGGCCAACTTGCTGAAAGTTTTGCACGCTAGCCCGGCAAATTATCACTTTCCTGTTATTAACTGAGTGTTTTCAATAATTTAACCGAAGTTAATATTTTTATGCAATGATATCAGCGTCTTGTAAAAGTGCCTAATTTTTAGGCAGATAGTCGAAGTGTTCGAAAAACAAAGGGAATTTTCGTGTCAGGTCAAACTATCCGCAGACTTATCCACAGGAATCGTGGATGCCTTTTCTCTTGCTCTGACGCGAGTGTCATTGCAGCCATCTATGAAGAATCATATTCTTGACCCATGAATGAATTTCTTAATTCCCAAAGTGATCAGGCACCTCGCGGTGCCGAGGTTATACAAGCTTATTTGAAGACGCTTGATAGTTCTCCCGGCGTGTATCGAATGCTGGATGAGCAAAGTCGTGTTCTTTACGTGGGCAAGGCGCGTAATTTGCGCGCGCGCGTCTCAAATTATGCGCGTCCAACTGGGCATTCGAGCCGTATCGCCACGATGATCGCGCAAACTACAACCATGATGTTTCTGACGACAAAGACGGAAACAGAGGCGCTTTTGCTTGAGCAAAACCTGATCAAACAGCTTAAGCCCAAGTACAATGTCTTGTTGCGCGACGATAAGAGTTTCCCGAACATTTTGGTCAGTAAGAATCACGCGTATCCAATGATTTCCAAGCACCGCGGCGCGAAGAAGGCGAAGGGGGCATACTACGGGCCTTTCGCTTCTGCTGGCGCGGTGAACAGGACGTTGAATCAGTTGCAGCGCGCGTTTCAGTTACGTGATTGTAGTGATTCCAGCTTTGATGTGCGCACGCGGCCCTGCTTGCAGCATCAGATCAAACGCTGTTCTGCACCCTGTGTGGGGAAGATATCGGAGGTGGATTACGCAGAAACCGTGCGCGATGCGGAACGGTTTTTGGCGGGTAAATCAACGGAACTACAAGAGAAGCTAGCGGGCCAAATGGCGCAGGCATCGGAAGAGATGGAATTTGAGCGCGCAGCTGCGCTGCGTGATCGCATCAAAGCGCTGACACAGGTGCAAACTGCGCAAGGGATCAATCCACGTGGGGTGTCTGAGGCGGATGTGATCGCGCTGCACATGGAAGGGGGGCAGGCCTGTGTGCAAGTCTTCTTCATTCGCGCCAATCAGAATTGGGGCAACAAGGATTATTACCCGCGTTTGGCGGCTGATGTCGACGAGCCCGAAGTCTTGGAAGCGTTCATGGGTCAGTTCTACGACACCAAAGATCCGCCACGTCAAATCTTGCTCAGTCATGGTCTTTTGAACGAGGACTTGATGGCGGACGCTTTGGCACAAAAGCTTGGCAGAAAGGTCGAGCTGATCGTGCCGCAACGGGGTGAGAAGGCTGAGATTATGGACGGCGCAGTGCGCAACGCACGCGAAAGCTTGGCGCGGAAAATGGCGGAGACGCAGGCGCAAAGTAAGCTTTTAAAGGGCTTGGCTGAGGCATTTGGCCTTGAGAAAGCGCCGCAGCGGATCGAGGTGTATGACAACTCGCATATCCAAGGTGCGCACGCGGTTGGAGGGATGATCGTTGCGGGTCCAGAAGGGTTCATCAAGAATGCCTACCGTAAATTTAACATCAAAGGCGATGATCTGACACCCGGCGACGATTTTGGCATGATGAAGGAAGTCATGACACGGCGCTTTAAGCGGTTGATTAAAGAAGACCCCGATCGTGAAAAAGGTGATTGGCCAGACTTGCTTCTAATCGATGGCGGCGCGGGACAAGTGAGCGCTGTGCGTGAGATTATGGAAAGCTATGGTGTTGGCGATATCCCGATGGTTGGGGTCGCCAAGGGTGTGGATCGCGATGCGGGGAAGGAAGAATTCTACCGCACAGGTCAACGCCCGTTTGCGCTGCGCCACAATGATCCTGTGCTCTATTTCATCCAACGCATGCGCGATGAGGTCCACCGATTTGCAATAGGCACGCATCGTGCGAAACGCTCCAAAGCGATTGGTACAACGCCCCTTGATGATGTGCCAGGCGTCGGGGCAGGACGAAAGCGGGCGCTACTGGCGCACTTCGGGTCTGCAAAAGCTGTCGGGCGAGCTAATTTGGTCGATTTGAAAGCGGTGGATGGGATCTCGGCGGCTCTGGCGCAGGTGATCTATGATTATTTCCATGAGCGCGGTTGATTTGATTGAATGCGCGGGAGCGCATGCTTGATGGGCCGCTAAAACGGCAGAATGGGGCTTTGCCCCAAACCCCAAAGCTTATCTGGAAAGAAGAAGGTGCTGCGGTGCGGCATTTTGTTTGGGGGGTATACTTATTCCTTGAATGAGCCTATGCGCGGGGCTTGTTCGAACGGCAGGTATGCAATGACTGATTTTGAAAACGTAATTCCGACTTTGAATGAGGCTTTGAAGGCGAAAGGCTATGAAACGTTAACACCGGTTCAAGTCGAAGTGTCTCAGCCCGAGTTTTTGGATCAAGACTTGCTTGTCTCCGCACAAACAGGGTCTGGTAAAACTGTTGCCTTCGGTCTAGCGATTGCGCCGACGATTTTGGAAGAGAACGGTCGATTTGAACGCGCGGCGACGCCATTGGCTTTGGTCATCGCGCCGACGCGCGAATTGGCTTTGCAGGTTAAGCGTGAGTTCGATTGGCTGTTTGCGCCAGCGGGTGTTGTGGTTGCCTCAACGGTCGGCGGCATGGACTCACGTACAGAGCGTCGTGCGTTAGAGCGCGGTGCGCATATTGTTGTCGCAACGCCTGGCCGTTTACGCGATCACATTATGCGCGGTGCGATTGATCTTTCGGCATTGCGTGCGGTTGTTTTGGATGAGGCGGACGAGATGCTCGACATGGGTTTCTCTGAAGATCTGGAATATATTTTGGACGCCACACCAAGCGAGCGCCGCACTTTGATGTTCTCCGCGACCGTGCCGCGCGGCATTGCGAAACTAGCGCAAAAGTATCAACGCAAAGACACCAAGCGGGTTGAGACAATCGGCGAAGGGCCGCAGCACGCAGATATTACGTACCGCGCGATGACAGTCGCGCCCTCCGATACGGAAAACGCGATTATCAACACGTTGCGTTACTATGAGGCGCAAAACGCGATTGTTTTTGCCAACACGCGTGCGATGGTCGCACGTTTGACTGCGCGTTTCTCGAACCGAGGGTTCTCGGTTGTCTCCCTTTCAGGTGAGTTGTCCCAGAACGAGCGAACCCATGCTCTACAAGCCATGCGCGACGGGCGCGCGCGTGTTTGTGTGGCTACGGATGTGGCTGCGCGCGGAATTGACCTGCCGAACCTTGAGTTGGTGATTCACGCGGATTTGCCATCTAATGGTGAAACACTGCTACACCGCTCAGGTCGTACGGGTCGCGCGGGACGCAAAGGTATTTCCGCGCTGATCGTTCCGGGCCGGCAGAAATCCAAAGCGGAGCGTTTGTTGCGGTTTGCGAAACTGACAGCCGAGTGGTCAAATGCACCATCGGCTGATGACGTGAATGCGCGCGATGAAGAGCGCATGCTGAATGATCCGTCTTGGTCAGAGGCTTTGAGCGAAGATGAACAAAGCTTCGCGGGCAAGTTGCTGTCCCAGTATAAGCCAGAGCAGATCGCGGCGGCGTTCTTGCGTTTGCATCGCTCCAAGCATTCCGCGCCGGAGCAATTGGGCGAAGTGACAGATACTCGCGGCAAGCGTGAGCCGCGCGAGCCGCGCGCGCCGCGTGATTTTGGACCAAGCTCATGGTTCTCACTGTCTTTGGGTCGCAAGCACAAGGCAGAGCCACGTTGGTTGTTGCCGATGCTCTGCCGGAATGGAAACATCTCTAAGGATGATATCGGCGCGATCCGCGTGCAGTACCAAGAAACGTTTGTCGAAGTTCAAACTTCTGCCGTTGAACGCATGAAGAAAGAACTTGGCGAAGGCTTGGACCTTGAGCAGGGCGCGAAGCTAACCGAATTACCGGGCAAGCCTGATTTTGATGCCTCGCCAAATGGTCCGCCTGCGGACGGGCCTGCGCGGCCACACCGTAAAGGCCCGCGTGAGGATCGCCCGAGGGGTGACAAGCCTCGCTACGACAAACCACGTCATGATGGACCGCGCGGCGACAAGCCAAGCTATGATAAACCCCGCAGCGACAAGCCAAAGTTCGACAAGCCCAAGGGCAAGGCACCTTATAAAGCTGACAAGCCTGGTAAAAACGATCCGCGTCCATCCAAGCACACTGCGAAATCCGGCACGCCTAACAAATCCAAGCCTGCGCGCGCGCCTAGCGCTGTAGACACGGGTGCTGTCGCACATAAAACGGCGACGCCTAAGCCCAAATCACGCAAAGGTGCGATGGATCCATCCAAGCCTATGGGCGATCGCAAAGCACGGGCCAAAGCAGCGGCAGGCAAGCCTAAAGGCGGCGAGAGCAAGCCCTACAAGGTGAAAACGCGTGCTGGCAAAGGGCCTGAGGCGCGACCGATGCGCAAATCACCTCGCAAGCCGTAGCCTGTTGTTGCAAAGCGGGCTTGCGGGGGCTTATCTGCAGGCTTAGGTATTGAGGATGACTTTGAATATCCCAAACTTACTGACGCTCCTGCGTCTCCTTGCGGCACCCGGTGTGGCCCTGATGTTTCTTTACTTCACACGCCCCTACGCGGATTGGTTTGCGCTGTGTTTGTTCGTGTTGGCGGCGCTAACGGATTGGCTTGATGGCTATCTCGCGCGGACGTGGAAACAGGAAAGCAAGCTTGGCGCGATGCTGGATCCGATTGCTGACAAAGCGATGGTGGTTATCGCGCTTATGGTGATCATCGGGTTTTCATCATGGTCGGCCTGGTTGGTCCTGCCTGCAACAATGATCTTGTTTCGCGAGGTTTTTGTGTCCGGCTTACGAGAATTCTTGGGGGATACTGCGGGAACCCTGAAAGTCACCAAACTGGCAAAATGGAAAACCACTGCGCAGATGATTGCGATCTCAGTTCTCTTTAGTCAGGGTGTGTTTGAGCATTACCTCGGCATGTCCGCGTGGGGGATGGATCAAGCGATGTTCGAGGCAATCCTAAGTGGCGAAGAAGAAGATGTACTCGGCCTTGGTTGGAAATACCAAGGGATGATTTGGTCTGGCCGTGTGGGTCTCTGGCTGTTGTGGCTTGCTGCGTTCTTAACCTTGATCACAGGTTGGGATTATTTCCGCAAAGCGCTGCCGCATTTGAAGGATGACGGGTGATGAATGTCCTCTATTTTGCATGGGTGCGCGAACGGATTGGTGTGCCGAAGGAACAGATTGATACCTCGGCGGCAACTGTAATGGACTTGGTGGAAGAATTGCGCGCGCGCGAAGAACGCTATGCGTTGGCGTTCTCGGACATTTCGGCCCTTCGCGTTGCTGTTGATCAAGATCTGAGCGATTTCGATACCTCTCTTGAGGGCGTGTGCGAGATCGCATTTTTCCCTCCGATGACAGGCGGCTGAACAAGTGAAAATCCTTGTCCAAGACGCTGCGTTTGATGCGGGTGCTGAGCTAAACGACTTCACAATAGCGCAATCCAATATGGGTGCAGTCGTAAGTTTCACGGGGATTGTACGCGATCTGGACGCGGGTCTGAAACAGATGGATATCGAGCACTATCCGGGCATGACCGAACGCGCTTTGGAAAAGATTGCAAGCGACGCGATGGGACGTTGGAACCTCGGTGATGTACTGGTGATCCACCGTTTCGGCGCGCTTAAACCCGAAGATGTCATCATGATGGTCGCCACTGCGTCCAAACATAGAAAAGATGCGTTTGAAGCCGCTGATTTCCTGATGGATTTCCTCAAATCGCGCGCGCCTTTCTGGAAGAAAGAACAAACCGGTGCAGCGCAGGATTGGGTCAATTCTAAGCAGGAAGATGAAGACGCGCTCACCCGTTGGGAATAGATCAACCTAACGCTTCCCTGGTCCTAAAATACCTCGGGGAAGCGCGGCTTGCTGAGACGACGGCAACGCCCCAACCGTCACTGCGTCGGGTGCACCCGCTCAATATAGGCGCGCAATTCTTCCGCTTCATGGCGCGCATCGCGCAGACCTTCCATTGCGGCGTTCAATTCGGCTTCCGTCTGCGATATCTGGTTAGTCAATTCTGCTTCGCGCTGTTGAAGATAGGTAATCGCCTGATCGCGGGTCTCTTCGGCCTCATGCAGCTCTTGCGCCATGCGCTCCAACTCACCCACGTCAGATTTGGACACGCGCGTGAAACGATGGATGAGCCAGTTGGCGAACCATCCCATACAAAATGCGACAAATAGAATAATCGCTGTCGCGATGATGAACTCAGTTCTGCTCATCGGATGTCCCTTCTTCGCTTGCCCGCTCGGCAACGTCTTGAGCGGTTTCCGCGGCTGCTTCAAGCGTTGTTGTAACTTCTTCAGGTGGCTCTGGTCGAATAAGTTTGAATTCAATACGACGATTTGCTTCGCGTCCAGCTTCTGTGCTGTTGTCGCCAATTGGGTTCTCTTCGCCATAGCCCTTCGCGACATAACGCGACATAAGAACGCGACGCTCGCGTAGGGCAGTCAGGACGGCCTGCGCACGTGTTTGGCTCAGCTCTTGGTTCATCACTTCGCGACCTTGGCTATCCGTATATCCGCTGATTTCCATGCGCATATCGTCTGGGCACTTGATCAAGATTTCTGCCATATCATCTAGGATGCTTTCAGCAGAGGCATCAAGATTGCCGGAGCCAGGTTCGAAGGTGATTTTGCGGCCAGATTGGATTTCTGTGACTTGCACTTCACATTCGTCCGCTGTGGGTAGGCCAAGAACCGGATCCAGCTTTTTCTTATATGTCACCTCGATTGAGAGATCTTTGGAATCGCCAAGCTTCTCCAAAAGCAACCGCGTGATGTCCGACTTTGCGCTCGGGACACCTGTATCGCCGAACACGCGCACTTTTTCAGGCGTTACCGTGACTGAGCCATTTTTCAGCATTGAAAGCGTTTCAATTGCGGCCAGCACGCGAACTGACCAATCGCGTGGCAGGGACTCGTCTATGCGTGACGCTGTATACACTTCGCCAGATCCAAATCGCGCTTTCGCGTAGCTATCTGCGGTGTCGCGAGCCAGTTCCGAATTAACACGGCCGCGCAATTGTACTTGGCCCTCTGGACTAAGTGTTGCGATGAACTCGGGTGGGCCTTGGCTTGCGTCTGGTATGACGGGAAGCACAGATTCAAGCGCGAAGACCTCGGGCAAACCAGTTTCCAATTCGCCTACAACGCGATCAAATAGTGACTGATCCGTGCCTTCATCTGCGACAAGTGTGATGTCTGCATCTGCGAATGTCACGGTCCCACCACCGAGTTCGCTGAGTTTGTCGATAGACAGGGCCGCTGCACGTGACCATTGCCTGGAGGGAACGCCAAGTCCCAAACGGCAATCAGGTGCCGCGCTCATTCCAGCGCGGCGCGCAGCTGCAACAATGGTGTCAAGTGCAACTTCGGTATCCGCACTACATGCGTCAAAACGTGTACCATCCGCGGCGATAATAAAACGTAGCGTAAACGGGCTAATAACGGGGCGCGGTGCGGAAATGTTGATCGCAAGGTTTACCTGCGATGATGCCGAGCGGATCAATTCCTGCTCAAACCTGCGTTTTTCCGCTTCGCTGTCAGACATCGCGGTGACAGACACGTTGCCCGCATCAATAGAAATCTTGGAGCGCGGAAGCAAACGGAGCGCCTTCATCCCCAATTCCATCGCAGCGGCCCAGCCTTCCGGGGCAGGGTATTTGGCACTTTCAAGCAGATCACTTACTTTCTCGTTCGGGACAAGCTTTGCCACATCTTCGCGCATTGTCTTGCTTGAGGCCGTCTCGGGGATGAGGCCAATCAAAGAAATGCCGCTATCGTTGCGCAGGATCTCGATTGAGAAACGTGGCGGGGCAAAGGCTTCGCGATCTGCGACTTCGGTTTGATCAATCACTCGCGCTGCGTCTACAATGCTGCCAGCGGTGCTGACAGCTTTGAAACGCTCAGCTTCGTTGGGCGCGGTTCCAATCAAGAAAACCTGCAAACCATTGGTGTCAGCATCCGCCCAGGTCAGGCTTTGCTTGTCCAATTCGCGCAAAACGGCGGTTCTTGAGGTGTCCTCGATGAGTGTGACTGCAAAGCCCGCTGCGACCAAACAGACCGCGCCGGCCCCAATAAATGTAGCCACAACAGTGATGTATGAGGACAAACGCATTGGCTTCCAGACTCTTCAACCCAGTTGGGTGATACGCGCTGCGGCTTCAGGTTTCAATCAAAGCATTAACGCGATGGCGAAAAACAGCACAGGTAAAAGCCCCGCGTCGCGGTTCGAACGGAAAAGCGTGATCAATCCTTTTTGATCTGTCGGATTGAAGCTGCGCAATTGCCAATGCAGATGCCATCCAAAGGCCCACGTGCCACAAAGCGTCAAGATCAGCGCGAGCGTTGAGTGGGCTGCAACACTTTGCACAACGGCGAAGCAAAACAGGGTAAGGCTTGCGATAAGGAAGTACAAAAGCCACTGCGGCGTCGCGTCGCCAAACAAACGTGCGGTGCTTTTGATGCCAATCAGCGCATCATCTTCAGTGTCCTGATGCGCATAGATCGTGTCATAAAACAGCGTCCAGGCGATGCCCGCAGCGTATAGCGTG
>ERZ1047821.2876-NODE-2876-length-10189-cov-5.089895_pt1 | contig 10189 bp, 4 predicted proteins | sample MGYA00383096_ERZ1047821 | MGnify/ENA primary metagenome ERZ1047821 (study PRJEB29581, sample SAMEA5548366) | metagenome | biome: marine; feature: coastal; material: water | depth 25 m | study: Short-term variability in the microbial, nano- and picoplankton... | reverse complement strand
AAACCTCAAAAACCTCGGGCCTCAAACAAGCGCTGATCAAAAGACAATCACCGAGGATGACTTGCTAGGCATTCTGAAATATCAAAGAGATCTTCTGGTTGAAGAGATCCGCTTCGATCCGGACTTAAAGCGCATCATCAAAAACTTGCTTGAAGTATTCCCAGTATCGAAGTGGACGTATCCAATTTCCAGACTTCTACAGCTAAGCCAGGAAACGGTGCAGCATGATTTACTGCGATTCCAGGACGAAACTAACAAGGCCGTGGATATCGTTGTACATCAGCTTTTGCGATGCTCGAGAAAGGGGATTAAAGTGGACTCAGAATTGATTTTTTCTGTTCCGAAATTGACGGCAAAAGAAAGAGAGACAATTGGTCAGATCGCCGCAGAAGAGGGGGTGGATCAAGAAGAAACGCTGACTCTCATACCAGCCAAAATTCTTCTACTTGGAATTCATACCAGCTACGCGAAAGAATACGATGTTTTTCAACTTGTTAACAGCGTAGCGAAGAATGCCGCAATACCCAGTTGGTCCAGCATTCAATCATCCCAAGAGACATATGACTTGCTGAAGTTTATGCAGGGGCTGGATCTGTCACCTTGGATTGAATTCATAGAAGATCTAGTTAAACACCCCAGGCATGTGCACGGGTTTCATTCTATCTTGGGCTCACAGAGGTTCTTAGATTTTATGGAATGGATCTATCCAAAAGAGGTGAATGAGCTAATTTCAACTCTTGATCTACTCATAGAAGTGCACGAATCGTTTGGCCCAAAGAAAGCCTTAAGGTCCTACTTTCTCAAGGCAATTCTCTTTTCTCAGTGGCCAATTAATGCTGCAAGGCTGGAGAGTTCAGCGAGAAAGGTGATGGCTCGAATTCCTATTGATTTTGGAATTACCAAGCGAGATTATTCTGAACTCTTGGCCCTCAAAAGCTTGTCACAGTCAAACAAGGCAATGTCGAGTCTCATCACTTCCTTCACTGATGGACGGATCGCAGATCAAATCAGATCTGGCGATTATCGGCTCAGAAGAAACATTGACCTTCTCACTCACTTGATCCTCGAAAATGAAATTCCATGGTGGGCGGATCACTCAAAAACCAGCAGAGCTAAACTATCCCAGCACATTGAAGAATTTTCGATTCGATTGTTAAATAATGATCCTGAAAATTGGGTGGCGGAAATTGCGAAGACCGGATCGGCGATCGACGTCTATCAACACTTGGTGAGGTTTATGTCGAATCAACAATTTGATAGGATGATACTTGCGCTAGCACCGAGCCTTGGTGGTTTTGTAGTAAGTCTCAATATTTTAGTGAATCGAAGTGCCATTGTGAGTAACGAAACTGAGTGGCGTCTTTTTGTGGTTGAATACAGTTTGAAGACGAAGGAGTTGACAGCTGTTGATTTTGTTAGCAATGCATTGACCGCCCTTAAAAGACTAAAAGTTCCCTCAATTAGCAATATTCAGGAAGAATTACAGAAATATGCGGCAGAAGCTGTGAGCAGTGGTGAATCTAGATTCAGGCCATTACTCGAAATTCTATCGAGTTCTTCGCCAAGATCAAAATCTGAATTGACAATGCTGTCGGAAGCGTGGGAAGTAGTAGGTTTTGATGATGTTGTAAAGCACTATTTGAGGTTTGGATCTCATCCTGTCAACACATTCCCGAAAGCGAGGACATACTATGCTTTCATTCAAGATTTAGAGCTCAAATTTTCTATGGACAACGGTCACATAAGAAGCCTTATTGCCGAAGAATTGAAGGATCGCCGAGTCCGGTCAAGAATTGTCCGGTTTGAAAGTGATCATTTTATTTTCTTCCTCATTCACTTACTCTTTCCTTCTACGAAGCGAGGTTTTGCGGAAGATGTCAAAATGCTCCAGCAATTCATGATTGATCTGATTGGTCTGGAAAATTCGACTGTCATACATGATTTTATCTATGCTACAATTTTCGAACAGGCGTTAAGTGCTAATCCTACCGCGAATAAGTCCGATGATTTGTTGATCATGATTTTAAAGAGATCTAATCAACAGTTTGATTTAACTGAGATTGAGAAAGAAGTGTTAATAGAGATTTATAATTTCAGTGAACAAGTCAGCAAGTTTGTGGTCTCGAATCTCTTTGCTGCCGACTCAAAGTTGAAATTGAGTATAGAGGAAGAATCGGATCATATGGACGACAGTTTACTTACCTTGGATGAGTGGAAGAAGTCCCAAGTTGAACCAGAAGTTGGCAAATTGGCGGAAGACATATCAGATGGGGAATCTGTGAAAGAGAGTGATCCTGAAGAGGACCATGATATCCATGGAGTAATGGATGATGATCAACTCGATTCGGATGTCGATTTTGAGGATGTTCCTGAAGTAGCTCTGGATTTTGAGGTCAACATTAAAAATGCAGGTCTCGTTATTGTCTGGCCTTACCTGGCGCGATACTTCGAGATACTCGGAATGTTAAAAGACAAGAAATTCAAATCAAAAAAGGCCTCTTACCGTGCTGTCCAACTTCTTCAATTTCTTGCAACGGGATTGGAAACGGCCCCTGAGCACGAGCTATTGCTGAATAAGGTTCTTTGCGGGGTCAAGATTGCTACACCCATTCCATTCGAAATTGATCTGACTGATGAAGAGAGAGACGTTTCTGATCAAATGCTAAAAGGCCTACTTCAGAATTGGCCGAGAGTACAAACTTCGTCTGTTGAGGCATTGAGAGAAGGATTCTTGTTGCGAGATGCTCGATTACTGGAATTGGAGGAGTCATGGCAGCTGAAGGTTGAAGGCAAAACACTAGACATCTTGATGGATGGGATGCCATGGTCATTTGGCATCATTAAATTACCTTGGATGGATAAAAGATTGATCGTTGAATGGACGTGACTTTTAATAACAGTTTATCGACTTTGAATAGAGAGCTAGAATGGCTCAACCAAGTCATTGTCTATCGCTTCGCCGAATACTTTAAACACTCGGAGCAATACCCATATCCCGAAGCTCCCAATTTGGATGAAGATGTGTCCTATTACGCCTCGGTCATTAAAGATTTGAAAATAAACGATACCTCAAGACTCCTAATCTTAATAGCTCTTGCTCCTCATTTGCGCCCAGCAATATTCGATATTTTTTTTACAAAGAATGAGCAGTTTGATCGAGTCTTTGCCGAATTCGGGGGGTTGAAAGGTGAAAAGCACAGCGGGTTTATTCCCACCGCAGAAACAGCAGCATTCATAATTGCCGGAGACAGTCTAGATCAGAGATTTGAATTGCAGCGATGTTTTGCGGAAAAACACATTCTCTATCGAGAAAACATTTTGTCCTTGGGCTTCACAAACTCTTACGAGCCAATTTGGGGAGGAGAGTTGATCATTAGTCAAGAATTTTTGACCCAATTCACTTTGAACGAAGAGTATAAGCCTCGGTTTTCTCCAAGTTTTCCAGCGCATTTACTTACTACCAAACTTACTTGGGACGATGCGATTTTTGAGAAATCGGTTATGAATGAAATTGAGCTAATACGCTCATGGATAAAACACGAGAATGAAATATTACAGAATGAGAGCCTTGATAAGTACTTAAAATCGGGCTACAGGGTTCTATTTCATGGACCACCTGGAACAGGCAAATCGATGACTGCATCCTTGCTAGGTAAAAGTCATGGGATGGACGTCTATCGAATTGATCTTTCGTCGGTCGTATCTAAGTTCATTGGAGAAACTGAGAAGAATCTTGCGAAACTTTTTGATGTGGCTGAAAACAAAAATTGGATACTCTTTTTTGACGAAGCAGATGCACTTTTTGCTAAAAGGATTTCAACCCAGAGTAGCAACGATATGTTCGCCAATCAGCAGGTAGCTTACCTGCTTCAAAGGATTGAAGCCTACAATGGTGTTGTGATACTTGCAACGAACTTTAAGGACAATATAGATGGAGCCTTTCTTCGACGTTTCCAGAGCATCATTTTCTTCCCGAAGCCAAACACCGAGATAAGAATGTCACTCTGGAAAAAGTATTTCTCAACGTTTGAAGTACAAGAGGAGGAGTTAGAGCGAATTTCATCGGAATATGAAATAACCGGTGGAAGTATTATCAATGTCTTACGGTATTGCTCCATTGTCTCCGCCCAGAGATCCAACAGAAGGATCAAGAAGTCCGATATTCTGAAAGGTATCAAGAAGGAGTTCCTCAAAGAAGGGGTGACGTTGTAAGTATGAACTGATTGATAATCTATTTTAGAGTCAGAATCAACTCCAGTGGACTTATTTGTACTTCTTAACGATTTCCACAACCTTGCTCAGACTTCCTGCAAAATCAGAAAGACTTGTTATAACCTCGGGATCTTGCTTCATAATGAATTGGCTGAAATTGACGAGGTGTCCATATCTGATCTCCGATACCAATTGTCTGGCAATCAGTATGTCCTTTTTCTTCTCTTTTGCCAGCAGATTAAATCTAGAAGGCATGAGTATCTCAAGTCGTTTGTCTAGGTCATCTATTGATTCAATCATGGAAGCAATACCGCTTGAAAGCTTAGCCAAGACAGCAGGGGCACTTAGACTTTCACCATCAGCAGAGAGGGTATTTATGATTTCGAGGGCTTTTTTGATTTCTGGACTGTCCGTTCCTGATGAAGAAAGCTTAGTCAAAGTGTCCTCCACCTTCCCATGTTGGTCTGCCGGTATTTTTTTGTTTATTGATTCCTTGTCATTGACCAGTAAACCCACGCCACCTTTAGCCTCACCTTCTGTCTTGTCAATTAAATTAAAAGCCCCATTTCGTTTGGTGCTGGCAATTTCCCATTCCTTGGACTTGATTTCAAATAGCGTCTTTTGATAGAATACTAATGCTTTTGCCTCAGCTCCGGCACTCACATTTCCTGAAAGGTTTGCTGCCATTTTATAGTTTAAATCCGCTTTCTGTAATTCGTAAGTGTTGCTTTTGTGTTTAAAATATCCTTCAAGTTCGGCGGTTCCAGTTGCTACGGCATTGGCCGTTGCCTTCGCGAAGATTCTGACATAAGCAATCCATTTGTGTCCAACACCAGCCCCAAGTTTAATGCTTGCATTTAGGTTCCCAGTTAATCCCGCATTGAGAAGGAAGTCGATTTTTTCACTTTCACCTGTATAGGTGATCTTTCCTCCAATAGTAGCATAAGCACCACCTCCAGCTTGCAAACTGATGCCGGCTGAGACTCCTGGCACTGGAGGAAATGTCACATCAAAACCGAAATCAAGTGGCCAAAATGGTAACTTACCAGGGAGGGTAGGAGATTTTCCTTCAGCGTCCAAAGTGGCCTTTTCTATTCCCTTTTTGCCGTCTTTATGGATGTAGAAATCTGCTGAACCGTTAGCCTTCAATGAAGCTCCATCTCCTTCTGGTTCTCCAAATTGGGCAGCTGCTTTTGAGCCTGTAAATAGGACTTTGTAGTCTGCTTTTGGCCCTGTAATCACAGCTTTATCTGGTGCTGACACGGTTAGAGGTCCACCAAAAGGTGTGAAATCTTTGGGTTTTGAACTAACCGTAATTTTCTTGAAATCTGTATCATATGAATCGCCAGCCTGTTTGATGCTTATTCCTTCTCCTTTGACTTTTAATCCGCTTATAGCATCTGGAAAATTGTCTCCCAATTTTCCGTTAACATCATTTAGATAGACATTCTGGACGAACTTGTATTTCCCTTCACTGGCAATTACGTACGAGAATTCGGCACTTCCATAGGCATCGGCATTGAAATACCCACCAGCATCAACTGCAATTCCTGCATTACCAATTTTGATTCTATATTTATCTGAATCTTTTCTGATAACCACTGATTGCGGGCTTTTTAGGGTTAATCCAGTGAACGGTTTAAACTCTTCGGGTTTGGCTGTAAGCTTTATTTTGCTGTAGTCATAATTGAAGGAATCACCCTCGGATGCAATCTTTAGATTATGAACTGAAGCAGTAAGGTTCTTAACTGGAGCGGGAACATCTTCTAACAGCTTAACCGAGATAACTGAGAAGTTTAATTGGTTAAGAAATTTTACCTTATTTGGATTGGCAGAATTATACTTGAACACGCCACTCACTTTAGCTTGACCTTGAAAGAGGTTTCCTGCTTTGATGTCAATACCCGAAACCCCAACTTCTAACTTGTAATCTGCACCGCTCTTCTTTAATACAATGGAAGGTGGAGACGTGAACTTAACTCCAGGGAATGGGCTAAATTCTTCTGGAGGTTTTGTAAGAGAAACCTCAGAGAAGTCAAAGTCTCCGTCACTGTAGGTTATTCCTTTGGCTTCAGCTTCAAGCTCATGGAATGCGGATGGAGTGCCTTCAAGCATTTTTACCTTAATAGAGGCAATATTCAATTCTTCTTTGAGTGGATCGATTTTTACCTGTTCACCAGTGAACTTGAAAAGATTTTTGTACTTGAATTTCAGACTCATATTGATCACGCCAAGCTTGTCAACCATGTTTTGAATGACACCTCGCTTATCACTCAAATCATCTGTTCTTTCTTCAGACGAAGGATGCTTTTCTTTCCAAGCATCCACCTTGGATTTGACCGCTTTTGCCTTTTCAAATACTCCCCGAAGGAAGGCAATGCCTTCGCTAGACTCGCTCGTTTGAAGTGAGGAGGATTGATTTTGATATTCCGTAAATGCATTTACGGCTTGTACAAATGGAGTGTCTGTCCCAAAAATTGCCTTTTTGAGCTTTGCCCCAATTCCTACTTTGTCGTCGGTACTTGCTATGCTGAGCGCTTTCGCTGCGGCTTCTGAATCACTCTTGAATCTACCGATGCCAGCCACGATTCTTTCAATTGACGCTCTCCTTATTTTGTCATTTTCATCGGAATCTACGTGGGTGTCTAGGTACGTTTGACCCAAGGTGTGAATCTCTTCAATCAACGCAGGCTTATCATCAGGTGCAGCCGTTCCCAAATTTTCGATGGCGTCATACAGTTTTGTGAATTGAGATCCAGTGAGACGGCCCCACCAGCTGCGATCGCCCCTCAGAATGAGCATGTCTTGCTCAACAGTGGCTTCAAAATTCTTGGTCGATTCATCTGTCTTTCCAGTATCTGAGGTTTCGGCCCTTTGAACCATTCTCAGCTGTGTGCTTTTGCTAGCTACGCCAGCGCCAATCGCTTCTGATTGGACTCTTTGGGAAAGCGCTTTAGCTCCCATAACGTCAGCCTCACGTTCAAGACTTGGGTCATCATTGATATTGACTTTTCCCTTTAGTTGTGTCGTAGGTTGTACTCTGCCTTGTTTTTGTTGAACAACGTGCCATGCTTCATGCGGAAGGTGCTTTTCTTGCCCAGATGCGAGATGAATGTCTGTGCCTTGAGCAAAGGCGTGAGCCTGTAGCTGGGAAGGCTTGTCAGAATTGTAATGAACATTTACATCGTCCATCGACTGGCCGGAAAGCGATTCAACTCCCGACTTTAATTGAGCTGGCAATCCAGTTTTGTTGGATTGGCTGGCAGCTGTGGAGTTGGTTCCGGCTTGTAATTGAGCAGTGCTATCATTCCTCGCAGAATTGTTGGCCATTTTCTTGAGCTGCTGAATCAGAGCTGTTTCTGGTCGGTTGTCAACCATAGCAGAACTTCGTTGAACGGTGTCAACCCTGTTCTGAAGACTTGCAGCGGAGCGCTGCGGATCATATCGATTATTCTCTAATCCAGCTCTCATTTCAAATAGTGCCAATGCTTCTCAAAGAAACATTTAGCATTCTAGTTTGAAAATTAATGAGTTATCGGACAAAAACCGGTCTAATCGAAAAGGGTTTTGCACATTCAGCTTTCAATTGAAATTTACCATGTGAACAGGCGTAAAAATGACATCTTGAACTAAGTTGATGCAGCATTTATCTGATAGAATCTCCGGACTCAGAGTATGGTTAAGTTTCCTTCTCACCGATTATGTTATGAGCCATGTGGCTTGATAAGATGATTGAACAACCGAGAATGACGAGAAGTTGGCTCATGAATGCAATCTTAAGGAACGAGAAATTATTATTTAGTAACCGTGAAGCGCCTCACTAGGGTCTCGTTGTCAGTCTTAACGGATATCAGATAGCTGCCCGGATTAAATGATGAAAGATATCCATTGGTTCACGCCCTGGATGTGAGACTCGATAAGAAGTGGTATCTCGACAAATGGTCAATCAACGCCTATGTTGACGTTCAAAATGCAAATAATTTTCAAGCTGAAGTTCAGTCTTATTTGAATGTCCAAACGACCGACGCCGGTGATCCATTGACGGTTAGTATATGAAGCGTAGCATCCGCAGGGTGCTATGATTTCATATACAGTGTTGTGTTTAGTTATTTATTCCTGATTTGTAAGTTTCCAATGCCCTAATTCTAGCCTGTTTATGTTCGATGATGGGGTCACAATAGGCATCGGTGTCTATTTCTGGAATCCACTTTTTAACGTAAATTCTATTTTTATCAAATTTCTTCAATTGTTCTAGTGGGTTAAATATCCTAAAATATGGGGCAGCATCACAACCTGTTCCGGCTGCCCATTGCCAGTTGCCATTATTTGAAGAAAGTTCATAATCGAGAAGTTTCTTAGCAAAGTATGCCTCTCCCCATCTCCAGTCAATTAAAAGATGTTTGCACAAAAAGCCAGCTGTTACCATTCTTACTCGGTTATGCATGTAACCTGTTTCATTTAATTCTCTCATGCCTGCATCCACAAGCGGATAACCTGTCTGACCATTACACCACTTTAGAAAATCGGTTTCATCATTTAGCCATTGGATTCCGTCATATTTAGAACGAAAGTTTTGATTCACCACTTTTGGAAAGTGAAACAAAATTTGCATAAAGAATTCCCGCCAAATCAGTTCGCTTAAAAAGACGTTATCCTCATTCTTTAGCAAAGCAATGATCTGTCGAATACTTACGGTTCCAAAGCGAAGGTGTGGGCTCAAATATGATGTTGTATCAAGATAGGGGAAGTTGCGTGTCTCTGCATATTGGCGCACCTTTGCAAGACTAAATGGTTTCACAACTATAGTTGAGTTTCTGAATACTAAGTCTTCTAATTTTGGAAAGGCAAATATCTTTTTGTGAAAGTTGCCGTAATCCACTTCAGGTAAAACAGCGGTTGGAGTATAATGCTCGAGCCATTTATTTTTATAAGGTGTAAAGACGGTGTAAGGGCTGCCATCAGCCTTCATCACTTCAGATTTTTCGTGGATGACTTGATCTTTAAAGTCTAGTAGCTCAATGCCATTTTTTAGTAAAAGATGTGCTAGTTTTTCGTCTCTTTCAATTGCATATTGCTCGTAATCTCTATTGACATATACACTGGAAATATCATAAGTCTTGATGAGTTCTCTCCAGATTTCTACCGGTTTTCCTTTAAGGATTAATATGGATGATTGGATTTTAGAAAGACGCTGGTTCAAGTTGCTTAGCGTGTCGTAAATGAAATGTACTCGCGGATCATTATCAGGCAAATCATCAAGAATGTTACTATCAAAAATGAAGAGTGGTAAAACATTGTTACTAGAATTCATTGCAGCATGTAAGGCAGTATTGTCTTCAAGTCTAAGGTCTCTTCGAAACCAAAATAGAGTTAGCTTCATAAATCAGTTGTAATAAAAAATATACGCGTTCTACGAACTAGCAATAATCAGTCAAACAAGATAAGGAGCTAAAAGAAGTGCCTTATTGTTCAGGTCTTTCCAGAAGTGAAAAAATAAGTAGGCGTTGGCACCAATTAAAAAAGAAACAAAATTGCATACAAAAGTCAAAATAAAATTTAACGAAATTGCTTTAAAACGTATTGACAAATTTCCTGACAGACCGACAATTATTTTCCTGCACGACTCTTTAGGTTGCATAAAACTATGGCGAGATTTTCCCGAAAAACTTGGCGAGTTAACCAAATGCAACATACTCGTTTACGACCGACAAGGGTATGGCGAATCTTGTCCTTTTTCTTATTCCAAAAGAAACAACTATTATATGGAGCAAGAAGCCGATTTGCTCAATGAACTATTAGACTTTTGGCAAATTGACAAAGCAATTCTTTTTGGACATAGTGATGGTGGCTCAATCGCATTGATAACAGCAGGAAAATATCCCGACAAAATACAGGGAATAATTACCGAAGGTGCTCACATTTTTGTTGAAGACGTTACCATTAAAGGAATTGAAGAAGCTATTAAACTCTACAAAAC
>ERZ1047821.2873-NODE-2873-length-10196-cov-5.018440_pt1 | contig 10196 bp, 10 predicted proteins | sample MGYA00383096_ERZ1047821 | MGnify/ENA primary metagenome ERZ1047821 (study PRJEB29581, sample SAMEA5548366) | metagenome | biome: marine; feature: coastal; material: water | depth 25 m | study: Short-term variability in the microbial, nano- and picoplankton... | reverse complement strand
GATGATTTGTTGCCGCATCCTTGCTACCATCGCCTTGCGTTGGTTGGTGGTAAGTTGAATGCTTCCTTTGGCCAGAATTGTTGTTGCAATCGTGCGAATGTCTTGCGTGCCAAAGGTGTTCTCAATAGCGTCTGCAGTTGGCCGTTCACCACCACGTGCGTCGTGGAAGACCTCATCCATTGCTAGGAACGCATTGATATCGACAGCATTTGGGTCGGCCTTGAATGCGTCAACCAATTCCGGATCAACCAAGACTTCGTAGCGTTTTCCGCCTTTTTCCATTCGTGCAAGCACGGCCTTGTCTAAACTCACCATTTCTTGTCCCTCAATTCGCACAGGCTGTGCCAGCCTTTCATGCTGATGGTAGAACTTCAGTCTTCGAGTGGTTTCAAGCGGTCGATTTGCTTGTTCACTTCAGCACGGTCTAGGACACGGTACCCGTTGTCATCGATCACGGTCACTTCAACAGCTTCCCTGTTGAGTTCGGTGTCGTTCGCCGTTCGGAGTGCTTCAAGACCGAGTTTCATAGCGGCGTTGAGTGTGAGCCCCTTCTTCCAGTTGGATTCGAAGTGCTCAATCACTGTGTTGCGGCCGCTGCCGATGGCACCGGCGTGGTAGGATTGGTAAGCACCGCTTGGGTCGGTCTCGTAGAGGTGAATGCCGTTGTCATCAACGCCACCAATGAGGAGGGCGGTTCCGAACGGTCGGGATCCGCCGTATTGGGTGAAGGATTGCTTGAAGTCACAGATTTTCTTGACCAAGACATCGACAGGGATGGTGTCGGCGTATGTGATTCGGTTCACTTGGGATTCGACTCGAGCACGAGCCACAAGTTGGCGTGCATCCGCTACAAGTCCAGATGTTGCAACACCGATGTGGTTGTCGATTTTGAACATCTTTTCGATGGATTCTGGGATGATCAGTCGGCTCACGATTCGCTTGTCGCAAACGAGCACAACACCGTCTCGGAACTTGAGTCCGGCAGTGGTGGTTCCACGCTTCACTGATTCTCGTGCATATTCAACTTGGAACAATCGTCCATCTGGGCTAAAGGTCGTAATGCCGTGGTCATATCCTCTTCCGCTTGGTTGCATAGTAATTCCCTCATCTTTCTCGTTGTATCGACGCTTTATGAGGATGCGGGTAAAAGTGGATGAACCCACACCATTCAACTTGGTCGCTAACAGCCCAAAGAGAACGCCACCTCATATGAACCCTCACACGATTCTTCACCCCTAACCTCATGTGGAGAAACTGGATGGGAGACTCGTGCGAGTCGCAGTCCTCTCCTCTGGCGGAAAAGATTCCGCTGCAGCATGGTGGTGGGCTCAGTGCAAAGGTTGGGATGTTATCGCCCTCGTGACTGTGAACATCACTGGTGGGGATTCCTGGATGTTCCAAATACCGGGTACCCATCTTGTCGAGCATCAAGCAACCATTGCTAAGGTTCCATGGATTCAAGTGGATACGCCTGGTGTGCAAGAGGAAGAAATTTCAGATTTGGAACACGCTTTGGCAACCCTTGACATTGATGGGATCGTCAGCGGAGCCCTCCGCTCGGACTACCAAAAATCGAGACTTGAACGGATGTCAGAACGATTGGACATCCGGAGCTGGACGCCTCTATGGCATCAAAGCAGCCTTGAACACATGAGAGGTTTAGTCAGCAATGGGTTCGAGGTCATGCTCACATCTGTCAGCTGTGAAGGCTTGGATGCTTCATGGCTTGGGACTGTTCTAACGAACGAATCCCTTGCATTGCTGGAGCAAAAATCGCTCGAGTACAGATTTAATGTCGACGGCGAAGGAGGCGAATACGAAACCTTGGTCATCGGTGGCCCTCATCTGCCGGGGCGTCTGGAAGTCCAAGGTGAGGTCGTATGGCAAGGGGCGCGTGGAACCTTTGAATTCACAGAAGTGAACCCCGTTCTTACGCAATAAGTGTCACTTGATCGCTGCTCGAGCAAGTGCGACGCATTCGTCGACGAGTTCTCCAGATACGCCAATGTGGTTCGCTGGGTCAAACATTGCTTCGAGTTCTTCCGCACTGAACGCAGCGGAAATTGCTGGCGTTCGACTGCATACATCGATGAGTTCCTCTTTGTTTGCGACGGCTGCGAAGGATGCCTCTCGCAGAATCTCGTGCGCTTCGTCTCGAGGAATGCCGTGTTCAACAAGATCGATCATGACTTTTTCAGCCATAACGAGGCCTCGCTGTGACTTGATGTTCTCGAGGCAACGTTCTGCATCGACCCACATGTTCGTCAAGACATCGCGCGTCTTTGCGATGACATCCTCGCACAATGCAGACCCGTGGGAGAGCGTAAATCGCTCGCTGCTGGAGTTTGCAAGGTCGCGTTCGTGCCATAGCAGAGCGTTCTCGTAGGTTGGAATAATCATTGAGCGGACAATTCGTGCCAAGCCTGATGCGTTTTCTGATTTGATTGGATTCTTCTTGTGAGCCATTGTGGAGGAACCCACTTGCTTCTCGATGTCGAAGCCTTCACCGGCTTCTTGGATTTCAGAGCGTTGAAGGTTTCGAACTTCTTGGAGAATTTTCTCGCATGTAGCAGCAATGTTTGCAAGCCATGAGACGTACTCGATGTATCGGTCTCGACCGACCACTTGCGTCGTTGCAAGTGGTACGCCGAGGCCAAGGTGGGTGAGGATCAACCGTTGCAATTCACGAGCATTCTCGCCTTGAGCAGCACCGGTGCCAACAGCGCCGAGGAATTTACCGACTGCAATGCGAGGTGTTGCTTCATCCAGTCGAATGAGTTGCCTTCGCAATTCGTCAAGCCAAACAGCTGCCTTGAGACCGAATGTGATTGGAACCGCTGCCTGACCGTGGGTTCGGCCAAGCATCACAGTGTCTCGTTCCCGTTCAGCAACATCGGCGCACACGCCGATGAGAAGGCAAAGTTGTTCCCTTAGCATCACAATGCTGTCACGCAATTGGAGCGCAACCGCTGTGTCGACGATGTCGTTGGATGTCGCGCCGAGGTGGATGCACCATCCAGCATCGCCAGCAGCCTCAGCCATGGCCTTCGTCAGTGCCATGATATCGTGTCGAGTTTCTGCTTCAATTTCTGAGACTCGTTCCTTGGTCACAGATGTTGGGTTGGCAATGGAAGCGACAATGTCGTAATCCGCTTTGGAGACCCGACCGAGTTGCATGTGAGCCCAAATAAGGGCACGTTCAACTTCCAATTGACGTTCGTGGCGACCGACTTCGGACCAAATGTGTTTGAATTCTTGGCAGCCGTACCTGTAGTCGAGCGGGCAGAAGGACATGGTGGAAGGCCTACGCCTCGATTCATCAACATTGCCATGCTAATCTATGGCGGCAATCTCTGAAAATACGCCTAAAAACCGAATATTCGTGCATTATTCTGCGCCAGGGCGCATGGCAGTCCGAATCAAAATCACAGAGGCACCAGTGGCCAATACGAAAAAGACGCCAACATAATTGGAGATGTTGTACCACATGAGTGCGACCCCGACGAGGGAGCCATAGGCGGCAACTTGGCAGAGAGCAGAAGCCTTTGCTAATCGTAGCAAGTGCGATTCACTCAATGTTCCATTGTGCTCGAGGACATAGGTGTAGATCAGGAAATAGATGCCTTGGAACGGGATTGCTGCTGCAATAATGGTGAGCGCAACTTCACGAACAGCAGTGTAGTTTTTCTCTTGCTCAATGCCTTGGAACAACATGAAAGCCGTGTTCGTACCGAGAAGTGCTGCCATGATGGTCCATCGCTTATCTTGAGAGGAAGTACGACTCTCAACATTGACAGATGCTTCATCCATTGAGGGCTGGATGTGAGGTTCATGGTTTGATACTTGCCGTTGGCGATGAGGTACCAATCACTTTTCAGGGGTCCGCCCCGTTCACCGTTCAAGCAGATGCAACAAGTTTGATGATGATGCCAGTGACGCCTGCCACAATCAACAACAGAACCATCATGGCCACTGGGCCGTATTGGTTCTTATCACCTACAGCGGTTCCAAAGAAACCGTCACGTGAAATGGCCTCTGCAAAGGAATCAACCTCATTGAATTCGGGAAGGGGTCGTCGTGGAATCCGTTCGCCTTCTCGGACCACCAAGTCGTCGCTCATGGTTCGTGGTTGGGCTGGTAGGGCATGAAGGTTGCTCTCTTCTGGCCCATCGGAAGTATCTTGCACGGTGGGCACAAGGACACTTCATGCCTCGAATCATCTTTCCATTTGAGTCGGCTCATGTTCACTTGGCAGTCGAAGGCAGCACTGGCGGCACCACGCTTGGTTTGCATATGGCAGCCGATGCCATTCGAGATGGTGGCCGGGTTCTTTGGGCATCACCTGATATGCCAGATGGAGTACGCTTTGGGCAGTTGTTTGAACACCTTTCACTCGCCGATTCATCCAAATTCCATGCCATGAATCTTGTCGGCAATCTGAGTCAAGCGGTCGATGTATTGGTCGAAACATCAACCGCACTTCCAAGCGTTCGTTTGGTTGTCTTGGATGATTGGTGCGCTCACAGTGGCCGAATCCCCATCGATCGAATCAACGACATGAGCAAGCTTGCCTCATCGCTTGGCGATGACATCAGCCTCCTCCTGATCTCAAAAGCAGGCATCAATGCTGGCGATTCACAATCCGATTTAACCGTCCGTGGTAAGGAAAAAATGCAGCAGGCAGGCTTTCAAATTTGGACCCTGACTCGAAAGCAAGACGGTCCAAAACGAACGGTCAAGATCAACGATGAAATCATTGAGTGTAGAATTGATGATGAAGGATTTGTGGCGCGTTAATCCTCGTCACCGTCATCTTCACCGAGCAACTCGGCCATCTCGTCGAGTGCGTCTTCGTCCGGTTCATCAAATTGTGTTGGGTCTTTTGCCCCACCTTCAAGCGTATCTTCTCCAGCGATTTTTGGTGCGTTTGCCTCGAGCGATTCTGCCCTGTTTTCGCCTGCTTTTCGTGCGATGAACCAAGCCATTGCTGCGAAAAGAAGAATCAAAACAACATATGCGATTGTTCGAGTGGTTTGTTCATCGGCCATGAGATGAGGACGGACCACGGGCTTTTAGCCGTTGCCCGGATTTACTGGGTTGCGGTCACTATACCATGCCAAAGGACGGGCGAGGTGGCGTCGTGCATCGACGGGTGGTTCGACCCACGCATGCGTTTCGAGTCGACGGTTGACCTCAATCCAAGCATCTGGATGGCGTGCTTTACAGGTCGGGCAACGAACGCCTTGGCCAGTTCCCATTGATTTCATCGTACGTTGGCACTCAATGCATGTCGGCCTCACTCGCATTGGTACGGCATGACATAGACTCAACTTTTCGATGTGCATCACGCCTGGCTGCGGTTCCAGTCCAAACGCAGCAATGCGGTCGCCCGGATGGAGGGCTTGCGCTAACAATTTGACGTTTCCACTCTGGGCGAACGCCAGCCAGTCTCCATGTTCTGTTCCGATTTTCGTCGTGCCCCGACTGAGGACTTCGATGGATTGAACGGTTGATTCGATGACTTCCTTCAGGTGGTCATCGCTCGCTTGGTTCGTTGCAAAAACCCGCATTCCAATGGTTGGTTCGGTTTGAGTGGCCTCAGACAACGCACTTGCTGCGCTCGACGCATCAGCTTGGGTTTTGGCTCGAACACCAAATAAGACAGGGCAAGTGCCACGTGGTGATATCAAACTCCGTTCTGTCCTTGGATCTCGACTCATGAAGGTTCCTTCATTCCTCGCAACCTCCGCAAGGGTGTGTTCACATACAGAACGCGCTTTCGAAGACCATTGGGCTTCTTCACGCCATGCAATCGCTTCCCATGTGATTGAATGCATCGGCCACACAACCGCAGCAATAGCGCCAATGCAGCCTTGACCACCCCACGACCGAGTTGGCCGGGGTGCCTCATCAAGGGATACATGACGTTGGACTGTGTCGAAGTAGAACGATGCCTCAGCGGGTTTTTCATCAAACCACACCATCCCCGGGTCAGTGGGTGATTGATCACGAGCATGGTCAGAAACCCCCACGCCTCCCTTGAGTGGCTGGAGGTGTTCATTCCAGAATTCATCGAGGAAAGTCAGCAACGTTTGTTCGTCGTTTGTTGTCAGTTCGACAGCCACCGCTGCGTTGCCACGGGTGCGTTGTTGTGCAAATGGCCACAATCGGACAAGGGACGGAATCGATGCTTCAACGCCATCGGGAAGCGATTCAAGTAAGCAATGCAGTGTGTAGGTTGTACAGCCATCACTCACGGTGTCTGTATCATCCAAGCCCAGCCAACCCATGTGTTCACCTCATTGGGTCAAAGGGGTCGCCCCGATCTCGATGGTCCAACACCCTGTCCACAACACTTGCAACCCCAAGGTTCCAATTTACCTTGAAACAGCGCAGTCCTTGTGCCCAACCGGCGCCCATGTCACTGTTCCGGTCGCCAATTATGGCATCCAGTTCGTGGCTTGGTTGTATTTTTTCATCCCACCAGTGAATTTTTTCACCGGCATCAATTTTGATGATACTTCTTTCCTCTTCTGGGGGACTGTGTCGGAACATTTGTTCACCAAGCCTGAGCATGCCTGGCATCGGTTTGCGGCATTGGCAACGATCACGGTGGCGGTGTGGGCAGACAAGCACGGCATCGAAATGAGCGTCACTGTCAACATCGAGCAACATGCTCCGCATGGCATCATGGATTTGGTGGATTCGATCCACACCCCACAACCCTCGCATGATGGGAGATTGGTTGGTCACAATGCAAATTTTGTACCCTGCTCTTCGCAACGAACCAATTGATGCTGCGACTTCAGGAAGCAACACGAGTTCATCTGGAGCGTTGATGTAGTTCGGGCTGCCAACATTCAACACACCATCGCGGTCGATGAAGGCAATGCCACCATGGTCGGGTGCATCGTTGGGTAACGGGCGTGGCGTCCACTGAACTACAACCCCCCGCATGGTTATCCGTAGGCCCCTCATTTGAAGGCGTTTTGCGTGCGGATGGGTTTGGTTGAAATGTTACGCCGGTATGGAAGTGCCATGCTGGTGTCTGACGAGGTGAGTTCAGTCATCGGTGCAGTGGGCCTGATTGCTCTCGCCCTTTCATGGCACAAGAGGGGCGACTCACCGGTACGACTGTCCCAGATTGGATGGACTGGAGTCGGTCTCTATTTTTTCAATGATACGTTCACCTACATGGAACACGATGATCTCATTCTGACCCTGTTTTCCGCAATGACCCTCCCGATGGCTATTGGCATGGCGATGTGGGAAGGGCGTGCGGATGATGACAAAAGTAAGGCCTCACTCACGTGGGCAAGAGGTGCTGTGGCATACGCTGGTGGACCATACCTTTTGATTGCCCATGTTCCTTGGCTGAGCGTGCTCGCAATTTGGTTTGTTGCTGGTCAAGCAGCGTTCTTCCTGAGGTTCTCCGGTGGCGATAATGTCGTCATGGGTGAGACCTGGGTGAACACGCCCGAAGGTCAAATTAGTTGGACTGAATTTGAAGGAAACCGTTGGTTCATGGGATCATCTTCCGAGGAATATCTGTTTCAGACGGAGTTGCTTCTTGCTGACGGGACACCCATTGGAATTAATTTCGTTCTTGCGTGTACCGCGCTTCAATCGATGGTGATTTTCATCGGTGCCATTGCTGTTTTAGACATTGATTGGCGGCGCCGATGCAGAGTACTGTTCCTCACTGTCCCTTTGATTCATATTCTCAATTTATTCAGGAATGCTGGATTGATCTGGCTCCACACAACCTATGTCGAATGGACGCTGTTAGGCATGTCCGTCTTTGAATTCGGACACAGCTATGTCGCACGGTTTGTATCGCTGTTTGCAATGTTTATCATGGCACTGATCATGTTCGATCTCCTGCCAGAACTGCACCGTCACATCGTGCGGTTGCTAAAGCCACTCGGGCTCTTACAACCAAAGAAGCGTTCCAATTAGCGCTGATGCCAATTTTCAGTTGGTGAGGCCCGAGTCCACATTGTGCCACTACCTGCTGGGTATTCAAGCACCTCAGCACCCGTTGCATCTAACATTCCCATCAATTGTTGAGGTGGTGCTGCTAGAGGCGCCTCGCTGCTTTCAAGCAAATCGGTAAATGCGTCCATCGATGGAAGGTTTGTGATGAGGTTTTGTTGTTGAGTGAACACTTCAGTGCTCTCTAAGGGTGTACCTTGCTCATACATCTCATTGACGGATGGTGCTGACTGACTTGACAGAGGGTCTTCTTCCATGCCAAGCATCTGGGATGCGATGTCTTGCTGCTTCATCTCTTCCCATTCATTTGTCTTGTTCGAACCTTGAGGCCCACGAAGTGCTCCAACGCCGAATAAGACGAGCAATGTAAGGACGACAAAGCCAACCAATCCGATTGAACCGTAAATCAAATCGTTCGAAACACTTGGCGCAAGGTCAGCGTTATCGCCAACACCGTCACCATCTGTGTCCTTCGATTCATCTGGATCCTCTGGAAAGGCATCGTCTTTGTCTGGTACACCATCACCGTCACCATCAAAGGCATCGAAATTGGTTTCACAGACGATGCTTAGAATTTCCATTTCTTCAGCGTCGATGAACCCATCTTTATTGGTGTCCATTCCTTTCGTATCATAGGTGTTCTTGAGATCGAGTTGGCTGAATTCCTTGAGCGTAATTCCATCGCCAAATGGCGAAAGTTGTGATGCGATGATGAGAATCTCATTTTCGCACGAACAGATTTCTTGGAGTGCCTCTCTAAATTCAATCTCTCCATCACCATTCATGTCGATGCTGTCGAAACTTGGACCATCGCCACGTTCGAAATCGAATTCGCGTTCATCAATGACGCCATTTTCATCTGCATCGATCATTTCGAAGACCTCTCTTGCTTCATCCTCACAGGACACTTCGATGGTCTCGTCCAAGTCTGGGTCCGTTGGGTCAATTGGTGGCATTTGAGAGTCTTCCCATACGGCCATGATGCTGACATCGGAGATCTCATCAAAGACAGTGAGGGTGATGTCAAACCGGCCATTAGCGGGCATGCTGATGAACAATGTGTGTTCTGTGCCTTCACCAAAGGAGTCGATTTCAACTTCTGTTGTTGTCAATCCATCCATTGGCCGACCTTGACGCCCCTCGGCGGAATCACCGTCTTCGGGGAAGAATCCACCAAAGTCGAAATCAATCACAGAGCCGCTCCCTTCGAGTTCTAGTTTCCCTTGACCCCCATATGTGTTCACTTCGAGGTAATTTCCGGGGTTTTCCAGTTCGACAAAGAAGAGCAATGACTCGCCAGCAGGGGCCTCGAGGCCATTGATTTCTTCTCCGCTGAACAATTCAATGGGCGTTCCGTCATAGGTCCAAATGTACCTGTCCTCAAACGAAGCTGTAATCAGAACATTCGCGAACACATCTTCGGTGGTGAGCAGAATGTACCATGTACCTGGCGTTGGATCGTTAAACCCGATTTTATCGCCTGCACCTGGTGTTGAGGATTGAAGATCGAATTCACCTGATGTTGGGAATTGCTCGAGCCGCATGAACATGGTTGCTTCACCATAGCCTTCAGAGAGGTCCACTTCCAGTCGCTCAGTGCCTGTCGGAACTTGGATTTTGAAATATTGATCCAGTCCGTCGTAACCAGTCAGTGGACCATAGGCTATGCCTGGTGTGAGTTCAACAGCATCTTCCGGTGCAGTGTTGTCGGGTGCAAACGCCATTGTGGCAACAATTGTGAAATCGATCGCACGTTGGTAGGTGTAAGCAGTAACGTAGTACCGTCCGGGCTCGACATCGTACAATGTCGCATCTTGTTCGTTGCCTTGACCGCTGTCATAGACAATCTTTCCTTGGTTTGGATTGTTATCTTCCGGTTCATCTGCCGCAAATGTTTCCTCTATGAACCAGAAATCGAAGGGGTCTGGCACGGTGCCCCAAGAAAGCCCAATGTCGATGTTTCCGCTGCCACCATATGTGCTCACGGTCAAACTTGAGAGGTTTTCTTCAACATCCACGTAATAGTAAAGCACACGGTCTTCAAAATCGGCTTGCCTCCCAGCATCGATTGTTTGTCCAGCAACTGGAATGCCGTTGTTGAGTTCGGTCATATCGTCTTCAGACGGTGGTGGATCTGCCACTTCCCACGAGACGGTCATCGCATAATTTTCGATGTCTGTTTGTGGGACAAGCAACACCCA
>ERZ1047821.2865-NODE-2865-length-10213-cov-9.005907_pt1 | contig 10213 bp, 8 predicted proteins | sample MGYA00383096_ERZ1047821 | MGnify/ENA primary metagenome ERZ1047821 (study PRJEB29581, sample SAMEA5548366) | metagenome | biome: marine; feature: coastal; material: water | depth 25 m | study: Short-term variability in the microbial, nano- and picoplankton... | reverse complement strand
TAAATGCTTAAATAAATGACTAAACTTAGGTAATCTCATGCAAACGTTTTTAAAACCTGCTCTGTTACTTTTTCTTATATCCTTTGCGTCAAATGCTTTTGCCTGTCATGAAGGAGATTTTGAAAGTGGCGCCAAGGGCCATCACAAATTTGGAAAGAATATAGGAATATTGCAATTTACCGAAAATTCAACTATTTCAGTTTCAACTACAACTTCGTGTGATTTCTATACAGGATTTCTGGATAGTGAATATGATTTTATTCAGCAACAGGTGGCTTATGGGCATGGCCCACATCTTGATGCCCTTGCAATGATAAATGGTTGTGAAGAACGTGTCAGAACTGAGTTCACTAAAGCTTTGCGTATCAATTACATTGAATTATTCAGTGATCACAATAATCCACATGCGTTAAGGAATGGGATTGAACACTTAATAGATTCAAACTCTAAACTAAAATTGTCTTGTAGAAAAGTATAAGGAAAGAATAATGAAAAAAATAAGTTTATTTTCAATATTTGCTATACTCATATTTACTTTTGGCAGTGAATATTTGATGGCTTGTCACGAGGAAGCGAGTGGAGGTGATGGTGGGATGTGGCCGACTCTCAGAGGGCACAATCCAACATCTCGCCAAAGCGGTTTTCTAACTACTTTTGAAGGAACTGCAGCTTTTTTATCTACATCCACCAAATGCGATGCATACACCAGCTTTATAGAGCTTAGTTACGATCAAATCGCTGAAAACGCTGCTCAGGGTCATGGGCCATATCTTGATGCTTTATCATCTTTCAGGGACTGCTCTATCAACAACAAAGATCGGTTCCAACAACTGATACGGAAACATTTTATTTATCTTTTTGCAAATCCTGAAAAAAATGGTGCAGCTCTTGGACACAGGTTAGAGATTGTATTAAAGCATGATAGAATATTTCGACATCAATGCTCGACTCTAAATGAATTATCCTAATTTATTTGAGAGTAACCCCGCTAATTATTCACAGCCAGACACCCTCCAGCTAAAACCCACACATTTTTTAAAATACTCCTAAACACTCTTGACATTTGGAAACTAAAGCTTGAGACTCCACCATAAAATAATTTCTTGATTTACAAAACGTTCTTCATTCAATAAAACATGCCTAATTCAGGATTAATCGACGAGCAGACCAGTGGGGTTTATGTCATTTCCATAACTCCTTTTGCCGAAGATGGCAGCATAGATTTCAAAAGTGTTGATTCACTTGTCGAGTTTTTTCTGGAAAAGGGGGTGACAGGGATTACTATCCTAGGCATGATGGGAGAAGCCAACAAACTCTCAGCAAATGAATCAAGAGAATTCGTCAAACACGTTTTGAAACGGGTCAATGGACGGGTTCCAGTAATAGCTGGCGTTACCGACGCCGGAATTGCCAATCTCGTGAATCTTTCCCGGTTCAGCATGGACGAAGGCTGCGCAGGAGTGATGGTGGCTCCGGCAACAGGATTGAACACTGATCAGAAGCTTTACGATTACTATGCACAGGTGATTGAGCACCTTGGTTCGAACATACCGCTCTGCTACCAGGATTATCCCCAGTCTACCGGAGTAAGTCTTTCCGTGGAATGCTTCAACCGAATGATCAGCGACTTCCCACAGTTGGTGATGCTGAAGCATGAGGACTGCCCTGGTCTTGAGAAACTAACAAAGGTCCGTGATTCTGCCGAAAAACTGGGACTGAGGCGTGTTTCGGTCTTAACCGGAAATGGAGGCTTGTACCTTCCACAGGAGTTGCATCGCGGTGCAGACGGAGCAATGACCGGATTCGCCTATCCCGAAATGCTCACTGAAGTCGTTTCGCTTCATGCCAATGCTGAAACCGAACATGCTGAAGACCTTTACGACGCCTATCTTCCTCTTGTACGCTACGAGCAACAGCCAGGATACGGCCTTGCAGTCAGAAAAGAAGTTCTCCGCAGGCGAGGCGCCGTCACCTGTGCCCTGAGCCGGGCCCCAGGACCGGTATTGAGTCGAAAAGGGCACGAAGAACTGGATCATCTCACTGAGAGACTAGATTCACGATTGAAGGAACTGGAATGAAGATCGCAAAATAAGAGTCCGGAAAATGAAAAAGTATGATCTTCTTATTAAAAACGGGATGGTTCACACCGCAGTGGATTCCTTTGAGTCGGAAATCGGTGTTAGTGAAGGAAAAATCACTGCCATGGGGCAGAATCTGGGCCACGCTGAACGGGTTATCGATGCTAAGGGAATGCTGGTCCTTCCCGGGGGAATTGACGCGCACTGTCACATTGAACAGGAATCATCAACCCGAATCATGACCGCCGACGATTTCTACTCTGGCAGTGTCTCGGCTGCCTTTGGAGGCAACACCACCTTCCTGCCCTTTGCAGCCCAACACCGCGGGCAAAGACTGAGGGATGTCGTCGATAACGCCCGTAAGCGTGCAAGGGACAAAGCAGTAATTGACTACGGGCTTCATCTTATCATCTCCGATCCCACCCAAAATGTCCTCGAAGAGGAACTACCTTCCCTGATTAAGGAAGGTTACACTTCCTTTAAGGTCTACATGACCTACGAGATGTTGAAGATCAATGACGGTGAAATACTGGACATTTTAGCCCTTGCCCGCAGGCATGGAGCTCTGACCATGGTTCATGCAGAGAACAACGAAGTCATCAATTGGATTTCGGAACGTCTTTTACAGCGCGGTTACAATGCGCCAAAATTTCATGCAGTGAGCCATTCTCCCGTAGCGGAAAGTGAAGCTTCACGCCGAGCCATCGACCTTGCGCGCTTAGTCGATGCCCGAATGCTGATCGTTCATGTTTCGGAAGCTGAGGCAGCACATTCCATTCTCCAGGCACGAAACAATGAGTTGAGCATCTACGGTGAAACCTGTCCTCAGTACCTTTTTTTGACCGCCAAAGATCTTGACCAGGAAGGAATAGAAGGCGCGAAATACTGTTGCTCCCCTCCACCACGCGACAAGGCCTCTCAGGAAGCCATCTGGAAAGGCCTCAAAAACGGTACCTTTCAGGTTTTTTCGTCTGATCACGCACCCTACCGACTTGATGAAAGCGGGAAATTTCATGCAGGCAGGGATGCTAGCTTCAACAAGATCGCCAACGGTGTGCCCGGGCTGGAAACAAGGATGCCACTCCTTTTCTCGGAAGGGGTCGGTAAAGGCAGGATCACGATCAATGAGTTCGTGGCCCTGACATCGACTAATGCCGCAAAGATTTACGGGCTCTATCCCCGGAAAGGGTCACTGGTCATCGGAAGTGATGCTGACATTGCGATATGGGATCCGAAATGGGTCCGGACAATCAAACAGGAAATGCTCCATGACAACATGGACTACACGCCATACGAAGGCATGGAAGTAAAAGGTTGGCCGAGGGTCGTCATCAACCGCGGCCGGATGGTGGTAGAAGAGGAAACACTGAAAGTGGATCGCGGCTCAGGTGAATTCCTTCCAAGGACTCCTGCCGAAGCCGGCCGGGAACTCCCGATTTCCTCACCGCTCAGTCCTTCACGAAATTTTGGTGCGAAACTGCTCTGAAAACTATGGATAATCAACAGCAGCACATTCTGGTGATCAACCCCAATTCCGACGAATCGGTGACTGAAGGCATGATCCGGGAACTGAAGGGATTCCATTTCTCGGAAGGCCCGCGAATCGAGTGCGTGAGCCTCTCCGATGGACCATTCGGCATTGAAAGTCAGGCTGATATCGAGGCAGTGACACTTCCATTAAGGAAGATGGTCTCCGAAAGTCGTAATGTTGATGCCTTCGTCATTGCCTGTTATTCCGACCCTGGCCTGAACGTATGCCGGGAGGCTTCCGAAAAACCAGTTTTCGGTATTCAGGAATGTGGAGTCCTGACTGCCATGTCACTGGGAGATCGATTTGGAGTGATTGCTCTCCAGGAACGCTCGATCCGTCGTCATCTACGCTACCTGAGGCAAATGGGAGTTATGGAAAGGCTAGCCGGAGAAAGAGCGGCAAGCTTATCTGTCAGAGAAAGCGTGAGCGGTAAGGGAACCTTTGAGAAACTGCTTAAGGCTGCCGAGCAACTGAGGGATTCCGATCAGGCCGACACCATCATCCTCGGCTGTGCCGGGATGGCTACCCACCGAGCTAAACTCGAATTAGTAATTGGAATCCCAGTCATCGCCCCTGTACAGGCGGCCGTGTCCATGGCCATGCACAGTTTGTTAATCACACGACAGCACTAAGAACAATATATTTTCATATATACTTCAAACCAACCCCTGAAGATTTCTCCATTTGTTGTGTTAGTCTGACAGGTTCGTAAGTAGATATGAATCTTTTATCTATTAAGCACTTACTAGATTAAAAGTTATTTGTGCAGGCGAAATGATCTTATGCCTGAATTACCTCTGGATTTTTCATTTCCAGACTACTGATACAGGTGCAGAGTGTATTTCAGACTTTTTTAGAAACCATTTTATTATAACAATGAAAATTTCAACTCTCTTCAAGGCAAACTTCCCTTTCATACCTTCCCGTTTTCCTGTTTTTTATGGATGGGTCATTGTTGTCTTCACAACTTTGGGCATCATGTCCAGCATCCCCGGTCAGACGATGGGAGTTGGAGTTTACACCGATTTTCTGATTCAAAGCAGCCACCTCAGCCGTATGCAGATCAGTATGGCTTACATGACGGGAACAATCCTTAGCAGCCTGCTGCTCCCGCTTGCAGGACGCTATTATGACCTTTTAGGCGCGCGAATTATGATAGTCTTTGCGGGAATTGGTCTTGGATTTTCTCTGCTACTGTTTTCTGAAACATCAACCCTGATTAAACTCCTGCAGTCAATCTTTCCGGGACTTTCAAGCTTAAGCAGCGAACTTTTTGTAATGATAGTTATATTTCTGCTGCTGAGACAATTTGGCCAGGGAATCATGGCCATGGTAAGCCGGAACACCTTAGCAAAGTGGTTTGAGCGCAGACGGGGACTAGTTAGCGGTATCAGTGGAATTTTCGTTGCCTTCAGCTTTTCAGGCGCACCGCTGTTCATGAATATCTTAATCGAGGATTACGGTAATTCCGGCAGTATGGTGCTGATGGCCCTCATTTTCGGCTTCGGAATGGCCTTTGTCGGCTGGATGTTTTTTCGTGACAATCCGGAAGAATGTGGTCTGCTCATGGATGGCAAAAAGATATCAACCGTAGAAAGAGTTAAACAGCCCTTAGAGCCTGAAGTAACGCTTAAAGAAGCCTTGAGAACCTATAATTTCTGGATATTCTGTCTCGGCTTATGCTCAGCAGCTTTGATCGTCACCGGCCTCACTTTTCATATCAGTTCAATCGGAGCAATAGCCGGGCTGTCAAGAATGGAAACATATGAACTTTTTCTTCCAATGTCAGTAATCAGTGTGATAAGTCACTTTGTCGCAGGCTGGGCTAGTGACCGGATGCCGCTAAAGAATCTGCTGATGGTCATGCTTGTCGGTCTTGCTGTCGGCAGTCTCGGTATACTCAATTTAGAATCGATCTGGTACAGACTTATGTTAGTTGTAGGGTTTGGAGTTCAGGGCGGAGTCTGGGGGTGTCTTACTGTAGTTGCGTGGCCGCGATTTTACGGACGCAAACATCTAGGGGCAATCAGCGGTGCGTTTATGGGTGCTCAGGTCTTTGCCAGCGCAATTGGTCCGGCGGTATTTGGAATGTCGGAAAGCTTTAATGGTGATTACTCTTCCGCTGCCTGGATTTCGGTTGCTTTGAACTTGCTGTTGTTGCTTGGAGCCACAAGAGCTGTCAGTTACTATCGTCCTTTAGCATCTGCTTAAATTTAATCTTGAGCCAACCTTTAAGTTCTCATTCCGGCAGTTCACGATGGATATCATTTTTGGTTACACACATCCTGTAACTGGTACAATTCTTCTCCCTGTTTAAAGAGAATTCCACCAAATATTGCTGAAATTCAGGTGATTCTTGCGTTCCAAAAATTAATGGATTTTTAGATTGGGTCAAGTTACCAAATCCTTCATGGCCAGCTTTACGCTGGAGTCCTGAAAGTGCAGCTTGTCGATTTCCTCATCCAGCACAATGTCCGGATAGGCGGAGGAAAATTTGCTCAGTTCCACCTCTTTCTCCTGAGTTTGGCTGAGGGCGGAGAGGCTGGCGATTTTCGCAGCCCAGGCGATGGGTAGTTTCTTGCCGACCTTTTTGTCGTACTCCAGGCACTGCTGATAATCACCTTTTACATAGGCCCCGAACATCACGTCTCCCAGCCGCTTGTCAGCATTGGATCCTCCAAGTCCCACAGGATCCAACTCAAAAGCCTTGATCAGCAGTTCTGTCCCTTCTTCTGCACGAGCAGTCAATACGAGTAGTTCGCCGTAGCCAGAGACGATTCTGGGATCATTTGGATTCATGTCGTAAGCTTTCTTGCCGTAAAACTCCGACTGCTCAAAATCCTCGTAGGCCTTGTTGATCTCGTGCATTATGCGATTGCATTCAAAGTCGTTTTCGTCAAGGTCCAATGCCTTCTGTATCATTTTTTGGCCTTCTGCAAGAGTTTCATCAAAATCCGCTTCTATGTACCCATTATGTAACCCTTGTCCTAAGGAGCATGCCTTCCAGGCATAAGCCTGCGCATTGTTTGGATCGCTCTCAATTGATTTATCCAGCATTTCCAGGGCAGAAAGCACACCATCTTTGGAAAACTTGTGATGAAAGTCCCGGCCTCGCAACAGGTACTCGTATGAAGTCAGATTCTCGGTGGGCTTGCGTTTGGCGCGTTCTAGACCAGCCATCTCAAGTTTGCCGACTAGGGCCACCATGACTTTGCGGACAATCTCGTCCTGCACCTCAAACACATCCTCCATGGTCCGGTCGTAGCGCTCGCTCCAGATCGAACTGCCTGAAGTGGGATCGGTCAATTCTACAGAAATCCTGATGCGGTTGCCGGAGGAACGTATGCTTCCGGTTGCAATAAAGTTGATGCCGAACTCGGCTGCGATTTGGGCATTGTCGATTTCTTTTTCCTTGAAGGAAAACGCTGTGTTGCGGGAGATAATCTCAATTGAGTTAATTCGCGAGAACTCTGTGATGATGTCCTCCACTATCCCGTCTACCAGGAAATCGTTGTCCTCCACATTGTTCAGATTTCTGAAGGGCAGGACGATCAATCGCGGTTTGGAGTCCGCAGCAACATTCGTTTCCGGAGCTTGCTGACTTGTTTTGGCTGAATCCGGAGGAGCCTGCTTTTCCTCCTCAGATTCGTGCCCTAGCAATACCTTGAAGGTGTTTACAGGGTTAGAGATATTTTTCATCTCCTGCACCCCCATGTTCACATAGCTGAGATCCAGCTTACGGCATACTTCATCATGGAACTTTTCTGAGAGACTGATGCCACCCGGAACCGCCGACGCTTCTATACGCGCCGCCACGTTGACACCGTCTCCATATAGGTTGTCGCCCTCTACAATCACGTCGCCGAGGTTCAGTCCCACACGAAACTGCATACGATCCTCAGGATTGACCTCCTCATTACGATCCCTTAAACTACGCTGAAACTCAACTGCCGCCACAACTGCATCCACCGGACTGGCAAATTCCGCGATCACGGAATCACCCGCACTGCCGAAGATGCGACCGTGGTAAGTTGCAATCGAAGCGTCTGTGAGACTTCGACAGGCTTTAAGGTTTCGCAGGGTGCGATCCTCGTTTTCACCCATCATCTTGCTGTAACCCACGACATCAGCTGCAAGAATAGCGACGAGTTTACGTTTGGGAGTAGATTCAGACATGATTATTTTGTGGCAAAAGTATAAGGAATAAAGATTTTGCAACACTTTAGCAAGTCTTCATCAACTGGCAAGTTTTATTCTGCAGAATTTTGTGGGACTTTTTTCAACTATTTTTAAAACAAAACCTTTAACTTTGATTCCGTTTATGAACTGAATTTTTAGACCTTCTGGGTGAAGCTTGAATCAGTTGGGATAGAGACTTCAAATCTTTTTTCAAATCTTTGAGTGTAGGCCGTGCCTTCTGTTGAACACGCTCTTCAACTTTCTTTTCAACAACAATAGTTTTTGGAGAAGATACTTCACCGTGCTGAATTTCTTTTGGTTCAACTGCGAAATAATTCTGTTTAACCAACTGACTTAATTCGGGTATTTTATTTTCAGGCTCTGCTGTAGAAATTTCATTCTGCTGTACCGAATACGTAGTTACTTCCGTTTCCGGAACTTCTGTGGTTTCCTCTATATCCGTGTTATCAGTGGTTATTTCAATTTCCGTGTTTTCCATAGTAATTTCATCATCCTCAACATCTACTCTTTCATCCATATACGTGGTATCCGAAGAATCCGTGGTATCTGTGGCTATAACCATTTCCGTATCTTCTCCATTTGATTGTGAATCAGCGTTATCCGTGGCGGTTATAACTATAGCAGCTTCTTCGGTTTCATCATTATCCGCGTTTTCGATGTAATCAGTAAGTATTTTGGTTTCCACTTTATCATTAGGTATTTCGGTTTCCGCAATTTCTTCGGTTTCCTCATTTTCCGAGTTTTCCGCATAATACTTAGCTATTTCGTTATCCGTGAAATCAGTGGCTATTTCGCTTTCTGTGTAATCACTAACTATTTGACTATCCGTGTAATCCGGAGCAATTTCACTATCAGCAACTTCTTCGAAATATTCTGATTCTGTATAATCCGTAGCAATTTCTCTATCCGTGTAATCAGTGGCTATTTCATCCATATCCGTGGTATCCGAAGAATCCGTGGTATCTGTGGCTATAACCATTTCCGTATCTTCTCCATTTGATTGTGAATCAACGTTATCCGTTGCAGTTAAGACTTTAGTAACTTCTTCGGCTTCCTCATTAACTGCGTTTTCCGTGTAATCAGTGTCTATTTCCGTATCCGTGGAATCGGTGGCTAAGGGCACTTCCGGAGTTTCTTCGCTATCAATGGAATCCGTGGAAAATTCCGTATCCGTATAATCCGTGACTAATTCGGTTTCCGGAACTTCTACACTTTGATCCAGTAAATGCGCATATCGCTGCGTCATCAGTGGCGATTTTTGGGTCAACAGTGATTGGAGAGTTTCAAGTTCAACCTTCCCGCTGGAAACAAGCATTGTCGCGTAAACATGTCTGAGCCCCTGCAGCAATCTAAAATCCTCGGGAAGTCCGGCATTTTTCCTGATTCTTAGCAACGCCCGTTTGCATTCAGTACGTTTTTTTCCATTACGTCCCGGAAAAACAAACTTACTTGAGCCAGGTACATGAGCATGCTCGGCCAAAACTTTTTCCGCCATTTCATTCATTGGAATTGTAGGATACTGACCTTTTTTACCGGACCTGACTGTAATTGTTTTGTTATGAAAATCAATATCACTCCAGCATAGTTCAAACAGTTCACCACGCCTCATACCCGTATAGAGCGCCATTCGCACCAAATTACTGACCTGTAAATCCGGTTCTTCTTCCAAAACCTGTAAAAGCTTCTCTAATTGATGCTGGGATAAATCTTCGGTTTTTTGATTTTCCACTTTCGGCATTTCAAGCTTAAAACTCAGCCCGCGGCAGTAATTCTTCTTGACCGCAAAGTTGGCAAGACGCCGCAAAAGCTCAAGCACATGACCTACAGTTGCCGGTTTTAAGCCTTTATTTTGCAAATTGTGCCTAAAACGCTCCACATCGCCATGAGACAAATCTTCCGGAGCAATGTCTGCAAAATCCATTTCAAGGTAGTTCTTGAAGCGGTAAATATCATTTTCACGACCTTTCAGGTCAGGACGTAGACGCAGATACTTTTCAAATATTTTTGAAAATGTCCAGTGTCGTCCGGTTTTCAAGTCACTGCCATGCTGGATATTTCCAGCCTGAAATTCAATTACTGACATTCTTTCAGACCGTAAAAGATATGCTAATTCCGCGTCCCAGCCTTCATTACTGCGTCCGGCTCTTTCTTCTACACTTTTTCCATTGCGTTTATAACGTATAAAAAAAGATTTATTTTCATTGGCAAGTTCCACAAAATATACACCGCTGAACTCTGTGCTGTGTCTGGTTTGTCTAGGCATTCAATACTCCAAAATTGATTAAAAAGTCTGTTGTCCAAATTTTACTCTCCCCCGCTCCCCCCCCATTGTTTTATGGCTGAGTTAAATTTTTTCAGGAGAAATTTTAAACATCATGATTTAACAAACTACTAAAATAAAAGG
>ERZ1047821.2855-NODE-2855-length-10225-cov-6.969322_pt1 | contig 10225 bp, 7 predicted proteins | sample MGYA00383096_ERZ1047821 | MGnify/ENA primary metagenome ERZ1047821 (study PRJEB29581, sample SAMEA5548366) | metagenome | biome: marine; feature: coastal; material: water | depth 25 m | study: Short-term variability in the microbial, nano- and picoplankton... | reverse complement strand
TTTTCCTTGAAAGCGGCGATGCCTTCGGCGTGATCTTTTGAAGCGCGCAAAGTGTCTTGGGCCATCGCCTCCATTTCATATGTTGCGGCCAGTTCTGACGCTCCGATACTGCGGAGGATGCGCTTGGCTGCCATGGTTGCCAGCGGTGGCGTCGCTGCCATTCGACTGGCGAGATCACGGGTTTGGGTGTCGAGCTCTGCTTCAAGGGCTACAAGGTTGGCGAGCCCTAGATCTTGGCACTCACTCGCAGACAGTCGACCACCAAGGGTGATCAATTCGAACGCTTTTTGATAACCCATTTTTTGGAGTAAAAGCCACGTGTTGCCGCCATCTGGTACCAGTGCGATCTTCGAGAAAGCCATGTAGATGAAGGCGTCTTCCGCCATTGTTACAAGGTCGCAAGACTGTGCAATAGCTGCGCTTATGCCAGCGGTTGCGCCGTGGAGTTGAGCGATCCAAACCTTGGGCGAATTAGCGATTCCATCAATGGATGGGCGGTAGTGGTTCAATAGTAGATCGCTAGATTTCTTGTCCGAGCCCTGACGGATGTCTGCGCCGGCTGAAAAGGCGGCACCTGCGCCCTTTAAGATCACCACACGCAGTACTTCGTTTTGATCCAGTTCGGTGACGACCTCGGTCAGGCGTTTGCGCATCTCATCGTTTAATGCATTGCGGGCTTCGGGTCGGTTCAGGGTCACCGTTGCAATTGCGCCTTCGATGGTGACTGTGACGACATCGCTCATGGGGTACCTCTGGTATATACAATCGTTTCGAGTTGAGAAGTGCCTATCAGACGATTTCTAAACTTGCCATTCCCCGACATGTCGCGATCACTCTTGCAGGATCGCGTTCTCCCATGCGGTTAGGAAGCTGCGCTTTTTGTATTCGTCGAGGAAAATGAGCAACCCCGGCCCAAGGCGTATGCGGCGTAAGCTGTCCTCGCGTTCGGCCAACATTGCCGTTGAATCGTAGGGTTGCTGGCTGTGCTGACCTGTTTTGTTCCAAGCGACTTGCAGTAGGTAATCGACAAAGGGTTCGGCCAGTTCTTTGTTTTGGGCATTTTGCGGGATCAAAGCTGTACGCATCATCACCGTCGTGAAGTCAGACGGTAACATGACGACAAAGCGATCTTTGTCGACTCGTGACAGAGCATAGCTACCCAGTACGTTGTATGCGATTGCCAATTTGCCTGATGCGACGTCGTTTATCATGTGTGACGAACAGCAGTAGAGTTTGGCGTCCAAAGCGCCCATGACCTCGGTCAGGCGCCAGTAGACTTCAGATGTGCGGGAATCCTGCGTTGCGAATAAATACCCAAGACCAGAGTCGCGCAGATCGTAGGTGCCGATCTTGCCTTGAAATCGGTCGGGGTGTTGGCGAAGCAACGATATCAGGTCTTGCCTGGATTGCGGCATCGGTAAGCCAGCAAAGGCATCCTTGGACAGGACTACGGCCGCAGGTTCTTGTGTGAAGGCAAAGAGGTCTTGCCGCCATCGCGCCCATTCGGGCAGGGCGTCTGTGGCCTGCGACGAATACGGGGCAGTGAAACCGTCGTTTGCAAGCTTGGTTTGCAGGTCCATCGCACTGGAAATTGCGACGTCGAATGTGGCCTCTTCAATGCCAATGGCCTTCATCAGTTCCGAGGAACTGACAACAGTGTAATCAACTGTAACTGCTGGGTTTTCTGCAAGAAATCCGCTAATCATCGGCTCGAAGACTCGTACGTCTCCGGTCGAAATCACGCGCAGGGTTTGGGGGTTGCTCTCTGCACCAAACACAACCCGCTCTTCGATTTCAAAAGCGCTGGCCGAAATCGGCAAAAGGATCACTGCAAGGGAAATGATAAGGTGACGCATGCGCCGGGCCCTTTCGAATTGTTTGCGATTGTCAGATATCCGCCGTGGGCGCGGGCAACCTCGTCTGCGATAGTCAGCCCAAGGCCTGATCCGATGACACCTTCGACGTTTGCCCCTCGGGCGAAGCGGCTTTTTAAGCTTTCGGCATCTTCCTCAGGTAGGCCGATGCCGCAATCGGTTGTTGTAAGATGAGCCATACCTGCGTCTAGGGATACGCATAGGGTAACGGTGCTGTCAGCAGGTGAATACTTGATCGCATTATCGAGAACATTCCGAAGCGCGCTTTGGAGGAGGATCGTGTCGCCGACAGTTGAAACGGCATTTTGCTGGACCAACACAAGTTCGATTTCGCGCAGCTCGGCCATTGGATGAAGGCGTTCAATCATCTCATCCGCTAGGGAGTTCAGATCAATGACTTCCTGTTCCAAGTGATCAGTTCGAAAGGTGACCATTGCATGATCAAGCAATTGTCCAGCTGCGCGGCTGCTTTCGTCGATCGCGCGGATCATTTCGCGGATCGAGGCACGGTTTTCATCTTTTTCGACGCGACGATAGGTGATTTCTGCCTGCGTTCGGACCGTCGCCAAAGGCGTTCGGACACGGTGCGCGGCGTCGGCGATGAATTCCTCTGATCGCGTCAGAGAATTCTTCAGACGGTCCATGAAGCTATTTAGGGCTGCCACTAACGGCGCCATTTCGTGTGGCACAGGTGCAGCCACGGGTCTTAGGTCCTTGGGACCGCGCCGACTGACGGATTTGGTCAATCGCAAGATTGGGCTGATCGACGATCGGGCCGTCAAAGCCGCTAGAACTGCAACGGATATAAAGAACCCTGACCCAAGCGCCGCAGCGATCTGGGAGATCCATCGCAGTTGATCGCGTTGGCCGTCACGGGTTTGGGCGAGGGTGACCTCAACCGCCAAGGGCTTGCCTCGTGATGCAAGGCGGCGTTCGGCGGTAACAATACGCACCTCGTCGCCTTGATAAGTTGCAGTATCAAACCACGGCCCGAAACCGTCATCCTTTGGGACGGTTGGTAAATCGTTGTAGCCGGTCACAAAATCATCACCGAAACGCACCGAATAAAAGACGCGGTCGTTGGAAATATTGCTGAGCATCGAGAAAGCAGAGTAAGGCAGATCGAGCTGGATTTCTCCGTCACGCACCGAGGTTGTATCCAGAATTGCCGAGACAGCCGCCGCCAGAATATTGTCCTGACTTTCCTCGGCCAGTTGGCGAGCTAGACTTTGGACAATGAAGAACAGCGCGATTGCCAAGACTGCTGCGCCGAGCAGAAGTTGAAGCATTAGGCGGCGTCTAATTGAGCCGCGCGAATGGACCTCAGCGCTCATTTGATGCTTAACCTGTAACCAAGACCACGGTCTGTCACAATCTCTGCACGGCTGCCTTTCAGATGACGGCGCAGGCGGCCAACGTAGACTTCAATCGCGTTTTCCGAGACATCCTCGTCATAGGAAAACAGGCGATCTAGAAGTTTGGGTTTTGAGAAAATCTGTTCAGGTGCTGCTGCGAAAATTTCAAACAGACGGAGTTCACGGTTGCGCAAATGAAGTGTCCTTTGTCCAACCTCGAGCGTTCCAGAGAGCGAATCAAACCTGACATCACCGAGCGAAATGATGTTGCTTGCGTTGCCACCACGACGCCTTAGCACCGCGCGGCAACGTGCTTCCAGTTCGGCAAAGTCAAAAGGTTTGGTGATGTAATCATCAGCCCCTAGGTCCAAAATTCCGACCCTATCGGACACCTCAGAACGGGCGGTAGTGGCAATCACTGGCGTGGATTCAAGCGCGCTTCGATGACTTTTTAAAAAGCTCCGACCATCACCGTCGGGCAGCATAATATCCAATAAAATCAAGTCGTAATCTGTTGTCGACACGAACCCATTCGCGTCCGCCAAGCATTCCGCATGATCCACCACGTGACCGTCCAGACTGAGACGGTCAATTGTTGCCCTCGCGAGGCTTAGATTATCTTCGATCAGCAAGAAACGCATCGACTTCTTTCAATTCATTTTCGGCGTGTCAGGTTTGTGTCAGTTTCATCGGCTTTCTGCCCATTGATGAGCGGCAACGACTGCTGCTGTCAATGTGGAGGAAACAAATGACAAATTTCAAATTTACCCGCCGCGCTGTCGTGGCGGCCGCAGCGGCCGCAATGACGTTCGGTACACCGAGCTTTGCGGACCCCGTAGTCGATAGCATTCACTTTATCATTCCAGGTGGCGCCGGTGGCGGCTGGGACGGCACCGCGCGCGGTACTGGTGAAGCACTAACGGGCGCTGGCCTTGTTGGTACGGCTTCGTATGAAAACATGTCTGGTGGCGGCGGCGGTAAAGCCATCGGTTATCTGATCGAAAACGCAGATAGCCTACATGGCGCGATGATGGTCAACTCGACCCCGATCGTGATCCGCTCGTTGACTGGCGTGTTCCCGCACAACTTCCGTGATCTGACTCTCGTGTCAGGTACCATCGGTGACTACGCGGCGTTGGTTGTTGGCAAAGATAGCCCGATCAACTCAATGGCTGATCTTATCGCTGCGTATGACGCAGACGCAAGCGGCACAGCAATTGGTGGCGGTTCGGTTCCAGGCGGCATGGATCACCTTGTTGCAGCCATGGTCATGGAAGCAGCTGGCAAAGATGCGTTGAACGTCAAGTACATCCCATACGATGCAGGCGGCAAAGCTATGGCGGCCCTACTGTCGGGCGAGATCAAAGCCCTATCGACTGGTTTCTCGGAAGCGGTTGGATTGGCAGAAGCTGGCGAAGTTAAAATTATCGGTGTTACATCGGATGAACGCGTCGCAGCGTTTGGAGATGCTCAGACAATGGTTGAGCAGGGCATCGATACGACCTTCGTTAACTGGCGTGGTTTCTTCGCGGCACCAGGTCTGCCAGCAGATACACTTGCTGCGTATCAGGACGTGATTGCACAGATGTACGCAACACCTGAGTGGGAAGCAGTTCGCGCCCGTAACGGTTGGGTGAACATCCATAACTCTGGTGATGACTTCAACACGTTCCTTGAAGCACAGGAAAAAGTCATCGGCGACCTTATGAGAAAGCTTGGCTTCCTCTAAGTTAAACTAAGGCAGAGCGGGTAAACCGCTCTGCCAACCACGAAAGATTGGGGAGGGGCCGCACATGGCATTGGATCGCTGGATCGCACTAATTCTATTAGGTGTATGCCTTGCGTATGGATACGCAGCTTGGTTTACCATGGATGCAAACCTCGCACCATTTATGCGTCGCAATCCTATCTGGCCTAGCACTTTCCCTAAGGTACTATCTATTCTCGGAATTATTTCGACGAGTATTGTCCTGCTCGGATTTGAAAAATCCGAGGCGAAAGAGCCAGACGTAGACTATCGACGTCTTGGTGAATATCACGTGGGTCAGGCCCTTATGTTGCTGGCCCTTATGGTCATCTATGCCATATGCCTTCGACCGCTCGGGTTTCTGTTCTCGACATCCGCATTTCTCATTCTTGGGGCCTACACCCTTGGCGAACGCAAGTGGCACGTCATGTTGCCAATTGCGCTGATCGCAGCGCTTGGCGTTTGGTATTTGGTTCAACAGGTCCTTGGCATCTACATGCGCCCGCTTCCCGGTTTCATAGGAGTTTAACATGCTTGAAGGACTTCTAATCGGCCTGCAAACGGCGTTCTCAATTCAAAACCTGCTGATGGTTATCGCAGGGTGTTTGATCGGCACATTCATCGGCATGCTACCGGGCCTTGGACCGATGTCGATTATCGCGATCATGATACCCGTCGCAATTTCGATGGGTGATCCATCTGCCGCTCTTATCTTGTTGGCCGGCGTCTACTACGGCGCAATTTTCGGCGGCTCAACTTCGTCAATATTATTGAATGCACCGGGGGTTGCGGGAACCGTTGCCTCTAGCTTTGATGGCTATCCAATGGCTCAACAGGGTAAGGCTGGCAAGGCGCTGACCATTGCAGCTATTGCCAGTTTTGCGGGTGGTACAATTGGTGCGATTTTGTTGATGATCTTTGCGCCTGTGTTGTCGTCTGTTGCCCTCATCTTCCACTCGGCCGAATACTTTGCGCTCATGGTTGTTGGCCTCTCTGCCATTGCTGCGTTCGCAGGCACTGGCCAAGTTGCCAAGGCGATGATTATGACACTTCTAGGTTTGATTATGGCTACCGTCGGTGAAGGCGCTCTATTCAACATGCCTCGTTTCACGATGGGCATTATGGATCTTCAGTCGGGCTTTGGTTTTATCACCCTCGCGATGGCGATGTTCGCACTGCCCGAGGCGTTGTTCTTAGTTCTAAAGCCCAAAAACCTTCAGGGCGACGAAGGCGAAATAAAAGATTTACGCATCACGCGCACCGAAGCTAAGGCAATCGCCCCTGTCATCGGTCGCCAGTCGCTTCAGGGCTTCTTCATAGGCGTTCTTCCAGGCGCTGGCGCGACGATCGCCAGCTTTCTCGGCTATGCAGTTGAGCGCAACATCGCAACAAAAGATGAACAAGAGCAATTTGGTAAGGGCTCGATCAAAGGCCTCGCAGCGCCGGAATCCGCCAACAACGCTGCGTGTACAGGGTCATTTGTACCGCTGCTGACGCTTGGTATCCCGGGTTCCGGTACGACAGCGATCCTTCTTGGTGCACTGATCGCTTTGAATGTAACGCCCGGCCCTCGCTTGATGATCGATGAGCCACAGATCTTCTGGGCCGTCATCATGTCGATGTTCATTGGTAATTTGGTCCTGTTGATCCTGAACCTACCGTTGATCCCGTACATTGCGAAAATTCTCGCAGTACCGCGCAACTACCTGATCCCATTCATCCTGTTTTTCACCCTCATGGGTGCTTACATTGGGCAGAACAACGCTACAGAACTTCTGCTACTCGTTGGCTTCGGTATCTGTGCAACCGCTCTGAAATTCGCTGACTATCCTTTGGCACCGTTGCTGATTGGCTTCATTCTTGGCGGGATGATGGAGGACAATTTCTCACGCGCTATGCAGTTGTATGACGGTATCGGGTTTATCTGGGAGCGGCCCATGACACTTGGGCTGTTGGTAATTGCCGCGATCTTGGTAGTCCTTCCCAGCTACCGCGCGCGCAGGGCCAAGCATCGCGCAGCAGGCGTGGCTGACGGGGATTAAGGCGAGAGCAAGAGCGGTTGGCAGGTGAATAGATATCGCTCAGATAAAGTGATCAATTGCTTTCGGGCTTGAGTTCGCATGCGTAAAGCGGTCAAACTGTGTCGATTCCATTGTGTTTGACTATTCTCATGCGACTTTTAGATCGCTCATTTAGAGCAACGATCGTACTTATTGTTTCACTATCATTTGCGTTCCCAGCATATGCATCGAGTGAATTGGACCAAGCGCGTCAGGCGCTTGGATCAAGGGATTTTGCCAAAGCGATAGAGATTGCCGCTGAGCTTCCGGAAAATTTGGCGCTAGACGCTGCTCTTATTTCCGCAAGGGCCTACTTGGAGCTTGGACAGTTTGCGGATGCTTCAATTGCCGCCAAATCTGCCGTTGACCTTGGCCCGACTAGCTTTGACGCACGTTTCCTTTTTGCAACGGCTCTTGAACGAAGTGGCTCGCCAAACCTTGCGGCGATCCAGTTTCGGCGAGCGATTGACCTTTCGCGGAATGACTTTGAACGTCAGATTTCCGTGGATGCGATTTCGCGCATTGGGGCATCCAAGGCTATTAAACTTCGAGGGTCGATTGGCCTCTCGCCAAGCACAAATTTTAACAAAGCAACAAGCAACGAAGAAGTTGAATTGATTTTTGGGACCGGTTCCATCGTTAGCGACAAACCCAGAGGTGCGGTCGGGCTGTCATATTCAGTATCCGCGGCAAGCCCTTCGTTTCCAGGATACTCGCTTGGGATATCTGGCATCCTAGCCGAGGAAAAGGAGGATGGGCGCACTACGATTGCCGTTTCAAAACGTTCACCGACTGAGGCTGGTTATCTCGATTTAGGGCTTCAAAGCTCTTGGTCGGGGGGGGAGTATTATCAAAACCGCGTGTCTCTTTTTTCGTCCAATCAAGTTGCAGAATTTGCGGATAGTTTGACTTACGGGGTTGAGGCTATCTCTTTTGCTGGAGGGGTAAGCGAATTGGACCTGTCAGCAGCGGCGCGAATAACGTTATTGGAAGCTGACGCAGTGACTTTGACGGCTGATTTACGAGCAAAGCGACATATCTCGGAGTCGGTCAAATTGGCTTCGGTTTCGGGTGGTCTGTCGCTGTCTGGGCAATTCGATTTGGACGTCTTTGACGCCCAAATTGCAGGAAGCTTAAACGTTAGAAAATGGGATAGCGTTGAGGCGTTTTTTGTCCAAGCGCGGCGCGATCAGGATGCGTTGATCAGCGTGTTGGTCTCGCCTAAGAAATTTAGCATTCTTGGGCTTAAACCGGTCTTGAGGGGCTCAAATTTTCGCAGAAGCTCAAATATCGCGACGTATGATATCGAAAGCCAAGATTTCTATTTTGGTTTTGAAGCCAAATTTTAGAGAAATTTAGAAAGTTTTATTTATCAATATCTTAAATAAGAAACTATCGGAATAGTCCCACTTCAAATATTGTCAAAATGACGCTATTTGGTGTCGATTCGCGTATGGGTAATGTAATGTAAAGTAAGGATTTCCTCCATTTAAAGTCCTTTCCCTTACGTTCAGGCTGCTGGAAAAGGTGTTTGGTTCCCGCGTTTCATTATTTTTTGCCCAAATATTTTTAGTCGGCTTTAAGCGCGAGAAGACTCGCCTAGATATTTTTTTCTGGGGGGACAATCATGTTTGACGTTACGTTTACTTCTGACTTCTTCACGGGGGAGGATGTTGACCTTTCTGACCGCTTTGATTTTTCTACTTGGGACGCAACGACCCCGGCATATTCGGCACAACTAGGCAACTTGGCTTCAGGTAGTGACAACTGGTATTCTGACATTGATGCAGAGCAAACTTTTGCATCCACAGAATTGGTTTTCGGCGACACTGATGACAATGCGCTTCAAATTCTAGGGACAAGCTTTAGTGGAGTCGGTGATGCAACCGATTTTGAAGAGCAGATGTTCAACGTCATTGCGGAAAGCTCATTCTCAGCAATCAACATTATCTATGGGGGGACAACGGTCGCATCGCTAACCCTCGAAACCGATGGCTACACCTTTGCTTCTGGCAGTGAGAGCATTTTTCTAGGCGGCGACTTCCCGACCAGCTTTGAGGATATGACGAATCTCGTCACTGCGCTTTCAGATTTGATGGCTGGCACAAGCGACACAGACCGTATCGACGAAATTCTAGAGATAATGGACTTCTATAGTCTTGATAAATTTACAATTTCGACAAGTGAGTTGGTTGATGACGAGACAGTTGTCACCAACCTGTTTTCAATTACGGAAACAGCTACGAAGCTTTCAATGGAAGTTGGCAAAGGCTCGCTTGTCATTGATGGAACATTCCCAGCAGGCAGTCTGTCGGGCATGCTCGGCATTTACGACGACATCGCGACTGCGCTTGCGGTTGATGGGACTGTCGAGATGGCAGATATTACCGATCTGAACATAACTTCTGTCGTTTTAACTGGTGCGGACGCTGGTGTAATTTTTTCGATTGAAGGTGACTTTAGCGAAATTGAGTTTGATGACGAAGGAAATCCCTTGGGGGATGACCCGCTTGTGGATGTCACGATTGAAGGTAGCGATGGCGACGACGAGGTTATCGACCCATTGATGCTTGATACCGAAGTCAGTTCAGTAAGGGTTAATCTTAACGGCGGGAATGACGAATTCACCCTCAACGGGGATACACGCGACAACAATTCGCATCCGAGCGATATTTCCGCGCCAATGACCGTCGACGGAGGGGATGGCTACGACACCCTAGTGATTGAAGAGGGCGAAGGAGCTTCTGATCACGTCACGATCGACTTTGATGAAGGCACAATCGAGTCCGAAAATGCACTCGGAACGGGAGGCTATGCAGTCGATTTCGAGGACATAGAGAGGATTAATCTGGTCTTGGAGTCGGGTGGCGCGACGGTTTACGGCGACGATAACAATAACCGCGTAAAACTCGATGCGATTAATGGGTTCTTCTATTTTGACGGCGATAACGGCGATGACCGTTTAGAATTGCACCGCGTCCACAATCAAGATGGTTCGCGCGGAATGACACTTACGGAATTTCAAGCCCTCTTCACGCTAGATGAACAAGACGACGGATCAATTGATCTTTACGAAGATATTGATGATGTGAGCACCCACGTAGGTACGGTAGTAAATATTGAAGAAGTACGGTTTCTTGTCGAAAGTTCAGAGCTGGACCGCGACGATTGGGACACCCACGAATATCA
>ERZ1047821.2853-NODE-2853-length-10228-cov-5.371965_pt1 | contig 10228 bp, 10 predicted proteins | sample MGYA00383096_ERZ1047821 | MGnify/ENA primary metagenome ERZ1047821 (study PRJEB29581, sample SAMEA5548366) | metagenome | biome: marine; feature: coastal; material: water | depth 25 m | study: Short-term variability in the microbial, nano- and picoplankton... | reverse complement strand
GAGTTATTTCCCAACCTAGATAGTTAGGCGGGATAATTTTTTCTGAGACTTAAGATTTTTGATACGCCACCTGCAATTTTTTCAATACGCTTTCTTAAGTTATTAGCCAGTATGTAAACTTTAGTTGCGCCTCCGAGAGAGTGGCCTTTGTTAACCCCCTAATTTTTTATCTTGATTAACTTTTGGTATAACTAAACATTTATCAATAATAGTATAAATAGTATCCCAACCATATATCTTACCTAATTTGTAAATTTTATCGCATTTAGGACATAATTTGCTATATAACAAGTATTCTTCTTGACATAATCCACAACTAAACATTTCTATATTATATATAAAGATTTTTATTTAACTTAAATATTAAATTTTTTATGAACTTTTATCATATTTTGTTCGGGTGATATTGGTTCATTCCATAATATCCATCTACTCCAAAACCCCGCAGTATTCGCACCGCTTTTAGTCCAGTTCTCCCTTTTTTTATGTCTATTAATATATGCTTCTTTTCGTTTAGGGTCTTTATGTATAGTATAATCACTTGCTCCTTCTTGTCCGAAATGTATAGTTTTACCTTTATAAACAATCATATATTTTTTACCTTTTCTACTTGATTTATCAATCCTCATTATAATATTAACTAAGATTATTATTCTTAATAATTTGTTCTAATGCTTCCATTCTTGTTTGTAATTGTTGAACTACCACCATACTCATTCTATATAATTGTTGATATTCAACTGCTTTAACCGCATCTATTTTAGTTCCATCTTTCAATTCGGTTAGATTGTCGGGGTCTTCTACACCAGCACTAAAAGCATTCCTAATAAGTTCATTCTCATTAACTTCTATATCATCTGCTATAACACCAATTCTAAAATTATCATTACTATCCTTTAAAATCTTTTTATATTTTTTAACTTTAATTGTTTTAAATGCGTCCCAACAATCATCTAAATCTTCAATTTCTCCTTTTATTCGTATATCACTATTATCAACGAGGGGAACATAATGCCTAAATTCATTATACGCTATACGACATCTTACTTGACCGACTGTGAGTAAATATGTATATGTAGTAGCATTAAGATAAGTAGTAGTATTATTAGTTAAAAATGTATAGTGATATGAGTTAGTTATACCTTTATAATATAACGCCCCATATGCCCCGCCACCAGTCCAACTACCCATTTTCAAACCACCACATTCTAACCAATTATTATTATTTTGTGATGACCCATCACTTAGAATAAAATTAGTTCCACTTGTGAAACCACTAAATTCTATTTTTTGCTTATAAACAACCTCAGTATTACTAAGTTCTATTACTGGTGTATCGTTTATTCCTATTTTTACTTGTTGTCCGCTTTTAGCATTTAAAATGGTCGCACCCGCTTCATCTTGTATTAAAGCACAATCTGTCGCAGTAAAACAATCTCTATGACCGAAACTGAATTCATCACTATTTCCAGAATAACCTAATTTACCTCTACCTAATTCATATATAGTATCATTATCGCTTGTTGTTATTACTGAACCACTTGTTTTTAATAACCCTAATTTATGAGAACTATCTACAATAGCATTTGACAGAAATGTAAAATCATTAGTGGTAATTTCAGCAGACGAAGTATTATTAATTCTTATATGAATTGCTTGACCGCTTTTAGCATTTAATAATGTATCTCCATTTGCCCCTTGTAGTAAAGCATAACTTGTTGTAGTAAAATTATCTCTATGACCGAAACCCGCCCAGTCAGCGTGTCCTACATATCCTATTTTACATCTACCGATTGTAGCAGTTAAATCAGCGTCGTTAGATGTTAAAACTTCCCCACTTGTAATATTGGATAATATATTAAAATTGGATACTAATGCCGTAGCAGACATAAATGCTATACTTACATCATTTACTCTAAACCCTATCGCCGTTCCAGTTTTAGAATTTATTAAAGTTGTCCCATCTGCTCCTTGTGCGAGGGCATAATTTACATTACTCATATTATCCCTATGTGCTATACAGAATGTATCGGCATCTGCTCCATTATATCCTAATTTACCTCTTCCAAATTCATATATAGTATCGTTGTCGGTGCTTGTTATATTTGTCCCACTTGTTTGTTGTAATTGTATATTATTAGAACTACCAACAACTACATTATTTAGAAATGTATGACTATTAGTATCAACTACTTCTTTTAAAGTATCATTAATTTTAAACATAGTTGCTCTACCAGTTGGAGCATTAATATTTAATGCCCCATCTGAGTCTTGTTTTAAAGCATAATTTACATTTGTAAAATAATCTCTATGTGCTATACAAAAATCATCACTATCCGCCCCATTATACCCTAATTTACCTCTTCCAAATTCATATATAGTATCGTTGTCGGTGCTTGTTATATTTGTCCCACTTGTCCCTTGTAATTGTATATTATGAGAGGAATTAACGATTACATTATTTAGAAATGTATGACTATCAGCATTAACTACTTCCGTTTGAACATTATTGATATTAAAGAAAATGGATTGACTTGTTGGAGCATTAACAATCACTCCCCCATTTGCGTCTTGTCTTAAAGCGTAATCTGTCCCATTAAATTTATCTCTATGTGCTATACAAAAACCATCACTATCCGACCCATTATATCCTATTTTACCTCTTCCAAATTCAAAGAAATTATCAGCATCGTCATCTGTTATTTTACTACCATCAGCAATACCTCCTAATGCTACTACACTTGTAGGATTTACAAAAGTATTAGTATCTGTGTTAGTATCTATTGGAGTGTCCCAAGTTCCATCTTTTCTTAAATATGTATTATTATGAGTTGCCGAACCTTCTGGAACTAATCCTTGTTTATATCTATCGTTTGATGGTCGTGCGTCTGCCCCGCCAGCAGTAGAACCCATAGGAAACATACTAAATACACTATCATATATATATTTACCTAATATTTTACCATCTGTATCGGTTGTTAATATAAAATAAGGACTTGCCTTATGTAAATCATTACCAGCAACTACTAATATATCACTCTCGCTATAATTAGAAGGTTTATAATTATCTTTATGATATGTCTGTTTTTTCGTTTCGGTTTGTAGTTGTCCGTTAGTATTATTAACTACTATATATTGAACTGCTCCAACACCACTACCAGCAGATTTTTTCCACTCATCACCAGTAGCACCAATTTTAGGATGTAAAGAAGTAGCATTATTTGTTGCGTGATGTCCTACAACATTACTACTTGTAGCGTGTTGTAATACATATTCAGTTCCCCCAGTTTTATACACGGGTTCAGTAGTAAATACCCATTTACCACTTGTTTCATTATCAGCAGAATGTAAAGCAGTATAAGCATCATTCGTTTTTAATAGTTTTGTAGCACTATTATCCGCAACAACTCCTAATACATCACTATGTATTTTATCAATCTTAATAATATTATCTTGTAATTTAGCACTAATAAAATGATGTGATGATACTGCCGTATCGTGTTCAAATACAACTATACAATCATTTGGTCTATTATTTTCGGCGTGTGGTGAAATAGTATTAAATGTCCCCGTTCCAGCAGTTCCTAATGGTTTTAATGTAGATAATAATTCTTTATCATTATCTATCAAATTACTTGTTTGGATAGAATTACCAAAACTTAACCCATCTTCATCTTCAATATGAGTAGTTTTAACTCTTGTAGCGGTAATGGTATCCGCGTCTATGTTTTTTACACCACTTAACGATTTTCTAAACATATTCTATATATACTTATATACAATATATTATTTTACTATGAAAAAAAAGAATTTAAAATATTTATTTATACAGAAACCGATGCTAAACCATCAGCACCAATTGTAAGCATTTTATCACTATGAACAAAGGTATTAACTTGACAAGCAGTTCCAGTAGCGTGGTCTAATGTAAGGGCAAGTGGAACAGCACCAGAAGCAGATACACCAGTCTGTAAAATCTGATTTTCAAAGTGATTTTCAAAGTTCTGTGCTAACATAAAGCGGACATCACCACCATCACCAGCAGCGGATACATATTCAGCAGTTCCTTGGAATGCTACTAAACCAATGGCGGCGGCAGTTCCAGCACTATAACTAACTGCGGGGTCTGTCCCCTTAATACTACGCACCCGTTCAGCAATAACACAATTATCACTAACTACGGCATCTACAATCCAACCACCGAGATTATCACCAGTAGGGTCATTAGCACCGAGAGCACCCGAAGCATTAAAACTATTCACAGCACAATTACTAATGGTTATATAACTACCAGTTAGGGCAGCATTTGAACCAGAAGTTAATCCGTGTTTGCCTTGGAATACAATACGGGCAGTTGTTCGTGTTCCAGCAGCTAATTTACCAACAGAAGATATAACTTCAATATACTGAATTTCTAACTTTTTATTACAAGAAGCAGATGTCTGTGCTCTCCAAGAATTGTAATCTATTTCACTACCGCCATTAATATCGCCAAGAGTGCCGAACCCTTTAAGCATTTCGGTATATGCTATCGCACCACCACCAGTACAATCTACTTCATAACGGGGGTAATCAGTTGTGCCTAATGTGAATCGGTATTTCTTTAATTCACGAGAAGTCCAAGTTCCTAAACTATCACTACCAGCATTATTCATACTTGCGGTTGCTCGGGTTACGGAATATACTGATTTGACACTTGATGCTCTTTCACTGATTTCTAAGTGTGTTTCATTTTGACTTCCATCGGAAAGTGTATCAATATGAGATGAGTATGTATCAAAGTGAATATTGACACCTTCACTTGCTAACTGATTACGGAACATAGCATCAAATTCATCACTGAAATCGCATAAATCCATATGTAAATATACATTGTTAATAAGGTATGAAAAATTAGCATTTGGTGCTTGATGACATTTTGCGAAATCTTCTAATTCAATTTGAAGGGTAAGACCACCTTGGAGATATTTAAGGGGAATGTATTTAGAGTTAGATAGAAGACCAGAGGCAGATAACTGAATAGCATATACACGACCTTCGGTATTACATCCCCAAGACTGACGAGAGGTAATATCACCATAACCTTGTATAATAGAGGCACTACTTTCATTATGGTCGTTTGGTTGAGTAGCACGATGAAGGACACGACTTAATAGATTAAAATTCTGTATATTTTCTAAAACAGAACCATCAGCACCTTGAACTTGGATATTACGAATCCAAGAAAAAGCACCATTGTCCATACAAATCTCATTATTATTACCCGCATTAAGTGCGGTAGCCACTGTGGTTTGGAGGTTATCATTTTCATTAGTAATCTTATGACGGAATGTCAAATAAGTATTAGCACAATCTAAATAAGATTGTTGAGGAAGGTTAATACGAATGATTTTAGAACCATTTGGTTTAAATTCATTACCAGTCTGAACGCCTTGGCGAACAGAACGGCGTTGAGAGGGAATACCCATAGGTAAAACATTATATCTTGCGTTTCTCGGGACAACTGACATCTTTATAATATATACTTAGAAAATAATTCTGTGGAATTAACTTAATTAATTAATTAACTTAATAAAAAAAAAAGTTCTAAGAATAAAAAAAATATTCTAAGAATTTAAAAAAACTTAATAAAAGAAACTAACATTTTCGGGAAAGTCGTTATCCATTTTTTCTTTTTCTAATAATTTACAACTTTCCCTAAAAAAAATGTTGGATTCATTTAACCCAATGACCCTATAACATTATGCCTCATATGTTTCTTAACTATTAATGGAATCTGTCTATCGGGAGTTGATTTCATAATATTTTGTGATTCTAAATGTTTTAATACTCCTTTAATTCTTGATTGTATAACGGGATGTCTTCCACCCGAACTTAATACATTATTTTTAAACATAGCACTTTCGGCAGTATGTAAATGTTTATTCCCTAAATTTGTCAATTGTTTATTACTAAATACTTTACCCGCCATAGATTCTAAATTACCTTCGGGTATTTTATTAACCATACCCATCGCCATCTTTTCACCCTTCTTCGCCATACCTACACCCGTCTTTGCTCCTTGAAATAACATCTCAGCACTTACGCCCTTAATGACGGGTGCTTTATAAAGACCCGTAAGTGTGTCCCCAATAACTGGAATTTTAGCAATCTTATTGCCTACATCTTCCATTTTTCCTAATACTTTATCAGCAGTCCCAATTACACTATGTGCTACTTTACCAACTTTCGTTAATATTGCTTTTGGATTTGCTTTACCAACTTTCTTAACAAAACCTTTTACTTTGCCGATTATTCCCATTTATATATAATATATAAAAATATTATATATTATATAAAAGTGTTCTATAAAAATTAATTACTATGACGAGATTTTACATATTGTGCGGATTTAGCAGTTGATGCTATATTCATCATTTTTTGCCCACCCTTTAATGCTTTAAGTTTCTTTCCTATAACTGCTCCCGTTATAGCAGTTCCAACCCCCATTTTACCCTCTACAACATCAGCACCCGCTAACCCCATATCTAACGCTTTCGCATACGGATTAACTACTTTTGTCACGTTATAAACATCTGCTAATGCTTGACCCACCACCCCACTATTTTCAATAGCACTTCCTACTGCTCTAACTCCCGATGAAACAGCACCTACAACTGCTTTAATTGGTTTATCTAAACCAGTCTTTTCGCCTACATATTCAACTGCTTTTACTAATGGCGAAGCAACTATATTAACTGCTTTACCAACTTTACCAACTACCGAACCAACGACTTTACCAACTTTGCTAACAGCACCGCCAATCGCTCTACCTACTTTTGAATGTGATACCGCATTATAAGCACATTTACTTAAACATAATGGATTATACCACGCACAACCACAAGGCATTATTATATAATAATACATAATATTATTATTTTAATGAAAATGTTTTACTTAATATTAAACTACATTAATTGTTTCAACAACTACCGAAAATTCCCAATTCAATCCATTTAAATCTATTAATTCATTGTGTTTATTTGTTAAGCGAATTGTTAAATCGTTTAATGGTTGTCCTCTTGGTAATTGTGATTTAAATTGATATACAACTGGTTCATAATAAATGATTTCATTGTAATTAACTTTAATCGGTATTTTTGCTAATATATCACTTGCTCCGCCGTGTCTGCTTTCATAAGTATTAATATTACTTAATGGACTTCTAATATATATAGAATTATCACCACTTACATTAATAGAAGTATCACTTACTAATGTATGATTACCTCCGTTATCAGTTGCGGTTTTTACTACTGAATCAAAACCAAGTAATGAAAATGCGTATTTAGAACTTGTTGTAAAATCAAATCTAAATGCTATATCTGTTGGTTGTGTTATTGTCATTTTGTTTGTTGTTGGGTCAAATAATGCCGTATAATCATTTCGTCCATCACTTGCTCTAATTGCTCTCTGTAATTCTACTTCTAATTCACTCCCAGTATATTCACCAGCGGTTAATACTACATCATTTTTCGCCGCCAAATTACCAGCAGTCGCATCACTACTTTCAAAAAACTTTAATGTCTTATTATTTGTATTAACTGGAAAATATGAATATGGTATTTCGGCACTATTGATACTAACTAATAATGCTTCATCTTTCTCGGGTGTCATATTTTGGTCTATATTAAAATATAAATCAGTTGTTGAAAAGTCACCCACACCTTTAATTATTGCGTCTTCACTTCTTAAATGAAAAATTCTCGTTGCTTTGTATGATTTAGGCATTCTTATATATTATATCTTAATATTTTATTTTTCTTCAAAATTTATATTTAACTTATTGAAATTCTTATGAAACATTTTATCGTGATGAACTTGGAAATTTAAAAACATAAAATTAAATGCTTTATCCATACAATAATCGTAAATTGTTTTAAATTGTTTTTTATTAACTTTACCAGCATTTTCATCAATTATTTTTCCTAATTCTTTTTGGTTTGGTATGTTAAACATTATTAAACCACTCAAATTAGTTCTAAAATTTAAAGGCATTGCCCCACAATATCTTTGACTTGCTACCCATAATGAAGCATTATAATGCCTAAGATTAAAAAACAATTTAGTCATCGCATTCTTTTTAGATTGATTAAATGCTACTGATTGCGCCATATCGTCAAAAATCAATAATATCTTATCACTATTTTTTTTACCATTTTCTATAATACTTTGTGATTGTGATTCTAATATTTCTAATAAATCATCTTCTTCATATTCTTCAAACATTTGCTCGTCGGGTAAAAGAATGGAATTATTAAACTTATCATCTAATTTCATAGTTGGACTCCAAATATATATTTTGTCAAAATATCCTTTATAAAACGATTTCTTAATTAAACAATTAATTATAAATGTTGATTTTCCAGCACCCTTAGGGGCAACTATAAGCATACTATGCGGGTGTGATAAAAGTGGTTTATTTATTTTTACATCGTGTTCGTGTTGATTATCAAGTCGTTCAATTGTCATATCTTTTTGTTCGTGTTCTTGTATTTCAAAAGACATTGCTATATATTATATGTAAATATTTTAATATTCACCGAACATTTGACTATATAATTGTGCGTTTTTAATTTCTTCTTCTGTATATTGTGGTTCTTGGTATTGCTCTTGTTCTGTCTTAACCTTTTGAACTCGGGTCGCAGTCTTCGCCATTACATTAGTATCGCTTTCGGGTTCTTCATAATCTTCTATATATTTCGGTTCTTTTTTTGGTTTAGGTGCTTTCTTTTTCTTCTGTCTTGTTATAATAAATTCTTCTTCACTGCTACTACTTTCACTTTCACTTTCAATATAAGTAATTTTCTTTTTAGGTTGTTTTTTCTTAACTGGTGCTTTTGGTTTTGTTTTCTTTTTTGGTTTAGGTGGTGGTATATATTCTTCTTCACTTTCACTTTCTTCTTCGCTACTTGAAGGTGGTGGTGGTGGTGGTTTTGGTTTTGTTTTCTTTTTTGGTTTCTTCTGTGGTTTAACTTCTTCGGGGACTTCTTCTATATCTTCTTCACTATCTTCTATTTTTTTACATTCCTCTTCAAATTCTTTTTTTCTTAATTCTGCTTTCTTTTGTTTAGCAACTCTCATTTTTTCTAAGGTTTCTAATTGTTTCTTTGTTCTTGTTTTAGTTCGTCCATCTGCCTCAGTTTTTACACGAGTTTTTTTAATAGTTTCGGGTTGTTCTACAATTTCGGTTATTTCTTCAAGTTCTAAATTATCTTCTTTTACTTTTTGAATATTCATTTATATTATATACTTAGAAAAAAAAGTTAGAGAAATAAACTTAATGTTTGAGAAATTAAAAAAAGAATCTAACATTTCTTAATATTCTTTTTCGGGAAAGTTGTAAAACAATTTTTTGATTCTTAATAAATTTTCAACTTTCCTAAAATTATGTTTGGTCGGAAGTTGCTATATTTTGGTCTATTATCCAAAAATAAGACGTAACGCCAGTTTCAACGGGTTTTTTCTGTCCTATAAGTGTAAATGATGTTTCTTTGGGAAGTGTTATATACTTATTGATTCCTATAACAACATCTTCTAATAATACGAATTGATTTCCGTCAGCACTTTCGTGTGTATGTGCCGCACCAGTTGATGCCGCACCAGTATCATTAGTAGATTGATACATAATACGTCCTTTAACTTTCGCAACACCAGTCCCAAAATTAACTCTAATGCCTCTCGCATTTGCGGGATTTGCTATAACAATTGTAAGTTCTTGTTTCCTAAATGTTGGATAAGTATTTATGGTTAATGTATGGTCGTCCCGTGTTGATGTATTTTTAATCCATACAATATCGGGTGCGGGGTTATTAAGGGTTATAGCATTTGGATTATCGTTATATAGTCCTACATTTGTCATATTAATATATTGAATTGTTTGCCCTTCACGCATTATTGTCTTACGCCATACATTATTTATTTTTTCATATCTTGCGATTTCATCTGTTTTAATATCCCCTAATATATTTTCCATATTATATCTATATGATTTATTATGAAATACAAATGAGTTATGCCTTGTTCCAAAATCAAGTCTAATCTTTGATGCGGTAGGAGTAGCATCAAATTGATGGTTTAAATCTTCTGTATTATTTAATACAATATTTGAATCAATATTACCGAAATCTTTAATTGTCATTATATACTATATGTTAATATAATTATTTAAGTAATTATTTTTTAC
>ERZ1047821.2829-NODE-2829-length-10277-cov-5.324594_pt1 | contig 10277 bp, 9 predicted proteins | sample MGYA00383096_ERZ1047821 | MGnify/ENA primary metagenome ERZ1047821 (study PRJEB29581, sample SAMEA5548366) | metagenome | biome: marine; feature: coastal; material: water | depth 25 m | study: Short-term variability in the microbial, nano- and picoplankton... | reverse complement strand
CATTGGTTTTGCCCCCTCCTGACACGGCCCTGAACCTGTCAGATTGGGCGATGAAAGGTCTGACACCTTATCAAGATTTACCCGAAAACGGCCTTGCCAAGCTGATCCTTCCCGCTGGTATACAGGGCCCGAAATTTATGGTTCTGGAAAATTATACCGCTTTATTGGCCTATAATCCAGCGCAGGCTTATGCGCTGTCAGTCTGCGCGCTGGGTGATGCTATTGCGGGCGGGTTGGGCCTTGTTCAACCTTGGCCTATTGGCGAGGCCGCGCTGAGCCGCAACGAAAAGCGCAACGTGCAAATCGCCCTCAGCGCGCTTGGCTATGACACGTTTGGCGCAGATGGGCTTATGGGTCCAAACACCGCGGCGGCGCTCTGGAGGTATCAACGCGACCAGGGATATGTTGCTGATGCCTATCTAAGCCGGGCTTTATGGGCCGAGCTTGCCGGTTAGGGTCTTTCTAAGACCCAGGGCTATCCTTCGCCGAAGGGTATCCAAACGGTTTTTGATTGGCTTGCTTCTGCCAGAAAGCTTTTTCCTTCACCGTCTGTTGAAAACCAATCTCGATCCTGTCCGTAATTGACCCAGCTGCGTTTTAAACCCAGCGCGCTTTGCGTTTCAATTTCCGTAGATAAATCGCTAGACGAAAAGCTCCATATGGCGTCAATATTCAAATGGCTGGCCAGAGGTGCGGCCAACTCCGAATGGGCGCCGGTTAACAGATTAACAACGCCCGCAGGGACATCCGAGGTCTCTAAAATCTGATAAAATTCGGTGGCGATCAACGGGTAGGGCTCAGAGGCCACCATAACAACGCGATTGCCCATCGCCAAAGCCGGCCCAAGCAGCGAGACCAGCCCAAGTAGCGGCGCGTCATCCGGGCAAAAGGTGCCGATCACGCCAACCGGTTCGTTCAAAGCCAATGCCACGCCGCGCAAGGGCACATCGCGCACTGCCCCATCATATTTATCCGCCCAGGCTGCATAGGTGAACAGGCGCTCTAGGCTGGCCTCAACCTCTGCTGCGCCATTTGTTTCACCCGTATAGAGGTTGATTTTTGTGGCAAATTCAGCGGCGCGTGCCGAGAGATTTTCGGCAATGAAATATAGAATTTGGGCGCGTAAATGCCCGGTTGATCCAGACCATTTTACTGCCCCCTGTGCGGCTTCAACTGCGTTGCGGATATCTTTTCGATTGGCGCTTGGAACATCGCTGATGAAATTTCCGGCGGCATCAAACACAGCCGTAGAATATCCGCTATCTGGTCGCGTTTGTTTGCCGCCAATATACAGTTTGGCGGTGCGATCAAGGCCGAAAGCTACAGATTTTGGACCTGTTTTTGCCAAAATAGGTTTTAAGGATCTGGCGGTGGTCTGGGCTTTGGGTTTGGTATAGGCGGTCAAGCCTTCCCAGCCACCTTCCCGGCCAAAGCCGCTTTCGCGAATGCCGCCAAAGCCGGCCGCGGCATCGAACATATTGGTGCCATTTATCCAAATGACCCCGGCCTTTAAAGCTGGTGCCAAACCAAGGCAAAGATTTACGTTTTCACTCCAGATCGATGCGGCCAGCCCGTAGCGGGTGTTATTGGCAAGCTGCACGGCTTCTTGCGGCGTGCGAAAACTGGTTGAAACAAGCACCGGCCCGAAAATCTCTTCCTGCATCAACGGGTCAGATGGGCTGAGCCCGGTCAGCAGCGTTGGGGGATAAAAGCAGCCCTGTTTGGGCAGATCAATATTGGGCTGAAAGCAGGTGCCGTTTGTGTTTGCATCAACCAAGCTGTTTACCCGTGCAACTTGCGCCGGGTCAACCAAGGGCCCCATATCGACAGATTTATCAAGCGGATTGCCCAGCCGCAGTTTTGCCATCCGGGCGCGGATTTTATCATGCAAGCGATCAGCCACTGCCTCTTGCACCAAAAGCCGCGATCCTGCGCAGCATACTTGCCCTTGATTAAACCAAATTGCATCAACCAAGCCTTCTACCGCGCTGTCAAGATCGGCATCATCAAACACGATGAAGGGGGATTTTCCCCCCAATTCAAGAGTGAGCTTTTTGCCGCTGCCTGCGGTGGCTTGGCGAATTTTGCGCCCCACATCGGTGGATCCGGTAAAGGCAATCTTATCGATATCAGGGTGGTTCACCAGATGCTCGCCCACGGTGCCATCGCCGGTGATGATGTTTACAACTCCGTTTGGCACGCCGGCCTGCATACAGATTTCGGCGAATAAAAGCGCTGTGAGCGAGGTGTATTCAGCCGGTTTCAAAACCACGCAATTGCCCATCGCCAAGGCTGGCGCAATTTTCCATGCCAGCATCAGAAGTGGAAAATTCCAAGGGATGATCTGGCCGCACACGCCCAGCGCTTGCCGGTTGGGAAGTTCGCTGGCCATCAACTGGGCCATGCCGGCGTGATAATAAAAATGCCGGTGTACAAGCGGGATATCAATATCGCGCGATTCACGAATGGGCTTGCCGTTATCCAGCGTTTCTAATGTGGCGAAAAGCCGGCTGTGCTTTTGAACAAGCCGGGCGATGGCGTATAAAACACGCGCGCGTTGATGCCCGCTTTGCGCGCCCCAATCCGCTTGCGCGGCGCGGGCACTGGCCACGGCGTTATGCACATCTTGCTCGCTGGCTTGGGCGATTTTTGCCAAAGCCTCGCCGGTGGCGGGATTGCGGCTTTGAAAATGATCAGAACCTTCGCAGTTTGCGCCATTTATGAAATGCCCAAATCTGCGATCGTGGTTTTGCAGCCATTGTGTTGCCTCCTGCGTGGCTTCAAGGGCGGGGCCGTAGTCCATCGTTTCAAATATTTCTTTTACGCTCATAGGGGATGTCCAAATTTAAGCTTAAGCCAATGCATGCCGGTGCCCTGCAGAATAGGCACCGGTGACGTGATGTTCCAATTGCCGTTCAATATCGCCCAAAAGTGACGAAGCTCCAAAACGGAACAGATCCGCCCGCAGCCATTGATCACCCAGTTCTTCTTTGATCATGCTAAGATAGACTAAGGCATCTTTGGCTTTTGAAATGCCACCGGCGGGTTTGTAGCCAACCGCATATCCGGTGCGGTCATGATAGTCGCGGATGGCACGCACCATCACCAATGAGACGGGCAAGGTTGCGTTGACGCTTTCTTTGCCTGTTGAGGTTTTGATGAAATCAGCGCCGCCCATCATGCAAATCAATGAAGCCCGCGCCACGTTGCGTAGGCTACCAAGCTCGCCCGTGGCTAAAATCGCTTTTACATGGGCGTCGCCGCAGGCCGCGCGAAACGCCTGCATTTCATTATAGAGCGCCTGCCAGTTTTGGCTTAACACATGCCGGCGCGAAATCACGATATCGATTTCGCGCGCACCGGCCGCGACGCTGGCTTTGATTTCAGCGATGCGCAACTCTAAGGGCGACAATCCAGCAGGAAAGCCGGTAGAGACCGCCGCTACGGGAATGCCGCTGCCCTCTAAGGCCGTAACAGCGGTTTCCACCATGTCGTGGTAAACGCAAATTGCGCCGGTTTGCAAAGACGTTATATCCAGCGCTTTGAGAAGATCATCCCTAAGCGGTCGGCGCGCCTTATCGCAAAGCCGTTTGACGCGCGCCTTCGTATCATCACCCGATAGCGTGGTCAGATCGATGCAGGTGATTGCGCGAAGTAACCAAGCGGCTTGATAGTCTTTTTTGACGCTGCGTCGCGCGCCCAGGCTTGCTGCGCGGCGTTCGATCGCAGAAGTATTGGCTTGTGCGGCGCCCACCCAATCAAGATCCAAAGCCATCCCTGGGTTTCTTGCTGAATGGGATGCGGTCGATTGTGGAAAGGCTGATATGTTTTGCTCTGACATGGGTGTTTCTCAAATTCTGCAGGAGTGATCCTGTCATGCGCTCTGCCTCTTGGCAAGCATCTGCGCCGCCAAAGAGGGTTTGAACGCCGTTGCGAGCACGCGCCGCTTTACGCCGAGGCGCAACAAGAGTTTAAACGTCAGGGCCCGAATTTGACGGCGCGGTGGCCCCGCAGCTTTTGCTTTTTAAGAAGGCCTGCGCGGGCATCGCAAGCAATCGTGCTGCCCTATGTTGCGTAATTTGCGCCCTCATCCTGAAGAATGCGCTTTAGCTCGCCGAAATGTCGTATTCCCTGTTCGGGATATTCCTCAACTTCTTGTGCTGTTTTTTCGGCAATTTCATCGGGTAAAACGCGTAAATCTTGGCCTGTTTGTAAGGCGCGAATATAGGTTTCTGCGGCCCGTTCAAAATAATATAAACGGTTAAACGTGTCCGCCACACTATTGCCCAAAACCAGAATGCCGTGATTGCCCATGATCAATACTTTTTGTTTTGGATCTGTCAGCAAGCTTGCGCAGCGCGTACCCTCTTCTTCAAAGGCCAGCCCGCCATAATGATCATCAATCACATAGCGGTTGAAAAACATCGCAGAGTTTTGATCAATCGGAAGCAGGCGGCTGTCTTGTAAACTGGCCAAGACCGTGGCGTGAATTGAATGCACATGCATGGCGCATTTTGCGTGCGGGCAATGACGATGCACCGCGCCATGAAGCCCCCATGCGGTTGGATCTGGCGCATTCGGACCCTCAAGCGTGTTGGGATCATTCGCGTCGATCAGCAATAGATCGCTGGCTTTGATGCGTGAAAAATGCATTTGGTTGGGGTTCATTAAAAATTGGCTGCCCTCTTCATTGATCGCCAATGAAAAATGATTTGCCACCGCTTCGTGATAATTTAGCCGCACGCACCAGCGAAACGCGGCTGCCAGATCAACCCGTTCTTGCCAAAAGTCCATATTTTTACGCAGGGGCTCAACCGTCATATTATTCTCCAAATCTTGGCTCAACATCTACCTAGTATGAATGAAAATCAAGGCTTTGATCGACCGCGCTTGCAGCCTTTTCTGGGTGTTGGCGTGCTCTGCTTAGGCCAAAGGGCGAGACGGTACCCACATATAGCCATCTGGGCAAAGTATTGTTGCTTCGCGCAAGCCATGCGGCTTATCGGTTGCGGGCGCTAAAACCATGCAGCCATAGGCCTGCGCCTTTGTGCAGGCTTGATCCGGATCACTGTTATAAAGGCGAAGTTCAATGCCAGTGCCGCGCGGCGGATTTTCGGGCAAATGCGGATAGCTTGGATGCGCTGCGAAGCTTTTATCGCTATGCAGCTGAAATATATCATCTTGATATAGTATAAGGGCAAAATCAGCGCCTAACTGGCTTGGGTATAATTCAAAAACGGTCTCTAAGAATTGGGCTGTTTGTTCAGGGCTTTTTACAATGATGTTCACTCCAAGACCGGTGAGCGATTTGCCAAATTCTTCTGCTGAAACCATGTTGTAATCCATTGAGGTTTCTCCGCTATAAGGCTTTGACCCCACTGTCTAAGGGTAAGGTGGGCTATGTGATACAGCGTGGTCTTTGTAGTAGTGTTTCTAAAGTCTGATATATACTTTAGCATGAATATGGTTTGTTATGTTTTAAAAATAAGGTTTATTTATGGTTGAAGGTTCTAAAATACACACCCCTGATGCGCGTCCTGAAACAGCGTTTTATGATCCGGATAAGGCCGTGGCCTATTTAAATGTTTTGTATCAAGACGCGGTAGGATTTTTGCAAAGCCGGTTTGATGAAGTGCTGCGTTCGGGCAGCACTGGGCATCGCTATCGCGCGTTTTATCCGCAGATTAGTGTGCAGGTTGATAGTTTCAGAAGCATCGATAGCCGGTTAAGTTTTGGCCATGTGACAAGCCCTGGTAGTCACACAACCACGATCACGCGCCCAGATTTATTTGCGGGTTACCTACGCCAACAAATCGAATTGTTGGTAGAAAACCATGATTCCCCCATCCTTATCGGTCCGTCTGAAACGCCGATTCCCTTGCATTTTGCGCTTTCCGATGAGATCTCGGCGAATAAGGCTGAGGCTCAATCGCAGCCCTTTTTGCTGAGAGATCTGTTTGATGTTCCGGATTTGGCCACAACGAATGATGATATCGTCAATGGCGATGGCGCGCGATCAGCCCAAGAGCCGATGCCTTTGGCGCCATTCACTGCGCAGCGCGTTGATTATTCTTTGGCGCGCTTGGCGCATTACACCGCAACGGATCCAAGCCATTTTCAAAATTATGTGCTTTTCACAAATTATCAATTTTACGTGGCAGAATTCGAAGCTTATGCGCGCCGCGCTTTGGCTGATGAGAAAAGCGGCTATAGCAGTTTTATCAGTACGGGGAATGTTGAGATCACGCAGTCTGATGCACTGATTGAGCCAGTTTCAAAATTGCCACAAATGCCAAGCTATCATTTAAAACGCCCCGACGGCAGCGGCATCACTTTGGTTAATATCGGTGTTGGCCCCTCAAACGCGAAAACAGCAACCGATCACATAGCGGTGCTGCGTCCACATGCCTGGATTATGGTTGGGCATTGCGCTGGCTTGCGCAATTCGCAAAGCTTGGGCGATTTTGTGTTGGCGCATGCCTATTTGCGCGATGATAAGGTTTTAGACGCAGATCTTCCGGCTTGGGTTCCGATCCCAGCTTTAGCTGAAATTCAGATCGCGCTTGAAACCGCGGTGGCCGATGTCACAAAGCTGCAGGGCTATGAGCTTAAGAAAATTATGCGCACCGGCACCGTGGCCACGGTTGATAATCGAAATTGGGAGCTGCGCGATCAATCTGGCCCGGTTCAGCGTTTAAGTCAATCTCGGGCCGTGGCACTGGATATGGAAAGCGCCACAATCGCGGCGAACGGGTATCGGTTTCGGGTGCCTTATGGAACTTTGCTCTGCGTGTCTGATAAGCCCTTGCATGGTGAGTTGAAACTGCCGGGAATGGCGTCTGACTTTTATAAAACGCAGGTTTCACGGCATTTGGAAATTGGAATAAAGGCGATGGAAAGCTTACAAAACATGCCGCTTGAGCGCTTGCACAGCCGAAAATTGCGCAGTTTTGACGAAACTGCGTTTTTATAGGGGCTAAAATTGAAAAAAAGTATCTTTTTTCGACCAAAACACCCACTATTTGTTGTGTTTATAAACAACATTCAGTTAGAAACGTTCCATGAGGCCCTAACAGTTGGGCAGTGAAGGAGAAAAAAATGTCGAAACCAATGACGAAAACACAACTGATTGCTGCGCTGGCCGAAGATATGGGCTCAGATAAAAAGGCGGCGGCTGCCTCTTTGGACGCGATCTGTAACCTGATCACGCGCGAAGTTTCTGGTGGCGGTGCGGTCACGTTGCCAGGTATTGGCAAAATCATGTGCCGTGAGCGTCCAGAGCGTATGGTGCGTAACCCAGCCACGGGCGAGCAATTCAAAAAAGAAGCGGATAAAGTTGTTAAAATGACAATTGCAAAAGCGCTGAAAGACAGCGTAAACGGTTAAGCCCCGTTGAACTGTTTCAAGAAAGGGTCGCTTTTGGGCGGCCCTTTTTATTTGCCCGTTTCGATGGCGCCTGTGGGTCGTTTTATAGCGAGATTAAAATGGATCTAAGATCTTTGATGCTCGGGTTGGTTTTTGCGCTGATGTGGTCTTCGGCTTTTACGTCGGCGCGGATGATCGTTGTAGAGGCTTCGCCTTTGGCTGCCTTGTCGGTTCGGTTCTTAATTTCCGGTTTATTGGGCGTTTTAATCGCGCGGTTTTTGGGCCAAACGATGCGCTTAACGCAGGCGCAATGGCGGGCGACAATTGTTTTCGGTATTTTTCAAAATGCGATCTATCTTGGCTTAAACTTTGTGGCGATGCAAACCATTGAAGCGTCGGTTGCTTCCATTATTGCATCTTCAATGCCTTTGATGGTGGCGCTGGCTGGCTGGCTGGTGTTTCGGGAAACTCTTCCATTTTTGGGGATCGTTGGGCTGGTGTTTGGTGTTTTGGGTGTCAGTTTAATTATGGGTCTGCGCATCGAGGCAGGGGTAGAGTTGCAAGGCCTGGTTTTGTGCCTTATTGCCGCGATGGCGTTAACCGTTGCCACCTTATCCGTACGCGGGGCGGTTGCGGGTGGCAATGTGATGATGATTGTAGGGTTGCAGATGATCGTGGGCGGCGTCAGTTTGGCTATAATCGCCCTTATTTGGGAGCCATTTCAGATCAATCCAACATGGCGGTTGCTGGGGGCGTTTACCTATACCACGCTTATCCCCGGCCTTGCGGCCACTTTTATCTGGTTTAAATTGGTTGGCAGGATTGGCGCTGTGAAAGCCGCAACCTTTCATTTTTTGAATCCGTTTTTCGGGGTATTGATCGCCGCCGCGCTGTTGGGCGAAAACATAGGGCTTTTGGATTATGTTGGCGTGGTAATCATTGCGCTGGGTATTTTGGCTGTTCAGCTATCAAAGCAACATCAAACCAAATCTAGGCCCGCGCGCTGATCGTTACGCAGCGGGGCCGATCTTACCACCTTGATCGCCAACCTGCCCGCGATGCAGCAGCAAGTGGTCTAGAAGAACGCAGGCCATCATGGCTTCGCCGACAGGCACAGCGCGAATGCCAACGCAGGGATCATGCCGCCCTTTGGTGACCACATCGATCTCTTGCCCGTCTTTGGTGATTGATTTGCGTGCTGTTAAAATGGAGGATGTCGGCTTGACTGCGAATCGTAGCACCACATCCTGACCCGTTGAAATGCCGCCAAGAATGCCACCGGCATGGTTGCTCGAATATTGGGGCAAGCCATCCGGCCCAAGCGTTATTTCATCGGCATTTTCCTCACCACTCAATGCCGCAGCTTGCATGCCTTCCCCAATTTCAACGCCTTTTACCGCGTTTATTGACATCATTGCCGCCGCAAGATCGCCATCAAGCTTGCCGTAAATAGGTGCGCCAAGCCCGGCAGGAAGCCCTTGTGCAACGATTTCAATCACTGCGCCAACCGAGCTGTGCGATTTGCGCACCTCGTCTAAATATTGCGCCCAGTCTTTTGCGGCTTTTGCATCGGGCACCCAAAAGGGGTTTTGGTCAATTTCTGACCAGTCAAAATGCGCGCGGTCGATTTTATGCGGGCCCATTTGGCACATGAAGCCGATGATTTTAACCTCTGGTGCTAATTTAGCCAGTGCCGCCCTTGCCACCGCCCCCGCTGCGACGCGCGCCGCGGTTTCGCGTGCAGAAGAGCGACCGCCCCCGCGATAATCGCGAATGCCGTATTTTTGAAAATAGGTGATATCCGCATGTCCTGGCCGGAACGTATTGGCAATATCGCCATAATCCTTTGAACGTTGATCGGTGTTGCGGATGGTCAACTGAATCGGGGTTCCCGTTGTTTTTCCCTCAAACACTCCAGAGAGGATTTCAACGTTATCTGCTTCGCGTCGCTGCGTGGTGAATTTACTTTGACCAGGTTTGCGTTTGTCTAGCCAGGGCTGAATAATGGTTTCATCAAGCATAATACCCGGAGGGCAGCCATCAATGGTTGCGCCAATCGCTGGACCATGGCTTTCCCCCCATGTGGTGACCTGAAATAAATGGCCGAATGTATTCATGCTCATATAAGCGCTCCTTTAAAATGCTGGATATAAGCACATTGCTGCGGTGACAAGCTTGATTCAAATGCGTGCATGTGGGAAAATGTTCCCATTATAAAGTTTTTGAAGCTAAACGATCCTATCTGAACTTTGGTATCTATCGTGTTTGGCTAAGATTTTATTTATAAAAACTTGGCTTGCATCGGCCAAATTATCCTTCCAGGCGCTGGGCGAGTTTTCATCTGCTTGGTCCGATACATATTTAAAACAAGAAAAATGGATGCCTGCCATCTGTGCCAACTTCGCCAAGGCAAACGCCTCCATATCCACAAGATCTGTTTGCAGCTCAGGCGGAGCTGTTACAAAACTATCGCCAGTGCCGCAAGACAGGCCATGCCCCTGCGCAGAAAAGTTAGGCGCCTTTTCGAAAGGGGTTTGCCCTAAGGCAAATCCCATATCGCGGGCATCCATATCGCGTTGGAAGAATTGTGTTACCTCTAGTAAGCCGCTTAATTTTGGGTTTAACGCCCCTGCAGTGCCAAAGTTTATCAAATTGATTGGTTTATAGCGTGCCACATATTCGCTTCCTTTCAGCGCAGCATTCACTTTTCCAATGCCTGTATAGGCTACGTTCCAGCTTGGTACCATCTCATTTGGCAGCTCTGCTTCCAAAGCAACCAATATTAAGGTGTTTTTCGGATCAAACCGCACCACGCTCTCCCCTAATTGTTCATTCTATATCCGGCTCATTCTACCGCCGCTCAAAGCTTTGCGAAAGCCGCTTTGAAAGATCCAATATTTTCGCGCTGAAAC
>ERZ1047821.2823-NODE-2823-length-10292-cov-10.697763_pt1 | contig 10292 bp, 9 predicted proteins | sample MGYA00383096_ERZ1047821 | MGnify/ENA primary metagenome ERZ1047821 (study PRJEB29581, sample SAMEA5548366) | metagenome | biome: marine; feature: coastal; material: water | depth 25 m | study: Short-term variability in the microbial, nano- and picoplankton... | reverse complement strand
ATACAAAGAAACAATATTTCTTTATTATGAAACTATAATAAATTGTATTTTTGGCGATTATGAGAAAAATCTATTTTGATAACGCTGCGACAACCCAAGTCAGAAAAGAGGTTGTTGACAAGGTAGCAGAAATATTAAGTACCGAATTCGGTAACCCTTCCTCAACTCACTCTGTCGGAAGATCTTCCAAATCTATTCTTGAAAATTGCAGAAAAGAAATTGCTGCTCATTTTAAAGTGACTGCAGCAGAAATAATCTTTACTTCAGGAGGAACAGAAGCAGATAATTTAATAATAAATAGTTGTGTAAGAGATTTAAAAGTTGAGCGAATAATCACGAGTAAAATTGAACATCATGCTGTTTTACACACGATACAGGACTTAAGTAGTGAGCTTAATATTCAAGTAGATTATGTTCAATTAGATCAAAATGGTATGATCATTTATGATCATTTAGAAAATCTTCTAAAAATATCTCCATCAAAAACTTTAGTTAGTTTAATGCACGTGAATAACGAAATTGGGAATATTTTAAACATCAATAAAGTAGCAACTATTTGTAAGGATTATAATGCTTTGTTTCATAGTGATACCGTTCAATCTGTAGGTCACTATAATTTAGATTTTTCAAAAATACCTATTGATTTTGCAGCTGTTGCAGCCCATAAGTTTCATGGCCCTAAAGGGGTTGGATTTGCATTTGTCAGAAAAAATTCAGGCTTAAAAGCGTCCATTAAGGGAGGAGAACAAGAGCGAGGTTTAAGAGCAGGTACGGAGGCTGTTTATGCAGTAGCTGGCCTTAATGAAGCTTTGAAATTATCATACCAACATCTTACAGAAGAAACAAACTACGTAAAATCGATAAAAAATTATTTTAAGGATACTTTATTAAGGGAAATTCCAGATGCTAAACTAAATGGTTGTTGTGGAGATGATGATTTAAGTACGTACACATTACTAAACGTTTTATTGCCTATTCCGCCAGAAAAAGCATCATTGTTATTATTCCAACTTGATTTAAAAGGAATTGCATGTTCTAAAGGTTCTGCTTGTCAGAGTGGAAGCGTAAGTGGATCCCACGTTTTGTCAGAAATTCTATCAAAAGAAGATATGTTAAAACCATCTTTACGTTTTTCTTTCTCAACCTTCAATACTAAGGAAGAAGTTGATTTTGTAATAGAAACTCTAAAAGAATTAATGAACTCTTAATATCTAAAATTTCATCGTCGTTCTGATATTAAACACACGAGGTGTTAAATAATTGGGAATTGCATATTGCACTTTTGTATAAACATCTCTTACGAATGTATTAGTAATTGAGTTTTGAACATCAAAAATATTAAATATTTCAAGACCAACGGTCAGCTCTCTAAAAGCTTTTAGAGCTCCTGATTTTTTTAATTTATTATCGTTTATTAATATGTATGAAAATCCAACGTCAGCTCTCTTATAATCTGGTAATCTTGTTTGATAATTATATGGATCTGCATAACTAGGCGACCCACCTGGCAAACCAGTATTGTAAGTTAGGTTTAAGTAGAGTTTTAAGTCGGGTATTACTTTTATGTAATCTTGAAATAAAACTGAAAATTTTAATCGTTGATCAGAGGGCCTAAAAATATAACCTCTATCATCAATATTCTCCTTTGTTTTTAAATACCCAATACTTACCCAACTTTCAGTTCCAGGTACAAATTCACCAGCCAGTCTCACATCAGCTCCATAGGCAAAGGCAACTGCATTATTTCTAGCTCGATAGCGTATTCTTACATTTTCTAGTGTGTAAGGATTTACATCCGTTAGTGACTTATAGTACAGTTCAGTATTTAAAGAAAAAGGTCTACCCCATAAGTCAAAACTATAATCATTCCCTACTACTAAATGAATTGATTGTTGCGCTTTTACTTCAGGATTTACAGCGCCTAACGAATCCCTTAATTCCCTATATAAAGGGGGTTGATGGTAAAAGCCGCCTGATACTCTAAAAAGCACATCAGCTTCCCAATCAGGTTTTAAGGAGGCCTGAATTCTTGGACTAAAAACAGTTTGGGAGTTGTTCTTCAACCCTTTTCCACCGACGGTCCAGTGGTGTGCTCTAACTCCAGCATTAAGCCAAAGATCATTGTTTCCAAGGCTGGCTCTTTTACTCCATTGAATAAAACCAGAGATGCGATCAATTTGAACATCATTAGTTGCTCTAACAGAGGTATATGGAACAATAGGAGAGATGAAGGGATCATAAGGTTCGTTATTTCCAAGGTCTCCAATTGGCGGACGAATGGAGAATCCAGCTGAATCAATGACTTCATATTCTTGGATTCGATCTCGAATATCTTCATGGGTGTATTTTATTCCGTAATCAACTCTACTATCATCAATCGATAAAATACCTTTGTGTTCCAAATTTACAAATAGTGCATCTAGATCATTCCTTGCATGGGTTAGCTGAGAACCAATACCTTCTGTAAATTCAACTTCACCGAGATCTTCTCCGCCGATATCAGTATTCACTTCTCCCAATCTGTATTCAGCAAAAATATCATAATGCTCTTGTTCTTTTGAATGATAAATAGAACCAATTAGTTTTGCAGTATAATCATCAGATACTACATAAGTCCCCTTTAGAGCTCCAAAATAAGTTTGGTATTGATCTACTTCTTGTCCTTCATAAAAAACAAGTAGCGCAACGGGGTCGGTGATGGTTCCAAAGTTAGTTTGTCTGGTTAGTGGTTCAAATTGATAATCGTTAATAGATATATTTCCTAGAAAATTTAATTCAAATTTATTGGTAATTTTATAGCTTAAATAAGCTTGTGCATCTGCAAATACTGGTTTATAGTTTGATTCAGTTTCTGTTGAGTTTACAAACAAGCTGTTGTTTCTGTAACGAGCTCCGACAATACCGTTGAATCTACCGTTTTTGGAAACTCCTCCCGAAGAAATATTAGCACCTAATAAACTTAAATCTGCAGTGGCTTCAAACGCAACTGGCTTTCGATATGTGATATCCAAAACAGAAGAAAGCTTATCACCGTATTTTGCTTGAAAACCTCCAGCTGAAAAATCAACTTTAGAGGTTAAGTCGGTATTTACAAAACTAAAACCTTCTTGCTGACCACTTCGGATTAGAAAGGGTCTATAAACCTCGATTTCGTTAACATAGACCAGGTTTTCGTCGTAATTACCACCTCTTACTGCATATTGTGTACTTAATTCATTATTACTATTTACACCTGGCAAGGATTTAATTAAATTTTCCACTCCTGCATTTGCTCCGGGTATTTTTCGAACAGCTTCAGGACTTATAGTGGTAATTCCTTCAATTCTTTTTCTTTTATTTCTTGATATTACAACCTCTCCAATCTGTTCTATAGCTAAACTCATTACTGGATTAATCTCAAAGTCTGAATTTGCGCTCAAAGCTGGAACAGAGATTTGAATATTTTTAAAAGTTACATGGGAAAATACTAGAGTTAATTCCTTTTTTGGTGGCACTTCAAGAGAGTAAAACCCATCAAAATTTGTTTGTGTGCCATCATTTCCAACAGTAACATTTACCTCAGCTATTGGGATGTTATTTTCATCGAGAACGATTCCTTTTATAATAGCATTCTGAGCTGAGAGGCTGCAAAAAGAAATGGTAAGTATAAATATGAGGATCGAAGTGTATGTTTTCAATTTGAGTTTATGTTTATTTTCTAAAAAAGGTTGATTCAAATGTAGTATTATTTCCAACATTATCAATGACAATTAGTTTCAAATTATTTTCCACCTCAGAAATGATTTGGTCATTGAAGTCGTAGGTTAAAACGTCTTTTTTGTAATCATATTCCATCAAAATAAACTTTCCGTTAATAGTAGCTCTGTAGGAGCTTATTCCACTTAAATCATCGATAATTTTAATTTTTAAAGTTTTATTCTTACTAATCCATTTTTTGTTTAAAAAATTTATAGGTTTTATTTCTGGTTTTTTTGTGTCGACTGCTAAAACGAAGGTGCCTAACTTTTTTGTTTTTGCAGTTAATTTATTTCCTTTTTTGGATGTTTTGACATAATAAGGGGTCTTTTTGTAATTGAGCCTGCCAATGTAGAGTTTATCAATATCTGTTTTGTTATAATTTGATATATCTGTAGTGATAGAGATTTTCTTATGAAGTGGCACAACATCTTTGTGTAGTTTTAGAGTGTCGATTTTTACGTCAATGTCGAGATAGGTATCTTCATAAAAACTATTTGCTGGAATATAAACATTAAATTTACCCTTTGTTATCGAAGATCCTTCTTGCGCATATATAAAATCTTCTGTTTTATTTACTATTGCTGGTGTTAATGCTTCAAGTTGTTCCCCGATTATAGGGATTGAAATAGAAACAGTATTATTATCAAAATCTGTGACTTTTATCAAATAGTTTGAATTTAATTGATCTTGAATATCTAGGATTCCATTGCCTTTTTCATTTTTTATAATGCTTAGAGGGTTATTTGATTCTCTAAAAAGTTTTTGAATGCGAATCTTATTGTTTTTAAAATAGTTGTAATCAATATATCTATTTATATAACCAGTCTCAGCAAATGAAAATTTTTCAAAGACAACTTTAAAATTTTGCTTACCATTATAATAAGTATTGACTTCGTAAATACCATTTTTATTTGAAGCTCCATTTTGTTGGTCAAAGGCAGAAATACCAAATCCAATCTTTCCAAATGCAGTTATGTTTTCAGCTTTATAGGATCCATCTTTTTGTAAAATGAGCCTGATTTTAACAGGATTTTTAGATTGATTAATTTGAGAACTTTTATCTAAAGGATATGCATATAAATTTGTTACAATCGGATCTCTGCTATCTGGGATAGTAATTCCAAAAAGGAGTGGATTCATTGGGCGAGAATTTTTATCCCTTATTTCAAAATGTAAATGAGGTCCGTCACTACTACCGCTGTTTCCAGTATATCCAATTAAATCTCCTTTTTTTACTTTTAGTTGATTTGCTTCAGGGAATATTTCAATCTCATAAGATTCTTTTTTGTATTGAGCATTTTTGACAAATTTTTGAATGGTATCACTGTATTTTTTCAAATGCGCATATACAGTTTGGTATCCAGTTGGATGTTTTAAATAAAGTGCTTTACCATAACCAAAATGAGAAACTTTTATCCTGTTGACAAAACCATCAGCAGGAGCGTAAATAGGAATTCCTGATTGCTGTTGTGTTTTTATATCCAATCCACTATGAAAATGGTTATTTCTTAATTCTCCAAAATTTCCAGAAAGAATAAGTGGAATCTTTACAGGGTTACTAAAATAATTTTCTGGAAGTTCTTCCTGAGCAAATAAAGAAGCGCAGCAGAGAAAAAATAAAACTTTAATCTTTTTCATAGTGTAAAATTAGTGATACGCTATAAATAATTGTTGGGAGTTAATCAATTTATCAGACAAGTTATCAATATTACAAAATTATTTACTTTTTAATTGGCTTTTCATCAAGCGATTGTTAACTTTGTAGAAATAGTATTGAATTAATTATTAATGAGTAATCTATCAGGAATTGTTGATTCTTTAGAGAGTAGGGTTGTTAAACTGCTTCAAGAATATGAGAATTTGAAGCGTTTGAATACTAAATTGGAAGATGAAATTACAATTTTAAAATCTCAACAAGATCAAAACATCATAGAAATCGATTCCTTGAAAGACGAATGTAATTCGTTAAGAATCGCAAATTCAATGCTTGGCAGTAATAAACATAAACGAGAAACAAAACTCAAAATAAATGAATTAGTTCGGGAAATTGACAAATGCATCACCCAACTTTCTGAATAAAAAAATGTCAAACCAACAAAAAATAAAACTATCAATAGCAGACAGAGTGTATCCATTAACAACTACACCTGAGCAAGAAGAAGCCTTAAGGAAAGCTACAAAGAAGATAGATGAAATGATTAAAAGGTTTGAAAAAAGTTATGCTGTAAGAGACAAGCAAGATGTATTGGCCATGTGCGCACTACAATTTGCAACTCAAGTAGCTCAAAAAGAAATAGATAAATTAGAAGATAGTCAACATATTGAAGATCAAATTGAAAAATTAAATCAAATGTTGCACGATTTTTAAATCGTAACGTTCTTAAAATAAGGTTACTGCCTACATTAATACTATTTTTGGTAAACTCAACGCGAATTCTTTAAAAAGGGCGAGTTGTAGTTGCAAAAGCGAGCCGTGTCCCTAGGGAGAGCGGATACTTGACCAACTCATTAACCCTAAACTTGTTTTAAGGAGTTTATACAAAACCAGCTATTAATGTAGGTTTTTTTATGAATAAAGCTCAAGTATATGAGTACTTGAATTCAAAAGAATATAGATATGAATGATATAATATTACCCGTAATAATAGGAGTTGTAGCAATAATTGTAGGTTATGGTATTGCAAAGATTCTTGAAAAAAATAAAGCTTCACACATTATTAAGTCTGCCAAAAAAAGGGCGACTGCAATTGCTAAGCAGGCAGGTAAAGATGCAGAATCACTTAAAAAGGATAAAATGTTACAGGCAAAAGAAAAGTTTTTAGAATTAAAGGCTGAGCATGAAAGAGTCATTTTAAATAGAGATAAAAAAATATCTGAAGCTGAGAAAAGAACGAGAGAAAAAGAATCCAAAGTGACCAGTGAATTAGCTAAAACTAAAAATTTAAATTCAAGTCTAGAATCCAAGAAAAATGAGTACAATGAAAGACTAACTTTCCTTGACAAAAGACAAGCAGAAATAGATAAAATGCATCGCAGACAAGTAGAACAACTTGAAGTCATTTCAAGTCTTTCAGCGGATGATGCAAAGGCTCAATTAATGGAGAGTATTAAAGATGAGGCAAAAACAGATGCCATGGCATATATCCAAAACTCCCTAGAAGAAGCTAAATTAACAGCCCAGCAAGAGGCAAAGAAAGTTGTCATTAATACCATCCAGCGAATAGGGACTGAAGAAGCAGTAGAAAACTGTGTTTCCGTTTTTAATTTAGAAAGTGATGATGTAAAAGGCCGGATTATTGGACGAGAAGGTAGAAATATTCGCGCTATAGAGGCTGCGACTGGAGTAGAAATAATAGTTGATGACACTCCAGATGCTATCATATTGTCTTGCTTTGATTCTGTTAGAAGAGAAATAGCTCGTTTATCATTGCACAAATTAGTGACTGATGGACGTATTCACCCCGCCAGAATTGAGGAAATAGTTAAAAAGACCAAAAAGCAAATAGAAGAAGAGATCAAAGAAGTAGGAAAAAGAACCGTAATAGATCTTGGAATTCATGGGCTTCACCCAGAATTAATTAAAGCTGTAGGAAGAATGAAATTTCGTTCCTCTTATGGTCAAAATCTATTACAACACTCTCGTGAGGTTGCAAAACTTTGTGGAGTGATGGCCTCTGAACTTGGTTTGAATCCTAAATTAGCCAAAAGAGCTGGTTTATTGCATGATATAGGGAAAGTCCCAGAAACAGAAACAGAATTGCCTCATGCTTTATTAGGAATGCAATTGGCAGAAAGGCATGGTGAAAAGCCAGACGTTTGTAATGCGATTGGAGCCCATCATGATGAAATTGAAATGAACAGTTTGTTGTCACCAATAATTCAAGTTTGTGATGCAATTAGTGGAGCAAGACCTGGAGCAAGACGACAAGTATTAGACTCCTATATTCAACGTTTAAAAGATTTAGAGGAAGTGGCATTTGGATTTAAAGGTGTCAACAAAGCATATGCCATTCAAGCCGGTCGTGAACTTCGAGTTATGGTAGAAAGCGAAAAGGTAAGTGATGAAAAAGCATCAGAATTATCTTTTAATATTTCTCAAAAAATTCAAACAGAAATGACTTATCCAGGTCAAGTAAAAGTAACTGTTATACGGGAAACAAGAGCAGTGAATATTGCAAAGTAATTATCTTCTTGGATGAAAATTATTAATTACTTGAGTTAAATGACTTTTATCGATGTGCGTGTAAATTTCAGTAGTAGTTATACTTTCATGACCTAACATTTGTTGAATTGCTCTTAAATCTGCACCGTTCTCTAGGAGATGAGTAGCAAATGAATGTCTGAAAGTATGTGGGCTGATTTTTTTTCGTATTCCAGCTTTGATTGTCAAATCCTTCACAATTTGAAATATCATAGCTCTCGTTAAATTATTCCCTCTTCTGTTTAAAAATAAAGTATCTTTTGCTGAGGGTTCTATATTTTGGATTGCTCTGATTTCTTTTTTGTAAATACTAATGTATTTGACCGTTACATTCCCTATTGGAATAAACCGTTGTTTGTTTCCTTTTCCTGTAACTTTAATAAAACCTTCATCAAAAAATAAATCGGATAGTTTAAGATTTATTAATTCTGAAACACGCAAACCACAACCATATAGTGATTCAATGATAGCTCTATTTCTTTCCCCTTGTGGTTTGCTCAAGTCAATGGTAGCGATTAATTGATCTATTTCTTTAACAGATAGCGTATCTGGTAACTTTCTTCCGGTTTTGGGACTTTCAATATGATCTACGGGATTTGTTGTTCGATATTCTTCAAAAACTAAATAGTTAAAAAAACCTTTCAAGCCAGAAATTATTCTGCTTTGCGAACGGGGATTCACCTCTTTCGCAATGTGATAAATAAATTCTTGGATGATTTCTCTATTTATGATTACTGGTGAATCTTTAATTGAGGAATCATCTAGCCATTTCACTAATTTTTTAATATCGAAAGAATAGTTTGAAATTGAATTTTCTGACAATCCTCTTTCTATTTTTAAATAATCCTGATAATATTTTAAAGCATCCAACCAGTTCATTTGTAGAAAATAATTAATTACAACTATTAAACATAATGTATAAATTTTTATTAGACAAACGACTGGATTAATTATATTTGAAAAACTTAAAATTAACAATTATGAAAAAAATTATTTTTTTATCGCTTATGGTATTATTTACTGCTAAATCCCTTTCGCAAGGAGTAGATTTAGGGATCAAGGTTGGGGCAAATTTTGCCACACTTACTGAATTACCGAATGTAGACACTAGAACGGGTTTAAACTTTGGTGCATTTTTTACCATTAAATTTAATGACAAGATTGCGATACAAGGAGATGTTCTTTATTCACAACAAGGAGCAGAATTTGATTTAGATAAAGTGGATTTAGATTATGTAAATGTGCCTATTGTCTTTAAATATTACCTGGTTAAAAGACTCAATCTTCATGTTGGTCCCCAATTTGGTTTTTTGGTAAGCGACTTTGATGCTAGTGAATTTGAAGATAGTTATGAATCAACAGATGTATCTGGTGTTGTAGGACTTGGTCTAGATTTACCACTAGGCTTTAGAGTTGACGGGCGTTACAATTTTGGTCTAACCGAATTCCTTCCCGATGTAAAAAACAATGTTTTTAGCTTGTCTGTAGGCTGGACACTTCTTTAATTTATTTTGAAATTGACTCTTTTTGGCTATAGTATTTATTGTTCATAATTAATGACAGTTATTATTATAGTTATAAACTTCAGACTATTGCCTTGTTTAAAGCCCTTAAAAACAGTGGATTATACTATTATTTAAAATAATAGTTATTAACATTTAATTGTTAATAACCTATTTGACACATAGTAGAATAGTATTTTTCTTTATTTAAATTTGAATAACAATAATCAAAATTATAAATATTATGAAAAATTTTTTACTTTTTATTGCTTTAGTAAGCTTTAGTTTTGCTTCAGCACAGATTACAACAAATGCAGGAACTTTTAATAAGCCTGGTGAAGGTGAGACTGCTTTTGAATTTCAATTTATGCCAAATTTAGATGGCAACGCAATGTTTGCTGACAGAGGAATGACAGTAATGATGAGAAAATTTAGTTCTGATACTAAAGCTGTTCGTTGGTCTGCATCTCTTGATGTGGCAGATGCTGGTGATGATTCTGATATGACTTATGCTGTTGGTTTAGGTTATGGTATTGAAAATCATTTCGCAGGTGCTGAGCGTTTATCAACATACTGGGGTTACGGTGGTCTTTTAGGTTACTTTGATAATGGAACTTCAGTGGATGTTGACGGTAACGAGGTAGATCTTACTGGGCTTACTGTTGGTGCAGAAGTTTTCATAGGAGCAGATTACTATATCATCCCTAAAGTATATGTAGGAATGGAATTGAATTATGGACTAGGTATTGCATCTAGTGATGATGTTACTGCTTGGGGTTTAGCCGGAGGTGTAACTGGAATGATGAGAGTTGGTTTTAGATTATAATCTAACTACTAAATAATTTTAAAAG
>ERZ1047821.2819-NODE-2819-length-10300-cov-4.934993_pt1 | contig 10300 bp, 9 predicted proteins | sample MGYA00383096_ERZ1047821 | MGnify/ENA primary metagenome ERZ1047821 (study PRJEB29581, sample SAMEA5548366) | metagenome | biome: marine; feature: coastal; material: water | depth 25 m | study: Short-term variability in the microbial, nano- and picoplankton... | reverse complement strand
AGCTTGTTGCCCGTGTTGAATACCTGCTGAAAAGTTGTAAATGGGATGTGAACATCAGAGCCCATGCCTACATTGCTATTTTGAAAAACCCCTACAACTTTGAAATTGATGTTGTTGATCTGTAAAAATTCTCCAATCGGAATGCTTTCTTTTTCAAAAAGCTGCTTGTAAGCTTCTTCAGAAATCACTGCGGTTTTTCGTTTTTCTTGAATGTCTGCCTCGTTGACAAAGCGCCCGTAGATCAACTCTTTCTTTTGTACTTTGTCCAACAAGGGATAATCCCCGTTGATGTTAAAAGTTGCTGACAAAAAGCCGTTGGTCAAAGTTCCATTGCGTTGGTTTCTCGGGACGACAAATTCGATGCCCTCCACTTCCTTGCGTATTTGTGCGACATCATCAATTTTTAATTGCACCTTTTTGCCCTCTTGAAATCCTTTGAATGGCTTGCTCGTTTTTTGTCCCCAAACAAAGACAGAATTGGTGGCGAAATTTCCGAAAATTCGGTTAAAGGAATTTTCCATTCCTCGTGCACTGCCCAACAGAGTCACCAACAAAAACACCCCCCATGTCACTCCGATAATGGTGATGACGGTTCGCAACTTGTTTTTGCGAATACTTTCAGCAATCTCCTGCCAAGTATCGCTCTCAAAGAGAAAGATCAAGTGTGAAGGCAGGTATTTTGACATTCGTTTATTCATTGCGCAAAGCTACGATGGGTTTTATTTTGGCCGCTTTTTGTGCGGGGACATACCCTGCAACGGCACCTGAGAGAATCAAAACAAGCGTAGCACCAATAACAATGCCATGGTCGACACTGGGATCGGTGATGAAATAATCGGTCAAACGATTTCCAATCAATTGCAGAGCACTCACGCCGAGAAACATGCCCACATAACCTGCAAAGATTGTGATGAGAATCGATTCCAAAAGAATCATCCCGACGATGGATTTGGGTTCGGCTCCCAAAACTTTCCGGATGCCGAGTTCTTTCGTTCGCTCTTTTACGATGTACACCAAAATATTACTGATGCCGACCACTCCAGCGATCAAAGTACCAAAACCGATAAACAAAATTAAAACACCCAAGACAAACAACATTTGATTTGTTTTCTTCATTGAATCAGCAGTGTTTCGAATTCGGATGGCTCTTTGGTCTTTGGGAGCTACTGAAAAACGTTCTTTGAGCTCTTTTTCCAACAAAACACTAAAAGCGATGGCCTGCTCAAAATTCATTTTGGGCTTGTATGTCAAATTGATCTCGTTGACATAATCGTTGTCTGAAAAGGTGCTTTGCGCTGTTGAGACAGGCATGTAAATGATCCGTTCTTCATTGTCTCCTCCGCTGTCTTCAAAAACACCAACAACCTTAAAGGAAACTCCTTGCAAACTCAAGTATTTGCCAATGGGGTTTTTGTTTTCAAACAGGTCTTTTGCGACCAATCGACCAATGACCACGTATTTGAGTTTGTATTGAAGGTCTGCCACATTCAAAAATCGACCAAAAGTTACATTGGTGTTTTCTAAGTATTGGTGGTCTGGATGGACGCCTCTGATGGTGTAATTGTCTTTGTTTCCTTTGTAAGAAGCAGTAAAGTTTTTAAAGATTCGTGCAGTGATGAATTCTATTTTTTCTTGGTAATGAGATTTGACATGTTCGTAATCTTTGTTCGAAAAATTGATTTTTTTGTCTGTTTGGTTTCCTTTGTAGGGCAGGGATGTTTTTCCCGATCGAATGTAAATCAAATTGGTTGCATCGTCTAAAAAAAAACTTTCAAAAGTGTTTTTAAGTCCGTTGGCCATGCCAAATAGCAGGGTAAATATCAAAATGGCAAAAGCAATGGTAAACCCAGAAAGCATGCTTCGCAATTTGTTTTTGCGAATGCTTTGAAAGATTTCGTTCCAGAGGTCTTTTTCGAACATTAACTTTGTGAATATTTAGAAGGTAGTAACTTTTTTAAAATACGAAAATACGGATTTTAAGGTACAGTTTTTTTGTAAATTATTTTTAAATGTTGAATTTCTTTTTGTAATTTCTAGGTATGAGAATGTATTTTTAAAAAACAGTTGCGGGAAGTTCAAAAATTCTCTTTCCTTGCCCTTGTTTTAGAAAATAACTTTACTTTTGTTTTCTTAAATCAAACAATGTAAACTACATTTCTATTATGAGCGTTTTAGTAAATAAGGATTCAAAAATTATTGTACAGGGTTTTACCGGAAGTGAAGGTACTTTTCACGCAGGACAAATGATTGATTACGGAACCAATGTGGTTGGAGGTGTCACACCCGGCAAAGGAGGACAAGAGCATTTGGGAAAACCGGTTTTCAATACGGTTGTTGAGGCTGTTGAAACAGTGGCCGCTGACACCACGCTTATTTTTGTGCCGCCTGCTTTTGCTGCAGATGCCATTATGGAGGCTGCGGATGCGGGAATTAAAGTGATCATTTGCATTACGGAAGGAATTCCTACCGCTGATATGGTCAAGGTAAAAGCCTATTTGAAGGGTAAGGAATGTCGTTTGGTTGGACCAAATTGCCCGGGAGTAATTACTCCTGAAGAGGCGAAAGTCGGTATCATGCCTGGATTTATATTTAAAAAAGGAAACGTAGGAATTGTGTCCAAATCAGGGACCTTGACTTATGAGGCTGCCGATCAGGTGGTCAAACAAGGTTTTGGAATCACCACTGCCATTGGCATTGGAGGAGATCCAATCATTGGAACTTCTACCAAAGAAGCGGTGGAATTGTTGATGAATGACGACGAAACAGAAGCCATTGTGATGATTGGTGAAATCGGAGGACAATTGGAGGCCGACGCAGCGAAATGGATCAAAGCAGATGGCAACAGAAAACCAGTAGTTGGTTTTATCGCTGGACAGACTGCTCCGGCAGGAAGAACGATGGGGCATGCAGGAGCTATTGTTGGAGGTGCAGATGATACAGCACAGGCGAAAATGGCCATTCTAAGAGCAAATGGAATTCACGTTGTGGATTCTCCAGCTAAAATTGGAGAAATGGTTGCAAACGTTTTGAATTAACTAACTTTATTTTAAAGTCACTTTAAAAATAACATATGAAACTTCTTGAAAACAAAACAGTCCTGATCACAGGAGCTACCCGAGGAATTGGAAAAGGAATTGCTGAAACATTTGCCAAGAAAGGTGCGCATGTAGCATTTACCTTTAGTTCTTCTGTTGAAGCTGCAACTGCACTCGAAAAAGAATTGGCAGCCAACGGTGTAAAAGCCAAAGGATACCAGTCCAATGCAGCGGACTTTGCTGCCGCCCAAGAATTGGCAGCAGCCGTACTTGAAGAATTTGGAAGCATCGATGTCTTGATCAACAATGCTGGGATCACCAAAGACAACTTGTTGATGCGCATCAGCGAAGAAGATTTTGACAAGGTCATCGAAATCAATTTGAAATCTGTTTTCAACTTGACCAAAGCCGTCATTCGTCCCATGATGAAACAACGTTCAGGTTCCATCATCAATATGAGCTCCGTAGTTGGAGTACAAGGAAATGCCGGGCAAACCAACTACGCCGCTTCCAAAGCAGGCATGTTGGGCTTTACGAAATCCGTCGCTTTGGAATTGGGCTCTCGAAACATTCGTTGCAATGCCATAGCACCTGGATTTATCGAAACAGAAATGACAGCCAAATTGGATGAGAAAGTGGTAGATGGATGGAGACAAGCCATTCCCTTGAAACGCGGAGGAACTCCAGAGGACATCGCAAATGCTTGTGTTTTCTTAGCTTCGGACATGTCTGCTTACATTACTGGACAAACATTGAATGTAGACGGCGGTATGATTACGGCCTAATTTGTAAATTGCTATAGCAAAGAAAAAAATGAACAATTCAATAGGGATTTTAAAGTTTCAACCTGTTTTTCAGTATAGAATCTGGGGGGGAGAAAAGTTAAAAAACGTATTGCAAAAAGAGTATTCAGAAACTCATATTGGCGAAAGCTGGGAGATTTCTGGCGTCAAAGGAGCTGAGACCGCTGTTTTAGAAGGACCACTTAAAGGTGCGCTCCTTCCAGATTTAATTGCGCGTTACAAATCCGACCTCGTTGGGGAGAACTGTTACGAGGAATACGGAAATGAATTTCCAATCCTGATCAAGTTTATCGATGCAGACGCACCCCTATCCGTTCAAGTACATCCCGATGATGCCCTGGCAAAGGAAAGACACAATAGTTTGGGTAAAAATGAAATGTGGTACATTATGGATGCCGACAAAGAGGCCAATCTGCTTATTGGATTTACGGAACATTTGAACAAAGTAAATTTTGAAGCCTGCGTCAACCGGGGAGACCTCTTGCCTTTGCTCAATAAAATCAAAGTAAAAAAAGGCGAACTGTACTACCTTCCTGCTGGTCGTGTACACGCAATTGGCAAAGGAGTGCTTCTCGCTGAAATCCAGCAGACTTCTGATGTTACCTACCGCGTATTCGACTACAATCGCGTGGACAAAAAAACCGGTAAGCAAAGAGAATTACACGTTCAAGAGTCCATCGATGCCATCGATTTTTCACCTGTAGAAAAGTACCAAACCGCTTACGAAAAGACGCCGAATCAATCCAATCCGATGATTGACACGCCTTTTTTCAAAACCAATTACATCAGCAGCAATGAAATGTTGACCTTGACCTATGACTTAGGAAACTCTTTTAAAATCTTTATCTGTACCGACGGATTGGCGCTTTTAAAGACACCTAATCAGGAATTAACTGTCAAAAAAGGAGAAACGGTCTTGTTGCCTGCCAACGAAGAACAGCTAACGGTCGTTCCTCAAGGAACGGTAGAACTTTTAGAAGTAGCATACTAATAAAATCAAAAAAAACCATAAAAATGGCTGCATTAAAAATCCACAGTTTTGAAGAGTACAAAGCCTATGAAGGCAAAGAATTGGGTACTTCAGACTATTTGAAAATTACCCAAGAACAAATTGATAAATTTGCAGATGCCACCTTAGACCACCAGTGGATTCACACCAACCAAGAAAAGGCAAAAAAAGAAAGTCCTTTTAAGAATACCATCGCACATGGTTACCTTACCTTGTCTGTTTTGCCTTATTTGTGGGGACAAGTTGTGGAAGTAAAAAACAACAAAATGATGGTCAATTACGGGATTGATAATTTGAAATTCATCACACCTGTTTTGGTAGACAGTGAACTTCGATTGAAAGCATCTCTAAAATCACTGGTGAATTTAAGAGGTACTTCCAAAGCGGTTTTAGACATCTCGATCGAAATAAAGGGGCAAAAAAGACCGGCGCTGCAGGCAGAAATCATCTTTCTCTACCATTTTGTCAACTAAGGATTTTTCCTTTCTGAAAGAGGCCGTACTCAAAAACATCAAAGCCTTTCAAGTTTCTGACTTCTGTCCTGAGGGTGGCTGGCCAAAATTTGACGATTTGGAAGTGTTGGTTTTTGGCCAATTTGTTGACGGAGTGACGACCACCTACGATGTTGAATTGCTGTATGCTTGTGAAGCTGCAGCTTGTTGTTTTATTCCCGGGAGTGATGTCCACTCTCGCTTGCGTAAAAAGATCAAAATAGGAAAAACTTCTTTTGAAGTACTGCCTTAATCTCAACAACAATTTGTAATTTTACTAAAAAATTTAAAACAAAGAACTTATGAGTAATAATAATCAATTAGAATTTGGATTTCCCAAAGGAGGCGTTTTTGTGATTGCACTGATCGTCCTTGCTGTTATTTTCTTTTCAAAAGCAACCGTAACCATCGGTTCTGGAGAAGCAGGTGTTTTGTACAAAACTTTTGATGGAGGGGTCGTTACGGACGAGGCTGCCTTGGGAGAGGGATTCCACCTTGTAGCACCTTGGAACAAAGTAATTGTATACGAAGTCCGTCAACAAGAGTTGTTGGAAAAAATGAAGGTGTTGTCTTCCAACGGTTTGGACATCCTCTTGGAAGTCACCGCATGGTACAAACCACAAACAGACCAATTGGGTTTGTTACACCAAAAGAAAGGACAAAATTATTTGGAAAGAGTAATCAAACCTTCTATCCGTTCTGCAGCTAGAAGTGTGGTTGGACGTTACACACCAGAACAAATATATTCCAGTAAAAGAGATGCCATTCAAAAAGAAATTTTTGAAGAGACAAAAATGATCTTAGACAATCAATACGTGCAATTGAATGAAGTATTGGTAAGAGACGTTACTTTGCCTCCGACAATCAAAACAGCCATCGAAAACAAACTCAAACAAGAACAAGAATTTTTGGAGTATGAGTTTACAATTCAAAAGGCTCAAAAAGAAGCAGAACGTCAAAAAATTGATGCGGAAGGAAAGGCTACTGCCAATAGAATCCTCAACCAGTCTTTGACAACGAATATTTTAAAAGAAAAAGGAATTCAAGCAACAATTGAATTGGCCAAATCATCCAACTCCAAGGTCATCGTTATTGGCTCTGGAAAAGAGGGCATGCCGATCATCTTAGGCAATAATTAATTACAGGAACGATTTGGTGTTGGGTTTGAAATGGCTTTTGCTGCAGCAAAAGCTGAGCTAAAACAACCCTGCAACAGATAGCCACCGGTAACGGTGTCCCAATCAAACATTTCCCCAACACAATAAATGTTGGGGAATTTTTTTAGCGAAAAATCCGATGACAATTCTTCGCTTTCAATCCCTCCAACTGTCGAGATGGCTTCTTCCACGCTTCTCAAACTCTGCACAGGTACCGTCAATTTTTTAAGTGCCTTGGCGAACATTCGCGCATTCAAATAGGTCTCTTTGTCGGTGTGTGCTTTTGCAAAATCCATTTGGGTTTTGTTCAATTTGAACAAATAAGCATAATTTTTTGGAAGTGTCTGTGGCGTTACTTTTTGCATCAATTGCAACTCCGTATTGAACGGTTTTAGGTCGACTTCTACGGATACTTGCTGGCATTGTTTCAGTGCATTTCTCACAATTTTAGATAGGGGATAGATTGCATTGCCCTCCAGGCCATAAGAACTCACGATCGCTTCTCCTTTGACGGTAGTTCCTTGACAGGAAATGCGAATGTTTTTCAAAGGCTTTCCGAGATGGGTTTTTAAGAACTCTTCGGGAAACGCACAGTTGAGACCACAATTGGAAGGTTCAAAAGGTCTTGTTTGCAGGCCCTTTTCTTTAAATATCTCAAGCCAATCGCCATCGGAGCCTGTCACTGACCAAGAGGCACCTCCCAAAGCAAAAATACAGCTGTCATAAGAGCTTTCAACAAGTACTCCCTTGTGCAGGAAACGGATTTTTTTGGGTGTAAAGTCCACAAATTCGTGTTCGTAATGCACCTGTGTGTATTGCGCACAAAGACGTTCTTTTAAGGCGTTCAATACCTGAATCGGTTTGATGCCTTTTTCGGGAAACACCCGCCCACTACTACCCACATATGTAGGAATTCCAAGGTTTTCTAACCAAGAACGTGTTTGCGAGCTGTCAAAATGTTTCAAAGCGTTTTTAAAGAGAAAACTTGGACTGTAGTTGGCGCTTAATTCAGCTCCAACCGCGCGGTTGGTCAAGTTGAAGCCACCCTTTCCTGCTACCAAAAATTTACGTCCCAACGTTTTTCCCTTTTCGAACAGATGCACATCGTAGGTTTTGCTCAATTCTATGGCAGCGAGCATTCCGGCGGGGCCTCCTCCTACAATGATGATTTTTTTAGGTTTTTTTACTGACATATCAGGGGTGTTCCGTGTGGGGTCAAATCACATTGACCTCCATTTCCAATGAAATGGCAAAGCGTTGTAAGACAGTCGCTTGAATGTTTTGTGCCAAGGCAATCACTTCCTTGCCCGTAGCGGATCCGTAATTGACCAATACCAAGGCTTGTTTTTCATGTACTCCTACTGTTCCAAACCGTTTTCCTTTGAATCCACATTGCTCGATTAGCCAGCCGGCTGGAATTTTATAGCGGTCATCAGTAAGTACGTAAAAAGGCATATTCTTAAACTTTTTTTGAACTGTCTTAAAAAGAGTTTTTCCAACCACAGGGTTTTTAAAAAAACTACCGCTGTTTCCAATCTCTTTTGGATTGGGAAGCTTGCTGTTTCGAATTTTGATTACGGCTGCACTGATGTCTTTTGGTGTGGGTTGAATAATATGTTTCAACGCCAACTCTTCTTGAATGGCTCCGTAGGAAGCCTCAATCTGGTGTGCTTTAGTGGAGAGTTGAAAGGTCACACTCGTCAAGATATATTGACCTTTGAGTTTGTTCTTAAAGACGGATTCACGGTAGCCAAAATGGCAGTCTTTGTTTTGAAAAATTTGAAGTTTTCCTGTGGCGATTTCAAGAGCTTCTACTTCGGTGATGCGGTCTTTGACTTCCACCCCGTAAGCGCCGATGTTTTGGATCGGAGAGGTGCCAACATTTCCAGGGATCAGGGACAAGTTTTCCAAGCCTCCGTAATTTTTTTCAAGGCACCACAGCACAAATTCATGCCAGTTTTCTCCCGCTTGTACTTTGATCTTTGCATGTGTTTTGTCCAATGAGACCAGTTCTTTTCCCTTGGTGTTGAGATGAACGACCAAGGTATCGAGGTCTTGGGTCAACAAGAGGTTGCTCCCTCCACTCAACACAAACAGCTCTTTTTCGAGGGCCACAATTTCTTGCAGCTCTTTGACGTCAGAAATGGAAACATAGCGCTTCGCAATGGCATCTACTCCAAACGTATTGAAATTTTTTAGCGAAACAGAACGTGTTGGCTTCATGACCGATGCGAATGTTTTTAAGAAGATGGAACGCTTTCAAGCGTCTTGTTGGGAAAAAGATGGGTGTAGGTTGCCAGTCCCTTTTTTAAAATAACAACGGACCTCAAAAGGTCTTTTTGTTGCAAGACATAGGCGATTCGAATCTGTGATTTGCCAAGGTTTTCTGTCGAGTAAAAACCACTTGCAGGTGCCACCATTACCGTTTCCTGTTGGTCTTGAAAGTCTTCCAAAAGCCATTGAGCAAAATGATCAGTGTCTTTGACAGGCAATTCTACAATGCAGTAAAAGGCACCTTTGGGTTTGAATACCGTCACACCATCGATTCCTTTCAAGGCTTTCACCAAGACGTTTCTTCTCTTGGTGTATTCAGCGACCACTTCCGTAAAATAACTTTTAGGTGTTTGCAAAGCAGCCTCTGCTGCAATTTGCGCATAGGTGGGAGGACTCAATCGTGATTGGGCCATTTTCATGATGGCAGACAAAAAGACTTTGTTTTTAGAAATGATACATCCAATACGTGCACCACACATGCTGTAACGTTTCGATATGGAGTCGATCATGATGGCGTGTTGCTCCATGTCGTTTTCACTCATGATGGAGTGGTGTATTTCTCCGTCGTAGACAAATTCTCGGTAAACTTCGTCTGCAATCAAAAACAAATTGTATTTGAGCGCCAACTCTTTTAGTTGTTGAATTTCCTCTTTGGTGTAAACCACACCCGTCGGATTTCCTGGATTGCAAATCAAAATGGCCTTGGTTTTTTGGTTGATGACCTTTTCAAATGCTGAAATTTTGGGCAAGGAAAATTGGTTTTCTATACTAGTGTGAATCGGAATTACATTGACGCCTTCTGCAATCGCAAAACTAGTATAATTGGCATAAAAAGGTTCCGGGATGATGATTTCATCGTGTGGATCCGTGATGCAAGCAATGGCAAATAAGAGGGCTTCTGAGGCACCGGTGGTGACAATGATATCATCCGAGCTTATGTGTATGTCGTTTTCAGCATAGTACTGCGCTAATTTTTCTCGGTAGGCTTCGGAGCCGTTGGAGGTGGAATAACTCAGTATATTGACATCGTTGTTTTTGACAGCATCTAAAGCTACCTGTGGTGTTTTGATGTCGGGTTGTCCGATGTTTAAATAGTAGATGTGAACTCCTTTTTTAAGGGCAGCTTCTGCATAAGGAACCAATTTCCGAATGGGAGATGCTGGGGTCAATTTTCCTTTGCGTGAGATCGTTGGCATAAGTTGTGTTGGTTATCGCTTTGTAAGTTAGGCGTTTTCAATCGAAAGAAGCAATCCTCTTACTAAAAGTTGGATTTTTTATCCGAAATCAAGCAAATTTAAGATTTTATCTGCAAAAGGCCTTTTTTTTCTTTAAAAAAGGGAGGGAGGATTTTAGAATCTGAGATAGAAAACAGGAGCGTATGTTTCTAGACGTTCTTTGCTTTTTACTTACTTTTCTCGAAGGAAGCCAACAGTTCCCTACATTCTTTTTTGTAGGAATTTACTCTTGGAGAAGGAATTTTTACTGGAAAATTCAGAATTTCTTCTGCCAGTATTTTTTGTTGTTCCTTCTT
>ERZ1047821.2816-NODE-2816-length-10310-cov-7.685812_pt1 | contig 10310 bp, 3 predicted proteins | sample MGYA00383096_ERZ1047821 | MGnify/ENA primary metagenome ERZ1047821 (study PRJEB29581, sample SAMEA5548366) | metagenome | biome: marine; feature: coastal; material: water | depth 25 m | study: Short-term variability in the microbial, nano- and picoplankton... | reverse complement strand
ACCAAGAGTAAAACCTTCAAAAATTTAGAATCAGGGTGGCAAATAGATTAACTGCGACTTATCTTAGGATTAGAGAGGTTGAGAATCCTACTCTAAACTAAACGGAGGCACATAAAATGCTTTTTCCAGTCACAGCTTATAATGCTAATGGGAAGTTAAAAGAGGTTATCTCAAAGGAAATATTGCATCGGCGCCACTGGAAAATCTTTCATAATAATGAAGAAAATTACACCTGCACAGGGAAACAGGCAATCTCTAAGGAACTGAAAAAAGCTGGACGCACAATTTCCTGAATGCTTAATGAATAGCCGCAACTAAAGTCGGCTATCGATAATCTCCGGTCAGGTTAAATCCGGCCCAATAAGAAGGGTGTGGGTAAAACCGTTTAACGAGAAGTTGGGCCTTGCGCAAGCTCTCGGCTTTATCTTCTTTACCGTAGTTGCGATAAAAATGTTTTATCAGTACCGCTGTGGAGATATCGCTGACTCTCCACAGCGAAGATAAAATTGCGTGCGTACCTGCATAGATAAATGCACGGTTGAGCCCTACCAATTCATCGCCGCCAACGAGGTCGCCCAGACCCGTCTGGCAAGCGCTCAGTGTCACGATATCTGCTTTGATATCGAGACCAAAAACTTCATTGACCTCAAAATTACCATCATCACTTTTATCTCGCGTCAATTTTAAGGACGAGAACAAAGGGTTGATCGGATCGAACTCACCGTGTGAAGCAACATGGATTATTTGATAGTCGCCGATATTTTTCTTCAACCAGCTCTCGGTAGCATTTTCTCGAGTCAAGACATCAATTTTCGGGAAATCCCATTTGATGGCGTTGGCTTCCATTTCCGCCAACGGCAAATCGTAATTCAAGTCGCCAAGATCGGGATTGCCCAACGCCAGAACTTTAATGTCGCGACTGCGTGTCGTTTTTTCCTTGAAAGTGAACTGCATCACCGATGCGCTGGGAGAATAAAATAGGGGATGCCGCTCAAACAAATAACTCTCTTCATTTTTTAGGGATGAAAACGAAATATAGTGCAGGTTTCCATGCGGCACGATACCCAACATCCGCTTGCCTTTTATAAACAACTGCAAAGGCTCCACCAATAATTTATGTAATCGTTTCGCTTGATCTTCTACAGGGGCAATTTTCTGAATCCGCTCACGGTAGTCAGCGACAAGAGAATTTAAATCTTTTTCTGTTATGGGAACGCGAACTGCATTGATGTTTCCCTCCGCTACCACCCAGGTAATGAGTTCTTTTTTGGTCACCAGATATTCCACCAACGCTACGTTATCTTCCAGCAAGCTATACAACGTCTTTAAGGTGATAGCGTCTACCGTGATGAAGTTTGAAATTTCCGGACTCTGCTCTTTAGCATCGATCAACATATTCTGATAGAGACTTCTTGCCGCCACCAGTTTTTCTCTGAGACCTTTTGCTTCTTCTTCCTTCTCAGCAGAACGTGCCGCAGCGAAAGCTTCTTCTGTTTCTCGGATATGTGATTTCTGCCGGGTTAAAGCATCGTACAATTTTTGACTGACATCATTTTTCAAGCTGATTTTCTGATTGCCAAGCAGGTCGATGAAACTTCGTGATTTTGCCCGCTCTGCATATTGAAAAGAGTCTTCGACATTATCCATATCCAAAAGCAACAAGATCAATTCTTTGTAAACATCCTGCTTGTCAGTGAGAAATCCGTTTTGAAATTCCTCAACTTTAATAGCGGCACGCATGGAATCGACAATTTTTACGGCTTCCTTATAAACTTTTACCGCTGCATCATTTTTCTTTAACTGAATAAGAGCAAATCCTTGTCCACGCAAGGCCCGCCAACTAACCTCCTTGACATTGATCTCAGATGACAATGCATATGCCTTTTCAAACAACGGCACCGCCTCCTGCCATTGTTTTCGCTCTAACGCCAGATGCCCTAATTCCAGCATGATTTTTACAACATTCGTGCGGTCGCCGATTTCGCTGCTAAAACCCATCGCCTGATTAAAATGTCCGGCGGCATCGTCAAGATTTCCCATACGCATCAAACTCATACCCATATTGCGGTGGGTGTAGCCCTGCCCCCATTTCGATTTGAGTTGAATGTCTTGTTGCAAAGCTTCATTGAAAGAGTTCAGGGATTTCTCAAAGCGTTTTTCTTTTCGATGCACCAATCCGATATTATTGTGGGCCGAGGCAATATCTATACGCGAACGCGTTTCGGTTGCCAGATCTAGACTGTGGTGGAGATTTGTTAAAGCCCGTTCAGAATCATTCAATGTCCAATGGATCAATCCCAACGTATTATAGATAAAAGCTTGTCGTAGTTTGTCGTTGAGGGACTTGGCTATTTCCAACGATTGTCGTTGCGCTCGAAAAGCCTGTTGATAATCGCCCTGAAACCAATGCGAGTTAGCTTGGTACAATAATGCTTTTGATAGCCCTTGTCTGAAATTGATTTCTTCCGCAAGAACCTGCGCTTGTGAAAAATAATTTAAAGATTGATCAAAATCCCCTTCCTTTTCGGCAACCAGTCCCAAATCCAATAGCAATTCGACCTGAAATTCCGTTTGCTCTAATTCGACGAACAAATCATAAGCTTTGAAAAAATATCCTTTGGCTTCTTTAAATTGATTGAGACGGAGACTGTAAATTTTTCCTATCCTACGAAATTCTCGGGCGCGATTTAAATCTTCACCTATCTCTTCATTTATTTTTTGCGAAGCCGTGAATGCTTTCAGCGCATTGGTATATTCTGTAGCGTTTTCTTCAACGATGCCCAATTGGCTATAACTTTGGGCCAGTCGATCGAGGATTTCATATTTCTCAAAAATGATGAGGGCAGTTTTTAAATGCTCCACTGCTTCGGGGAACTTTTCTGCCAGTGAATAAAGCAGACCCAAAAAATAATGCGCCTCTGCCAACTCTTCAGGCACCCCCTCCTTCTCCGCAAAAGGCAAAACTTTATTCTGGTAATGGATGGACTTTTCGTAGTCTCCTAGCTTCCAGGCCGCAGTGGCAAGAGCCTTGACGAGGGTTTTGGCCTGAAAGTTTTCGCCCAGGTTTATTTTTTCAGGAACAAAAGAGGTCAGCACCAAAGCTTTTTCAAGATAGTTTATCGTCGAAAGAAGTTCACCTGCCTTCGACGCGGCGGCTCCTTTAAGCACATTACCTTTAATATGTTTGATGGCGAATGCTTGTTTCTCCATTTCGCTCATACCGGGGAACCCATAATATCGGTATCGAGCCCAATCCAGATTTTCAGAATGCTTTTTTGATAATTCTATCTGTGCTTGTCGTAACGATTCTGCCGGATTGGCTTCGGCAAGACTCGCCATAAAATATTTATCAAACTCTTCCTGAAAATCCGGTTTTCCACTGTGAAGCAATGTTCCGGGGTACCCCTTAAACGTCAAACCCTGCAACAAAACAGTTGTGGGAGACAGTTCCAGTCTAGGATCGAACACATGCTCCACGTCGGTCATAGTCATCAAAAATGACTCTACCGGATCGGCATACAGCGACTCGATAGAAATACGCTGAAACTTTGATGGCTCCTTATTCAGAGTAATGAATGACGATTGAGGTTCATGACGAAAAACTCGAACAGGACTCTCAATTTGCACCAAACCGAAATGATTCCATTCACTAAGAAATGATTTTCGGTTCGCATCTTCTCCTTTCAAACTACCAACAGATGCAAAATAAGTTTCCACATTATCGGGTAAATTAGATTCAATCGCTAACAGGCGCGAGCTATAAAGACTTCGCGAGTTAACCGAGCGGACAAAATGCGACAACGAAGAAACAAACGTCAGCCGTGAGTTTTCAATCAAAGGTTTGCCATTTAAATTGAGAGCTGCCCAAGGCAAAAACTCCAACCTTCCCTCCGCCAGAAGAATAATAGATTTCGCATTTCCAATAGCATCCCGTAATGGAGTAATAAGTTTTTCTGACAATTCTTCAATATCGGTTATGCGTGCATTGGTCTCGGCTATCCGTTGAACTAAATTGAAGAATATTTTATCTCCTGCAATACGACCTGCTGAAATTTTTTCATGGCTTATCTGCCAAACAAGAATATCGTTCCCCAACCTTTGCAATTTTAAAAAGATTTCGTCTTTTCGCAAAAGCGATTGCACAACTTCTACAGTCGGAACATTTGGCGACACCCAATCGACCAACTCAGGGTCGTCTTCGTCAACCATCTCCATAAACTCTTGATATTCGTCTAGCAAAGTTTCTGCATCTTCGTTCTCTAAAGATGACAGTTGGTTGGCGTAAGTTTTTATTTCATTAAAATATTCCTGTCTCTCTTCGCTGGAAAACTTATAAATTGGTGTCAACGCCTGAACAATCGTCTTCTTGCCCTTTTCAGAAAAAAATAATGCTTCACTGTATTTTTCTTGTTCAAACAAATTCGCGGTGATTTCTTGATAAAGCTGTTCAATCATCGCCAAGGTTGAACGATCTGTCGGAACAGCGTGATAAGGCAGACGCGCCAACTCTTTCTCTGCATCCAGAAGGCGAAACAGGCGTTTCGCACTTTCTAATTTAAGCGCATCTAAATAAACAAATTGCCAGCGTACGCTGAGAGGCGGAATCCATGGAATCTTTTTCTCTTCCATTCCTGCAAGGTGCCGGGTCAATTCCAGATTTTGTTTTATTTTAGGAAGATACTTTTCGGCATCCCCTTTTGCCAATTCCAGTGCGGCCTCAAAGTGCTGAATCGATTTTCCAATGCGGGCCATATTATTTCGTAAGCCCGCCAAGCTGTCTTTTACCTGTTCGACATCGTTTAATCCTGAAGGTTCTCTAGAATTAAATGCCTGCATATGAAAAAGAATACCCAAGTAATTATGTAATATTAATGCCGAGGTCGCTTCGCTGGAAACGATTGCCTCCTGTATAAATGCAATAACTTCCTCAGTCGCGGCATTATCTTTGGCACTCATAGTGAATATGGCACGTGACATATTTGCTGCATTGACGGCCATGCCGTTTCGATTATCTAGTTTTCTTGCAAGCGAAAAAGAATCCTTAAAATATTCCAGACTTCTTCTAGTTTCTCCAGACTGAAAATAAAATTTACCAAGCTGATTGAGCAAAAGTGCCTTTTCAAGAAGAACCGGGATGTTTTTTTCTATATCCAATCCTTCTGGTATCAGTTTCAGTTTTTTCTGAAAATAATCGATTGCCTTCTGATTATCACCAAAGTCTCCATAAATCTTTCCAATATAATGAAAGATAAGTTTTTGCTCACCACTTTTATCAAACCCATAAGCTGCACCAGAAACATCGTCACTGATTCCAGCTTCTATGTTGACTTCGAATAATGCGGATGACTTCTTTTTCTTATCCGCCACACCATACTTATCAAGCTTATCAATGGCCTCGAAATAATAATTGAGAGCCCGACTCATTTTTCCAGAGTCCGGTTGCAGACGATTTTGCGAGTAAATATTATTAGCAATATTTCTAAGAGCTTTCGACAAAGATGACTGATTTCCCGTTTGTCGATTCAACTCCAGACTTGCAGAAAAATGCTTGACCGCAAGCTCATAGTCTTCTTTTTCCTGATAAGCCAAAGCGATACGATCATGTAATTCGGCCATACGCGCGGGTTCATTTTTCTTCTCAACCAAGTCCATCGCATACCTGAACTGTTTAACTGCATTGACCGCATCACCTGCTTTAAAAGATGCCTCGCCATAGCGTTGCCTGTACAAAGCCTCTGGTTCTGCATTCAAAAATTCCAATCCGGCTTCTTCGCGCTTTTGGTAATAGTGTCGAGCCGAAAGAGGATTGTTAAGCGAATAATGTCCGTTTCCCAGGTTGAGAAGTAAGTCCGCTTCGTTTCGAGGGTTTTCAGTTTCATCATTGAGAGCCAACGCAATCTTGTATTCATGCAAAGCCTTTTCAAGGTAACCGGACTGCTGTCGCTCTTTCTGTTCATAAACCCAGCCCAAGGTCTGATGAAAGAAGACCTGTTGTGAATTTTGTATGAGCGCTTTACCGATTTCTGTTTCTGCCGCATCCAATGCTGGTGGAGTGAGGTAGGTATAAGCCAGTCCCAGAGCATAAAGTTCTGCGGGGGAATCTGGACGAGTCTCTACTCTTTGTTTATAAAATCTCACCGCATCTGCGCTTTTCTTAAGAGCTGATGCCGCTTTCAGATACCCTCTATGTGCTTCTACAGTATCCGGACTGAATTCGATGAGCTTTAAAAATGTTTTGAAAGCCAACTTAACCTCTCCAACACGAAGCTCCCAGTTACCCTTGTCCAAGGTTTTTTTAATTTGCCCCTCTCGGGCTTCATTTAAATAAGTCTCTATAGCCTTTGGCTCATCTGAAATTTTTCGGTAGATACTCAGGCTTTCATCAAAGTTATCTTCTTCTGCATATATTCTTGCCAATGCAAGACGAGCCTGAAAAGATTCATCCTGCTTATAAGTTTTTGCCGTAGTTTTATAGGCTTCTTTCGCGAGAAGGTTTTCATTGGCGTTATGATACAGAGCCCCAATACGATTTTGAATTGCCGCCGCCAACTGTGGAATATCTTTATAGGTTTGTGTGAGTGCCTGCAAGCTCGACACCTTCTTCTCCAGAGTGAGTTGTTTTTCGTGCAGATGAAGAATTGCTTTGATGGCTTCTTGTTTCCATTTAGGAACATCTGAAAATTCTCTTACCACTTGCACAAAAGATTGCACCAGCTTTTCCCGGTTACCAACCAATGCATATACCCTACTTTGTAAAAATGCTGCCTCTGCCGCCAAACTCCGTTGTTGGGGGTAGTTACCGACTACTTTTTGAAAATATTTCAAAGCTTGATCCGGAGCTTTATTTACAAGAGAAAGCTTTCCTTTTTCTAGAAAACTCCGCGCTTCGACTCGAGCAAATCCTGAATATTTTTTTACAATTGTATCCAGGATATTTATTTTTAAAGGTGCATTTTTCGTATCCAATAAAAGTATTTGAATTTCTGACAGTCCGGCGATCTTTTTATTATCGAGGTGGGTATCTAGTATCTGATTAAAAATTTTTCTGGCGGAATCGGAGTGTTTCAATTCCAGATTTAAAACAGCCAGGCGATAGCGTATTTCGGTAAGGCCTGTTGCATTGGGGAACCGGTAGATATGGTTTGCTAATGCCATGCTGCATAAATAGGTTGCTTCAGAACATACATCTTCAATTTTTTTTAACGACGTAGAAGAGTCTTTTGCAAAAGCAATTCGTCCTGATTGTGGGAGCTGCCAAATATCAACGGACCCTTTTCGATGTGACGCAAATAGAAGGGTGTCATTAGCACCCGGTTGTGGAAAAAAGTCGTAGGAAGAACTGTCTGTCAATTGACGCAACTTTTCGGGACGACCCGCGTTGAAAACCAGCTTCCAGATATTAGGATTGTCATCAATGCTAAGTTGCCCATCCAGATTGGTGTCATCAGAATAACGTGCAAAAAAAAGTAAATCGTTTGACCAAGCAGGCGACACATCTATTTCTGGCCCTTTACTCACATCAATTAAAGAATTGGACTTAAGATTTAAAACCTTTAAATCACTATGCGTATCTCCTGTCACAAAAGCCAGATACTGACCGTCCGTAGAAGTTGAAAGATTAATTCCCCCCTCTTTCAAAACCAGTAATTTCTCTCCACTTGTCAGTTTCTTTTTATAAATTGAAACTTGGGTTGCACGCGAAGCATAAAATATAAATTCCTGATCGGCTGACCATGCAGGGTCCATATCCTCGTCTTTCCCCTTTACAACAGCGACAGGGTCATTGGTGTTTTGCAGATCAAGAATGTAGATATCGCCACGCGGGTCGCCGCGATGAGAAACGAACGCGACTTTTTTGCCATCTGGACTGATAGCTGGGCTTTTATCTTCGGTACTGTGAAAAGTCAAACGACGATCAGGAGGTTGGATACCTGCACCTAGATATTTCATCCAAAGATCAAGGTTTCCAGAGGTATCAGAGACATAAACCATGAAACTCCCATCCGGTGAAATGGACGGAGCAAAATCTTCACCCGGGTTTGAGGTGATCTGAATAGGGTCGGATGCCAAGACCGGGACCGCAAAGATAACGGACAGAAAAAATGCCGCCAGTCCAAGCCCTGCTCTTATTTGTGAGGAGAGTGTCATGGAAAAATGAAATTAAAATATAATTTTAATAGTATAGCTTAATCGGAATAGGAAATGCGGGGCGAGATTAGGGTAGGCTTATCAGAAGTCTAACTACCCATATCCCTCACATATCAGATATGTTTGCCCATTTAAAACTCTGCGTGGGAAGCACCGGATAAACAGTAAAAAGCGGCGTATTATAAGGAACCATTGCCGATTCGCTACCCGGACTCAATGTCAAGTGGATATTGACAAAGTTGAAACTCAAACCCTCCTGCCAAGGTTGCGATGTATTTTCAGCATAAGCCGGTATTTTATCGGCAGCGTGACTGCGGACCATCATCCCCGACCCGCCTTCCAAGCCATACTCATACAGGTCAGGAGCACCCTGGATCAGAACCGAGACCTGGGAAGCATCGAACCAGATTTTAAAATTAGAAACCAACTGAATATAGGGCCCCAGAGTTCCGGTACGCTCCAACACCGCACGTGGGTAGGCGTATTCAGCGGGTATTTCTGGAGTGCCCGGATAGTTTGCAGCGCGGAATTCCTTTTCCTTGACCCTGGAAACGGATAAGAAAATAAGATTAGGGTCATCCAACGGAATGTCCAATATTTCCCCATCTTCATAGCTACAAATTTTTCCCATTTCGAATCCGAGTGGAAAGGAATAACCCATTTTTGCATAGTAGGCTCGCATGCCACCATCAAGGGGATCATCTGGATTTTTACTGATTTTCAAATCGAATGGCATCATCAGATGAAAAGCGTTGGTGCGGGAGTTCATAAAAGGAGCGCAGGCCCCGGGAAACTCTTTTTGCACAGCTTTATTATCCGGATCAAATTTTCTCTTGGTGCCACCAAAGTGCTGGGCGGTTTTCGACTCTTTGTTCAAGCCAAATTTATTTTGGTAGTACGTGGAAGCCCGTCTTTGTGCAATGTCGAGGAAATATTCCGGCGCATCACTTTGTACAATCAATTTCTGCCGTTCCTGCGCGTCACCTTTGGCGGGACGCATGGCTTCATTATAGATACCCAACTCCGCTTCGGTTTTCTTGATATCCTGATCGAGTTGCCGGGCGAGTTGAGGGTTATCAAAGGAGGTTTTGTTGAGCAGGCCCTGCGCCCGTTTCAACATTTCAACCTTCATATTGAAACGTTTAGGCTCCATTGCCAATGCATCAACCGTAGCCATGATGAGGCTGAATTGCTCTTCCGGTAAAAGACCTGCGTTTTCGAAGGCATCCTCTTTAATAAAGTTGAGTGCCATAGGGCCAAACGCTTCTTCCCGGCGTATACCCAGCGTCAACAGATAGTTCAGATGCGCACGCGCCTCATTGGTATCCAAAAAAAACCTCCACAGTTTTGGTGATTTAAAGACCCCTATTCTGACCGGAAATCATTGGCTTAACAAGGAAAATTCTTAGACAATACAAACGAAAACATCACACCCGGCCGAGCGAACAGTGAGAGCTTGCAAAAAGGCTGAAAATGCTATAAAACACCCCATAATTACGCTGGGAATTGTTGGGTCAAAAATAGATTTTAAATAGAATAGATGACCCTTGTTGCAAGTAGATACAGTACAAGATTTCAATTTAAATAGTGTGGCAAGCCACAGAGAAAATCCAGGGCTTAAGTATGGAATTTGCAATCAATTTTGATGACATGAACTGGGCAGCAATCGGACCTGAATTTATTGTACTCGGCACGGCTTTTTTTCTGCTTCTGGCAGGACTCAAAAAGGAGTTGAACCGTAATTCTTTCCTGTCACTAGTCACTCTCGGTGGAGTTGGCGCTGCTTTTATTCTCACCCTTATTATATGGGGCGATGCACCGACAGCGGCGAACGGTAACAATCCAGATATATTCAGTAGCGCACTTATCCACGACCGGTTTTCCCTAGCATTCAATTTAATCATTTTAGCCATGGCGCTGTTCCCGATTTTCGGATCGGTTCGTTATCCACAAGGCGACCATGAAAATAAAGCGGAATATTTCACTCTGCTGCTAATGTCAATTGCGGGCATGATGTTCCTAGCCAAATCTGGTAATTTAATTACCATATTTTTATCTTTGGAGTTGTTCTCCATCTCTTTATACATCCTTTGCGGATTTTCCGCGAAACATGGAACAGGAAAAGAAGGACCCGGCACCACACCGGAACTGAGTTGGGCAAC
>ERZ1047821.2805-NODE-2805-length-10332-cov-11.028024_pt1 | contig 10332 bp, 11 predicted proteins | sample MGYA00383096_ERZ1047821 | MGnify/ENA primary metagenome ERZ1047821 (study PRJEB29581, sample SAMEA5548366) | metagenome | biome: marine; feature: coastal; material: water | depth 25 m | study: Short-term variability in the microbial, nano- and picoplankton... | reverse complement strand
AAATTCCTTCGGAATTTTCTCAGGTTCGTATTTGTTTACTAATTTAGTTGCTTAACCACGCAACTAACCATACACAATTCCGTTAGCATACATATGAGAAACACACTTTTGATAATATTATTCACTTCTTTTTTCATCCAATCTTATTCACAAGATTTTGGAGAAATTAAACTTGACTCAAAATTGCAAGTTCAATATTCTGACACTTTACTGAACATTGGAGAAAGAATAAGCGGAAAGTGGAAATATCTTGGAAAACGGAAAAGCGGAATTTTGAGTGATACATTATATGTGAGTTTTAGCGATGATAAAAAAACCACAGTTATCGTTGAAAATGGAATAATATTTGAATTAACAAACGGAAAAAGAAAAAAAGCGGATTATTATTCAGAAACAACTTATGAATTCAAAAATGGGAAAGGATTTTACTCAAGCGAAAAAAAATATCTGAATAGTGATATAATTTCAATAACTACTTGTCAACCTATAACTGAATTAATTTACTATAAAGAAAAGTTCGGAATTCTTTTTATTGGAATGGTTGGACAAAACTTTGAACCGATTCGTGAATTAAATACTAAAAATCTGATTTTCGAAAACGGAGAAGAATATGAAAAAGTGGAATAAATACGTATGCTAACACCGTGTATAATTCATTGCTAGTTATAGCCTACTTACGAAAGTCCTCGCGGACTTTCTATCTGTGATTTATTTGCTAACTTTAGTGCTTAAACACGCAACGAAATCATACACCAATACGTTGTGCGTCATTTTCAAAAGCTTGCAAATAGATGATAGATTAGAATAATTTACCGGTTCATTTCAGTCAGTTATTTTTTTACAATCCGTTCCATATTATTACGATTCCGGTTCATTTTTTTTCGTAGTAAGTTGTAAATAATGTTTATCAAGGCTACATATTTTATACATTTGTCCTAAATTAGAAACTTCTTTTAAATACAAAATGAATCATGAATTTTACAACAATTTCAAAACTGTTAACAATCAGTATGGTGGCTGTATTATTCAGCTGCAAAACAAATCAAAAAACCAATCAGTCAGCTGATAGTCAGGCTGAACTTCCAAATATTCTGTTTTTATACATGGATGATATGGGAATTGGCGATCCACAATGTTATAATTCGCAGTCATTGATACCAACACCCAATATTGATAAATTAGCAAAACAAGGTGTTCGGTTTGTTGATGCGCATTCACCAGCTCCGGTATGTGGACCAAGCAGATATGGATTGATAACTGGAAGATACCCCTGGCGCCGTGGCGAATATGGATTTGGTAATGGAAAAACTTACCAAGGTGTGATGATTGAAGAAGGACGTCAGACTGTAGCATCTGTTCTTAAGGCAAATGGGTATAATACTGCGCAGATTGGTAAGTGGGGGCTTAAGAATAATTACAGCGATGCTGTAAAAAATGGCATGGAACCCGGAACAATTGATGCTTACGATTTTCCAAATAGAAAACTTTTGGGTTCAAACTTGTTTGGCTTCGATTATGCCTACACACAAACTCATGTATACGAGAAGGAGGGTTTTGACTCCATTCCGGGAATGTCAGCCATTAGCGATTGTAAAATGCCTTTTGTTAACGGCTTGCCGGTTAATAAAGATTTAGAACCTGAAAATCCATACAACTGGGTTCCCAATAGCGCCAAAAAAGTTATAGATTATATTGAGGTATATGGAGGTAAAAAAGAAAACTCTGAGTATGGATTAGATAGAAACAAACCTTTCTTTATGTATTGGGATCCACCAGGGCCACATGCTCCATACGTGCCCCTTCCTGAGTTTGTTGGAAAATCGAAGGTTGGTCGGTATGGTGACTATGTGTATGAAATTGACCACTATATTGGAATGATGCTGGAAGCCTTAGAAGAACTTGATTTAGCGGAGAATACGATAGTGATTTTTTCTTCAGATAATGGTCCTGATAAATATTCATACGGTAGAATTGAAAAATTCAAGCACTACGGAATGGGCACATGGCGTGGCTTGAAACTTGATTTATGGGAAGGTGGTAATCGCATCCCGTTTATTGCAAGATGGCCAGGGCAAATCAAACCCAATACAATAAACAACCATCAATTTTGTTTGACCGATATGATGGCAACATTCTCAGAACTGGTAGGACATGATTTGGCTGATAACGAAGGTGAAGATAGCTTTAGTATACTTGAATTGTTAAAGACTGGTGAGCCAATCGAAAAACGTCCACCAATTCTATACAATACCCCACGTAAAAAATTAGGAATACGGAAAGACGAGTGGGTATTTATTGATGCACCCGCCGGAGGAAAAGGTGAGCCAGACTGGTTTATTGCAGAGCGAGGTATTGAAGAGCACGATCAGAAAGTTGAATTATTCAATTTAAAAGACGATCCCGGGCAAACAAGGAATTTAGTACTTGAGCATCCGGAAAAAGTAAAAGAACTGAAACAGGAACTGGATAAAATGGTTACACAAGGAAACTCAAAAGAATAGTATAAGTTTGTAGTAAATGTTGTTCGAACATTGGGGAGAGAAGAAAATGCTTGCATAAAATGTCAAGATTCATGTCCAGAAAATAGAGACTATCTTTCAGCATCAATGATTAAGGAAGAATTCAACGAGAAAGAAACACATATTATTTTGAATAATATTCCCTTTGAGAAACTTCCTGAAAATTTACAGACAAAAGTCAGTAATTTATGTTTAAATATTATTATAAACATCTGTCAAAAAATATTTCTCCAATGATTGAAAACTATATGAATTAAAATGAAATATTTAAGAATTAATAAAGCGCGACGGCACAACAATGTATAAACGTAATATGGGCGTAGTGCTAAATATGAACGTTTTAACAATTAAAAAACGGTGTGGGAAATTGATAGTGAAGTGCCTTGAAATCCCACACTACGCTTATACTCACCGTTGGCAATAATTAAAAAAAATAATTTGTAACATTTTGACATTCTTTGTATCTAAATGAAAAATAAAGGAAACAAAATGATACAAAAAATCACATTATTTGCATTTATATTAACCACAATCTCTGTTAGTTCTCAAACAATTTATTCAAAAGCATTTGGTGACCCAAACAACGAACCAATAATTTATCTTCATGGCGGCCCTGGATATAATTCAATAGGCTTTGAAGTAACAACGGCACAAGAACTTGCCGAAAGCGGGTTTTATGTAATTATTTATGACAGACGTGGAGAAGGTAGATCACCAGATAAAAATGCAAAATTTACATTTCAAGAAACATATGATGATTTGGACGCCATTTATAAAAAATTTAACTTTAAAAGTGCGACCTTAATTGGACATAGTTTTGGAGGTATAATTGGAACGCTTTATGCTGAGCAATATCCGGAAAAAATAAAATCTCTAATATTGGTAGCAGCACCAATATCTATGCAAGAAACTTTTCTCACTATCATAAAAATATCCAAAAACATGTACAAGAAGAATAAAGACAGTACCAATTTAAAGTACATTGGCATGCTTGAGAAAATGGATAAAAACTCCTTAGAATATAGCTCATATAGTTTTGGACATGCAATGCAGAATGGTTTTTATACTCCAAAAACACCATCTGAACAAGCCTTAACGATTTACACAAAATTGAAAACTAATCCTAAATTTGTAACTGATGGAGCTACAATGACCTACGAAGCACCAAAAGGATTTTGGAAAAATGAGAATTACACTTCAATAGATCTAACACAAAACTTAAAAAGTGTCCTAGAAAATAAAATTCGAGTTTTTGGACTCTACGGTACTGAAGATGGTCTATACTCAGAAGAACAAATAATGAAACTTAAAAAAATAATACCCCTAAATAATTTCAAGTATATGAATAACTGTTCTCACAATGTTTTTATTGATCAACAAGATCAATTTATATCAGCTTTAAAAACTTGGATCAAGTAATGACATTTGAAGAAATTCATGAAACGTATTGGCCAAAGGTATATCGTCAGTGCATAGGATACATAAACGATCCTGATGCTGCGAAAGATCTTGCTCAAGAAACGTTTATAAAAGTTTGGCAACAGTTACCTAAATTCCGTAATGAATCTTCCATAGGAACTTGGATATTTAGAATTGCAGTAAATACCTGCTTAGGACAAATTAGGAAAGATAAAAAGATGCCAAAATCAGAATTACCAATGGGAATGGCTGAAGAAGTATCCATAGACAAAGAGCCAGAAGTACAGTTTTTATATCAATGTATTTCCGAACTTCCTGAAATTGAACGTATCATAATATCATTAGAACTGGAAAATTTGAAACAGAAAGAAATAGCAAAAATTGTTGGCCTATCAGAAAGTAACGTTAGAGTGAAAATACATCGTATAAAAGGAAAGTTAACCAAAAAATTCCAGCATCATGACAGATAATATAGACTTTAAAAAGTACTGGAATAAAAAGAAAATTGAAACTCCAGCACCCAAAGAAATAATAAAAAAAGCTAATGAGTATAAAAGGAAGACCCGATTTAAACTGATTGCGGCCAACCTTGTATTACTAGCTACTTGTATGTTCATAAGTTTTATTTGGTTCTATTATCAACCTGAGTTTTTGACTACAAAACTTGGAATTGTATTATGTATTGTAGCCATGTTGGTATACCTAGCATTTCACAATACATTGGCTCCGCTCTTAATAAATCATAGCCTTGAGTTAGACAGTAAAGCACAACTAAAACAGTTAATAACCCTTAAAAGAAAGCAACGCTTTCAACAAACAACTCTGTTGAATGGTTACTTCATTTTACTTTCCTTGGGACTAGGTCTTTATATGTATGAGTATGTGATTAGAATGACATTGCCTTGGGCTATTTTTTCTTACGGCATCGTCCTATTTTGGATCGCAATAAATGCCTTCTACTTTAGGCCAAAAATAATCAAGAAACAACAGACTAAATTGAATCAGCTAATCGCTCAATTAAAAGATTTGAACGAACAATTAACTAGTTAAAAATAAGATTATGAACACAAAAATAGTAATGACTTCAAGCGCCTTATTCTATGGAGTTATTGGAATTCTTTTTTCATTTTTACCAAATGAAATAGCGGGGTATCTAAATGTTGAGTCTAATATTATTACAATACTCTTTTTGAAAATAATGAGTGCATTATACTTGGGATTTGGAATTTTAAATTGGATGTCAAAAGGAACGCTTATTGGTGGGATTTATAATAAACCAATTGCATTTGGAAACCTAATGCATTTTTGCGTTGGAGCAATTACACTAGTTAAAGTTGTTTCTAATATCAATACGCATTTAGAAATAGTTATTTCGCTAACTCTGGTATATGTGATTTTTGCGATTCTTTTTGTCTATATCTTTAGAACAAATCCTACTAAAACGGAAAAGAAAAAATAAAAAAACTATTGCCAACAACGTATATAATTTATTGCTAGTTCTAGCCTACTTACGAAAACCCTTACGGATTTTCTATTCGGTTTTTATTTGCTAAATTAGGTGCTTAAAACACGCAACAAACCATATACAAACACGTTGGCATTCATTGATGAGCAAGTTTGCGGAATTGGAATCACAACAAAAAAGCCTCAATTAAGAGGCTCTCAAACTAATCAAATAAATATACTATTACTTCACAAAATTTGTAATAATCTTTTTGATTTCTTTATTTTTAGTTGTAGACTCTAAATCAAATAAATATTGGTACAATCTTTTGTCTTTTACTTTATGATTTAATTCTAAATCTTTGTTTTCTGCAAAAACGTTATCCCAATTATTTCTTACTAATTTCCACATCTTTGCATTTTCTTTCCACCAGTCTTGTGCAAATTTACATTTAGAATCATCAACCTTTACATAAGTATTTAGGCCTTTTTCTTGTGCTAAAACAAAATCTGCTTCACCATCTTTACGAATAACCTTGTCATTATCTTGGTCGTGAATCCAACCATCTTTTGTTATTTCGTGTCTGTTAGTTCTAATGGTAACATCATAATCTTGCCTTTTAGTGTATTCTCTTCTTGGCAAAGGTGCATCTGTCGTATTTTCCCAATAGCTTTTTCCATCTACGTGAACCCAAGTTGCAGAACCTTCATAACGTGGACTGTCATCTACTTGAAATACTTTTTGTGTCCATTGTCCAGCAACTTCACTTTTAGATTTCTGTACAAAATTCCATTTGTTGTTACCATCAAACATATATAAGTCAGTGTTTTCAAATAACCAATCTTGACGCCAATGTTTTATAATATGTGGTTTGGTAGGTTTACCAACAATTAAAAGATGTTGCATTACTATTTTGTTGTCTTTATCTTCAACTAATTGCACCCATTCTAAACCTTTATCGTGTTTAACTTTTGAAGCCTGATAAGTTGTGTCCTTTGAGTAACTAAAAGTTTCAGAAAAGTTAAAACCTACCTCATAACAGCCACACATATCTTTTATGGCTTTTTGGTCTTTTTCCTTTTTGTTTTGTGCATTTACACTCAATGCAAATACAGTCGTAAGCACTACGAACGCTAGTTTTTTCATTGTTAAATTAATTTTAAAAATTTCTTATTTTTATTTAGATTAAATATAAATAGTTTTTATATTTGTCGCAAATATATTCTTATTTAGAATAAATCCAAATAAAAATGTGTAAAAAATTACAGCCTATATCAAAAAATAAATACGGAGAAGTGTACTACTGTAATGATTGTAATGTGCATCACGTTTTATTTAACAATTTCCATTTTATTTTAAATAAAAAACAAATCACGGCTTTAAAAAAATGTATAAATAGTATTGATATAATGTATTGGGAATCGCAGTTTGAAAATACTGCGATAAAACGTAAAATTCCGATTCCTACTTGTCAAGAAAATTTAATATTAATTTTTGACAAAATTGAATTTAATGCATTCAAATCATTGCTTTTCAATAAAAAAAATAGCAACCGATTATTATCTCTACAAGAAATCGAATACAATTATATTTTAAATTAAAATTATGCGTATTAAAACCAATATCAAAATAATAATCATCAGTTTTATATTGTTTTATGGAAACAGTTTGTTTTCACAAGAACAAAAAAGCACACAAAAAGATTCTACAAAAGTTGAAGAGTTAGAAGAAGTTATTATATCTGCAACACGTACCAAAAGACAATTATCATCTTTACCATTGCCAGCGCAATTAGTATCGAAAAAAGAAATAAATGCAGTTAATTCGGTTCGTTTATCAGATATATTAAATGAGCAAACAGGTTTAATAACTGTTCCAGATTTTGGTGGTGGAGAAGGCATACAACTACAAGGTTTAGATAGTCAATACACCTTAATCTTAATTGATGGCGTACCACTTGTTGGACGTAGCGCTGGAACTTTAGATTTAAGTAGAATTAGCGTTGGCAATATTAAACAGATAGAAATAATTAAAGGTGCATCATCAAGTTTATACGGAAATGAAGCATTAGGTGGCGTAATTAATATCATAACTGAAAGCCCTAAAAATGGTTTTAAAGGCGATGCGAATTATAGAGGCGGTTCTTTTGGGACACACGACATAAGTACAAACATAAATTATAAAAAGAACAAATTAGGTGTTAACGCCTTTGTAAACCGTTTTAGTAGTAACGGCTATGATTTGGTTGATACAGATGTAGTAAATACGGTTGAGCCATTTAGTAATCATACGTTAAGTAGTAAACTCACATATGATTTTTCTGAAAATACAAAGTTGTTACTTTCAGGACGTTTTTACCATCAAAATCAAGATAACGTTGCTTCCGAAACCATAACAGGCGAAAGTGAAATTAACGAATGGAATACACTATTAAAGTTAGACCATACATTTAACAAAAAATGGAACAGTTATTTAGAATTTTATGCAACACAATACAAAGCCGAAGAATTTTTAAATGATGCTATTGGCGATTCATTTTCTCAAAGTGATTTTGACCAACGATTTATAAGACCAGAATTTAGAACCACTTATAAATTGAATAGCAAAAACGCATTTATTGGTGGTATTGGATTAACTCACGAACGCTTAAAAAGAACAGACTTTTTTGGAACACCTGAATTTAATTCGCCATACATCTATGCTCAATATGATGGTAATATAACAAACAAATTAAACGTCATTTTAGGCGCACGTTTTGACAACCATAACGAATATCAATCACAGTTTAGCCCAAAAGGAGCAATTCGATATAAGCTTAATAATAAAATTGCTTTAAAAACATCAGTTGGATATGGTTTTAAAACACCTGATTTTAGGCAGTTGTATTTCGATTTTACTAATGCAACAGTAGGCTATACGGTTTTAGGCTATAACGCAGTTTCTACACGTATCCCACAGTTAGATGCAGATGGGCAATTATTAAGTGTAGAAGTGCCAATTAATGAATTTAATGATGGTTTAAAGCCTGAAAGGTCTATTGGTTACAATTTTGGAATAGACTTAAAACCAATATCAAACCTTAAAATAAGTCTAAACCTTTTTAGAAACGATATTGAAAACTTAATTGATACACGAGTAATTGCACGAAAAACCAACGGGCAAAACGTATTTAGTTACTATAATGTAAATGAAGTTTATACACAAGGACTTGAATTTAATGCTAATTATAAACTCAATGAAAATTTAACCATTTCAGGAGGTTATCAATTATTGTATCCTAAAGACAAAGAAGCAGAACAGGACTTTAAAAATGGGCAAGTTTTTGCTCGAATTACACCAAGTTCGCCATCATTTAGACTTCAAAAAGAGGATTATTTTGGATTATACAATCGTTCTCGCCATATGGCAAACTTCAAAATATTCTATACCATTCCAAAATGGAATTTAGACACCAATTTAAGAACAACTTACCGAAGTAAATACGGTCTTTTTGATACAAACGGAAACACCTATTTAGATAAGTACGATGATTTTGTAGATGGCTACACTATTTGGGATTTTGCAGTTAACAAAACCATTTACAAACATTACAGATTAGGATTTGGAATTGATAATCTATTCAATTTTAAAGACACTCAAAATATCAGCAACATAGCTGGTAGCATAATTTACGGAACATTAAACATTAATTTTTAACTATAATAAATAACAATGAGAACATTTAAAACTTTAACATTAGTAGCAATAGCAATACTAGGATTTACATCGTGTAGTAACGATGACGATGCAACGCCTTTATTAGCAGTTGAGTCAGAAGCAGTAAGTAATTTACACGCACCACAAACTGGTGGTCAAGGACAACCAATAGGTGGAGAATTTACGAAATTTGATTTTTCAACAGGGACAACAACTACAAGCGATACAGATTGGGATATTGCTTTTAGAGGCACAACAATTATTGTAAATGGTGGCGAATCACAAGGAACTACGGATGAGCCCTCTCGCACAGGAAATGCAGCAGCATATATTGCCAGTAATACGTTTGCAGGTGTAACAAGTGTGGATGAAAATCTTTTTGTGCAAGACTCACAATCTGCATTAGCAATACCTACAGGAAGTGATAATGGTTGGTATAATTATAATTCCGCAACATTTACCATAACACCTTTAGCAGGAAAAATATTAGTATTCAGAACTGCTGATAATAAATATGCTAAAATTGAGATTTTAAGTTATTATGAAAATGCACCTGCAACACCAGACCCTTTTACTGATGCAAGTCGTTATTTTACATTCAATTATGTGTATCAACCAAACGATGGTGTAACTACTTTTGAGTAATGGGAAAATCTATCAAAATATTATTTATCATATTCCGTCTTTTTTTAGGCGGATTTATGATTTACGGAGGCGTACAGAAGTTTGCAAAACCAAATCCAGCACCAATAGAGGTTGTTGAAAAAGCGAACAAGTTTACATCGCCTGAAAAAGAAAATACATTACAAAAAGTATTATACATAAATGGCGCAAAGCAAACAGGGTATTTTTGGCAAGTTTTAGGTATTTGCGAGTTGCTTTTTGGATTACTACTTATATTACAAGGAACCGGCTTTATAGGTGCTTTGTTTTTGTTACCGATAACACTTCACATATTTTTATTTCATCTATTTTTAGAACCTAACGATATAAAAGAATTGATACAAACAGGAGCGTTATTTGGAATAAATGTTGCACTTGTTTTAAAAGAACGAGAAAAGTGGAAACATCTACTTTGGATTAAACCGTTTTGATGTAAACAGAAATCTAAAAACAACGAAATGCCAACACCGTATATAATTAATTACTTGGTTCTAGCCTACTTACGAAAATTCTCGCAGATTTTTTAAGTAGGTTTTTATTTATTAAATTACGTGCTTATCCACGCAACTAACCATACACAAACACGTTAGC
>ERZ1047821.2804-NODE-2804-length-10334-cov-4.248176_pt1 | contig 10334 bp, 9 predicted proteins | sample MGYA00383096_ERZ1047821 | MGnify/ENA primary metagenome ERZ1047821 (study PRJEB29581, sample SAMEA5548366) | metagenome | biome: marine; feature: coastal; material: water | depth 25 m | study: Short-term variability in the microbial, nano- and picoplankton... | reverse complement strand
TCCAGGCATGATCACAAACATCTTTAAAAACCTTGGTGCATCTCCAATCGTTATGGATTTCAACGAAATCTTTACAGCGCTTGAAACAGGTATCATCGATGGTGCGGACGCTGCAAATTTGACCAACAACATCGGTCTTGGTTTGTATGATATTGCCAAGCACACAAACTACCCGGGCTTCCACTCGATGCCTGCTGACCACCTTGCGTGTAACAAGGACATTTGGGATGCAATGCCAGCGCACCACCAAGCGATCTTGAAAGTCGGCATGCAAGCCTTGGCACTGAAGAACACGTCCATCAACGAAGTTGAGAACGCCAAGAATTCGGTTTCCTTGGCCGCAAAAGGTGTCAACATGTATGAGTGGCCTGCAGAAGAGACCGCGAAATACCGCGAAGCCGTTCAATCCGCTTGGACCGATTATGCGACAACACCAGAAGCAGAAGCACTGTTGGGTAGCCACTTGAACTTCCTGCGCGGCATCGGTGCAATGGAATAATCGACTTCTAAAGTTGATTTAATTATCTTCGGCGAGGCTATTCTTTAATGGCCTTGCCGTTCTTATCTCAGGACCTGCAATTCGATGAAAATCACCCGCATCATCTCTCATGTATTGCACTACGATATGCCCGAGATTCTTGGCTATTCGCAGCAATATTATGATAAGCGTTCGGCCCATCTGGTCGAAGTGCAGACGGATGAGGGGGTAACGGGTTGGGGCGAGTGCTTCGGTCCCGGCAATGTGGCGATTGCGAACAAAGCGATTGTTGAAAAGGTCATCCAACCGATGGCGTTGGGGATGGATCCGATTGATCGCGACGTGATTTGGCACAAGGTCTACAACCTTCTGCGCGATCATGGACAAAAGGGCATGCCGATGCAGTCCCTTTCTGGCGTCGATATCGCGTTGTGGGACATTGCCGGCAAGGTCGCGGGTTTACCGCTGTATAAGCTGATTGGCGGCGCGCATCGCGAGAGCGTGCCCTGTTACGGCTACGGTATGATGTTGCGCGATGAACCTGTCGATGATTTGGCGAAACGGTTCGAGGACGAGGCCGCAGCAATCAAAGATATGGGATTTACGGCGACAAAAATGAAGGTTGGCTTTGGGCCCAAACCTGATGTCAAACTCTGCGAAGCCGTGAGGCGCGGTGTTGGTGATGATTTCAAATTCATGGTGGATGCGAACCATTGCTACAACACGTCCGATGCGTTCTATGTTGGCCGCGCCTTGGAAGAGCTAGATGCCTACTGGTTCGAAGAACCCATCGCGCCAGAGGACCTTGATGGGTACCGCGAATTGCGCGCTGGCTTGCGGGTCAATATTTCTGGCGGAGAGGCGGAGTTTAATCGCTGGGGCTGGCGCAACATCTTGGAAAACCGAGGGCTTGATATCGCGCAACCGGAAGTTTGCGCGCTAGGTGGCGTTTCTGAATATCTACGTGTGTTGGCTCTGTGCCATGCGCACTTCACGCCCGTGATTAATCATGTCTGGGGCAGCGCGATTGCAGTTGCAACGAACCTGCAACTCCTTGCGGCGATGCCGCCGCTACCGGGCGGGCTTCATCCGTGGGAACCGATGCTCGAATTCGATACTACGGATAACAAATTTCGCGATAACTTGCTGGCTGAACCCTTGGATATCCAAGGCCAAGTCAAAGCGAATGCAGGACGCGTCGCAATTCCGCAAGGGGTTGGTATCGGCGTCGAGCCGGATCACGATTTCATTAAACACTACAGCATTGCCGCATAGCGACAAAGGGGATCTCAGATGCAAAAGAGAACAGGTGGGCCAATAGAGTGGCTGATACCACTAGCCTTTGTTGGGGTCATGAGTTGGCTGATCTGGCACATGCCGGCTTTTATGCTCGATTGGATTCCCTACACATCAGACTCGCTGCGCGGTCAGGTCGAGGCGATCTACAAAAAGGCGGACATTACGCCAAACTTGGGTGGCATCTTTGGTGGTCATATCGACGTCATCGATATGACCGCCCTGATCCTTTCCCCGATCCTTGCAGTTATCGGCGCGCGCAACGTCAAAGCGGCAGGCATAGAATACGAGGGGGCGAGTAGCATTGACCGTGCCGCACTGTTTATTGGTCGCGTCACAATGATGATGATCGCGGTTATGACAATCGTCATGCTTTACGAAGTGTTTATGCGCTACATCGTTGAAAAACCTACGGAATGGGCGAATGAGATGACGCTTTGGTTCGCGTCGTTTGTCTTCTTGACCTCTGGTTTCTACGCGATGCAGCAACGCAGCCACATCCGCATTTTCTTGCTTTATGATGCGGTGCCGCGCTGGCTTCAAAAGGTGTTCGACACGATCTCAACGCTGCTGATTGTGATGTTCGCCTTTTTCCTCGTTTATGGCAGTTACAAGCAGGTCTTTGTCAACAAGCTCTATAAATGGGAGCTTTATGGCTCTGCCTTTAACCCGCCCATCCCCGCGACTTTACAGCCGATGGTGTTGATCGTGATCACCCTAGTGGCAATCCAAGCGGTACTGAACCTGATCGCGGATTGGAATAAAGAGCCGGTAATTCATACTGACGAACCGGATGAAGAAGAAATTGAAATGCTACGAAAAGCAGTGGGGCAAGACTGATGGATATTGGAACAATTTCGCTGGTCCTGATGCTCGCGCTGATCGGACTGTTGGCTATCGGTATGCCGCTTGGCCTCGCCTCTGCAGCGCTTGCAGTGTTGGTATTGGTGATGAAGTTTGAACCTGCGTTGCTCTTGAACCCGATGACCTTTGGAGACGGAATGCTCACCAGTCGGCCGGGGACAGGGGCGCTCTATATCCTCGCTCAAAAAATATACGGGTTATTAACCGATTACGTGCTCATATCAGTGCCGTTGTTCATCTTTATGGCGTCACTTTTGGAACGTTCTGGCATCGCCAAGGACATGTATTCCTCGCTGAACGTTTGGCTGTCGCGCACGCGTGGTGGCATCGCGATTGTCACCTCGATCATGGCCGTTATCATGGCGGCAATGTCTGGCATTATTGGCGGTGAAGTCGTTTTGCTGGGGTTAATCGCGCTGCCACAAATGTTACGGCTTGGGTATAATCAAAACCTCGCGATTGGTGTGATTTGCGCGTCAGGTTCGCTTGGCACGATGATCCCGCCGTCAATTGTTTTGATCATTTATGGTCTGATCACAGAAACCTCTATCAAAGCGCTGTTCACGGCTGCCTTTGTTCCGGGTTTCATGCTCGCCTCGATGATCATTCTCTATATCATCGTGCGCACACAACTGCGGCCCGAAGACGCGCCGCTGCCAGAGCCTGATCCAAACGATCCCGAGCCTGTTGAAAAGCGCAAACTGTTCGGCGCGTTCATGTCTATCGTTGTGGGTGGTTTCGCCACCGCCTTGTTCATTCGTGCGTTGTTCTTTGAGCTTTCTGGCTCGAATGCAGCCGCGATCGAGAGCGGCGGCGATGTGGCGCGTCTTGGCACAATGGCGCATATTCCATGGCTCGCGGGCATTGTCGCAATCTCGCTTTTCCTAATCTATTTCGTGTTCGGCAAAGAGCGCTCTAAGATTGGATGGGACATGGGCAAGGGCCTCGTTGCGCCGATGGTCGTGATCGGGGTTGTTCTCGGCTCCATCTATGGCGGCATCACAGGCATTACCGAAGCCGCTGGCATGGGCGCGTTCGCGGTGCTCATCATCGCAATTCTGCGCGGTGAAGGGTCTTTCGAGCTGGTCTGGGACAGTCTCATGCGCACTTTGAAATCCACAGGCACGATCATCTGGGTAACCATCGGCGCGGCTGCCCTCGCCGGCGCTTACACCATTGCAGGCGGTCCGCAGTATGTGGCTGATTTGATTGTCGGCAAGGATCTACCAACCATGGCGGTCATTTTGATGATGATGTTGATCCTTTTGTTTATGGGAGCGTTCATGGATTGGGTCGGTATCGTGTTGCTGATTATCCCCGTTTTCCTGCCCATCGTGTTACGCCTACCCATCGACGAAATCGGCTTCATTGGAGAGCTGCAACCAAACCATGTCGCTGTCTGGTTCGGGGTGGTGTTCTGTATGAATATGCAAGTGAGCTTCCTGTCACCGCCCTTCGGACCTGCTGCATTCTACCTGAAGTCGGTTGCACCTCCTCACATCAGTCTTACTGATATCTTTAAGGGGTTCTTGCCCTTTATCGGCATTCAATTGATGGCTCTATCCGTGCTGTTGATTTGGCCAAACATCATCGCAATCCTGCTTTAAGAGGGGCGCTTGTGCTAAGTTTGGATCAGATCAAGCAGTTCGAGACCGAAGGGTATTTGGTTGTCCCTGATATCCTGCCCAGCGACACGCTCGCGGCGGTGCGCGCGGAATATAGCACGCTGCTGGATGGGCTGTATCAAGTTTGGTTTGATGCTGGTTTGGTGAGCACAGCGCCAGATACGCTGGATTTCTGGGGGAAACTGCTTAGCGCCTATGAGGCGGGTGTGGATTACTTCCAACCCATGGACATCTCGTTGCCAGGGGATCGCATCCATGTAGATACGCCGTTTCATATTGGGCCTGCGGTGTTTGATATGCTCACGGCGGGGCCGCTTTTGGATGTGGTGGAGCAGTTGATCGGACCGGAGCTGGTGAGCAATCCGATCCAGCATGTGCGCATAAAACCGCCCGCAAAGAAACTCGATAGCGATGAAATCCGCCCGCATATCGCCGCAACGGATTGGCATCAGGACCGTGCTGTCGCGCTTGAAGAAGCGGACAAAACCGACATGGTTACTGTCTGGTTGGCAATCACCGACGCAACGGTTGAGAACGGTTGCTTGCAAGTGCAGCCGCAGACCAAAAATCAAGACATTCTCCCCCATTGCCCGCGCACGCAGACAGGCATCGTTGATGGTTTCATTAATGAGGCGAGCGCAATTCCTTTGCCTGTCAAAGCAGGCGGCGCGGTGCTGTTTCATCCGCTGACACCGCATGCTTCGCTTGCGAATGTAACTGACGGGTTTCGCTGGTCATTTGATATCCGTTTTAGTGCAACTGGCCAGCCTACTGGTCGGAGCCATTTTCCAGATTTCATCGCGCGTTCACGCAGCAATCTCGCCAGCGAGATGACGGATTGGCTAACGTGCAAAGTTCAGTGGGAAGACGCCCGCGCGCGGCTTGCACAAGCGCCACACATAGATATTCACAGATGGTCCTCCGATGCGCCTTATTGTGCGTGAGTTGAGCCGATCGAGGGGGCAACCATGGATTTTATCCGTCTAGATCGCGCTGATACCGTTGTGACAGCGACTAAAGCATTGGAAGTCGATTCTCGGATCGAGAATGTTCAAACGCGCGCGTTGATCCCGTCGGGGCACAAGGTTGCGACTCTTGCAATGAAAGCGGGTGAACCCGTGCGCAAATATGCGCAACTGATTGGCTATGCCTTGGTGGACATTGAGGCAGGTGATCATGTTCATACGCACAACGTCGAGTTTCGAAACACGGATACGGAGTACGAGTTTTCCACGGATCTACGGCCTGTCGCGCCCGCAAAGACACGCGATACCTTTATGGGTTATCGCCGCGAAAACGGTCGCGTAGGCACGCGTAATTACATCGCGATTGTGACGTCCGTGAATTGCTCTGCCACAGCCGCGCGGATGATCGCCGATCACTTCACCCCTGAGCGTCTGGCACAGTTTCCCAATGTCGATGGTGTTGCGGCCTTTGTGCATGGCACTGGCTGCGGCATGGCAGGGGACGGCGACGGGTTCGAAGCACTCCAGCGCGTTATGTGGGGCTATGCGAAACATCCCAATCATGCGGGTGTTTTGATGGTGGGTCTGGGCTGCGAGATGAACCAGATCGACTGGTTGCTTGAAGCCTATGGTTTGAAACAAGGCCCAACGTTTCAAACGATGAATATCCAAAACGTCGCTGGCCTGCGTCGTACGGTAAACCTTGGGATTGCGAAAATCGAAGCTATGCTGCCCATCGCCAACGAAGCCACGCGCACGGAATGCCCTGCGTCTGAATTGATGGTAGCGCTGCAATGTGGCGGCTCGGATGCATGGTCGGGTGTGACCGCCAATCCCGCCTTGGGATACGCCTGCGATCTGCTCACCATGCAAGGCGCGACAGGGGTATTGGCTGAAACGCCGGAAATTTATGGAGCTGAGCATTTGCTCACACGTCGCGCAGTCGATCGCGCCACAGGCTACAAGCTGATCGGCCTTATCAAGTGGTGGGAAGATTACACCGCGCGCAACAAAGGCTCGATGGATAACAATCCCAGTCCAGGTAACAAAAAGGGCGGACTGACGACGATTCTGGAGAAGTCACTTGGCGCAGCGGCGAAAGGTGGCACGTCCCCGCTGACAGGCGTTTACAAATATGCCGAAACCGTTACAGCACGCGGGTTCACCTTTATGGACAGCCCGGGCTATGATCCGGCCTCTGTCACAGGGCAGATCGCAGGGGGTTGCAATCTTGTTTGCTTCACGACTGGGCGCGGCTCGGCCTTTGGGTCCAAACCCGCGCCAACAGTAAAGATCGCGACGAACACGGAAATGGCGCAGCGCATGTCCGAGGACATGGACATTGATGCAGGCGAGATCCTCTCCAAAGGGATCAGCGTTGAACAAAAGGGCCGCGAAATTTACGAGATGTTCTTGCGCGTCGCCTCTGGTGAGGCGACAAAATCCGAAGCTCAAGGCCTTGGCGATTATGAGTTCGTGCCGTGGCAAATCGGAGCAGTGATGTGAAGCGCATCCTTGTTGTCGGCGGTGGATTGATTGGCACCCGCCATCTAGCGGCGGTCCGCGCGCATCCCTATTGCACGTTGGTTGGCTTGGCCGACCCTGATCTTAATATCGCTCCAGATGCGCCGCGCTTTTCTTCAATCGACGAAGTTGATGTATCCGTGGACGGCGTGATCATCGCAACGCCAACACATCTGCACGCGCGCCAAGGGATCGAAGCTGCAAAACGTGGCTGGCATATGCTCATCGAAAAACCTGTGGCTGGGACTTTGCAAGAGGCGCGTGCACTCGAAGCGGTGCTAAAGGACGCAAAAGTTGGTTCGCTCGTGGGGCATCACCGCCGCTATCATGCATCTGTCCAACAACTTCGTTGCGCGCTCAAGGCAGGGATCATCGGGGATGTCGTGAATGCCTCACTGATTTGGGCGATGCGTAAGCCGGACGCGTATTTCGAGGGCAATTGGCGCACCGCAGGGGGCAGCCCTGTGATGATCAATCTGGTGCATGACATTGATATCTTGCGCTTTGTGATTGGCGAAGTCGTCGGCGCGGCTGCGCTGCGTGGCGGCGCGACGCGTGGCAGCGACAGGATCGAAAGCGGCGCTGTGGCGTTGAGCTTTGAAAATGGTGCGACAGGGACTATCAGCTTTGCTGATACCGCGCCTAGCCCCTGGGGGTTTGAGGCGGGTACAGGGGAAAACCCCAATATCGGCACGACCATGCAAGACATGATGTGGATCACAGGCACCAAAGGCGCGATTAGTTTTCCTTCGATGACGCTTTGGCAGGGCGAACAATGGGGCGCACCAGCGCAGCAAATACCGTTTGAAGTTACCCTAAACGAAAAGCCGCCACTGGACAGTCAGTTGGATCACTTCATTGATGTGATGAACGGTGAAACGCCTTTGATTGATGTGGCAGACGCCGCGCGTACACTTGCCGTGGCCGAAAGCATCGAAACGCAACTCGCGCAGGTGAGTGAGAGAGGCTCGCTATATGGCTGAACAGCTGAGCACCGCGCAAATTGCGCAGTATGATGAGAACGGATATCTGCTTTTGGAACGTCAAATCCCCGAGGAGTGGCTCGCCAAGTTACGCGCTGAAATTTCACAGTTTGAGTTAGAAGCTACCATGCTTGAGCAAAGCAACGACCGTCTCGATCTGGAAGACAGCCACACGCCAGAAGATCCACGCCTGCGCCGCCTCAAACTGCCGCATACGATCTCAGACGTGGTTGCTGAGTTGATGACATCCGATCATGTGCTAGGCCCTGCGCGGGATTTGATAGGACCAAATCTGCGGCTTCATTCGACTAAACTCAACATGAAATCAGCGGGCTACGGTGCAGCTGTTGAGTGGCATCAGGACTACGCGTTCTACCCTCATACCAACGATGATATCCTCGCCATTGGTGTTTGCATTGACGATATGGCCGAAGAAAATGGCCCGCTCATGGTCTATCCCGGCTCGCACAAAGGGCCAGTGTTTGACCATCATGTGGGCGGTATTTTCGCAGGTGCGATGTTGCCAAACGAGAACGGTTTGAACCCTGCTAATGCGGTGAAATTGATGGGGCCTGCTGGCTCTGTCAGTATTCATAACGGGCGCATTGTGCATGGCTCAGCGCTGAATGGATCTGATCATGCGCGGCGGATTTTGTTCTTTGAGCTGATGGCGGCAGATGCGTTTCCGATTATGGGTTCGATGACCCGCTGGGAGGGGATTAAGGACTATGATACCCGCATGCTTTGTGGTCAAAGCACGCTCAATCCGCGTCTGAAATACATTCCAGTACGCATCCCGCAACCGCAGCCGGATGTGCCGATCTCGATATATGAAATCCAAAAAGGCATGAAAAAGCGTGCCTTTGATACCATCACATAACCCTTTGGAGGGATACGCATGAGCAAACCTAAAATCGGATTTATTGGCCTTGGTCTTATGGGCGGCGCTATGGCAGGACGTTTGCAGGATCTGGGATATGATCTTACTGTTTTGGGCAACACGGATCGCACGTACTTGGATCAAGCTAGGGCACGCGGCGCGCATGAGGCGGGCAACGCCAAAGAGGTGGCCGAAGCAAGCGATATCGTTATGCTCTGCATGGGCACGTCCGATCACGTCGAGGGCCGTATGCGCGGCAGTGAAGGCGTCTTCGCAGGCCTGCGCAAAGGGGCTACTGTGATTGATTTTGGCACGTCGTTGCCCGCCAGCAGCCGCGCATTGGCGGTCGAGGCTGAAGCGGCAGGCGGTCAATTCCTTGACGCGCCACTCGGGCGCACACCCGCACATGCGAAGGATGGCTTGCTCAACATCATGGCCTCTGGGGATATGGATGCGTTCAAACGAGTTGAGCCTGTGCTAAAGCATCTGGGCGAAAACGTTTTTCACCTTGGCGCAGTCGGCTCTGGCCACACGATCAAACTGCTCAACAACTTCTTTGGTATGACTGTCGCTAATGCGATGGCCGAGGCTTTCGCGATGGCCGATCTTGCGGGTGTGGATCGTGGACAAGTCTACGATGTGATGTCCGCAGGGCCGCTCAATTCTGGGATGATGGGGTTCGTGAAAGCCTACGGTGTGGATAATGATCCCAGCCAGCTTGAATTTGCGATCAAGAATGCGGCGAAAGATGTAGGCTATTACGCGCGTATGGCTGAAGATGCAGGCGTGGACAGCATCATGGTTAAAGGCCCGCTCGCTGCGCTTTCAGAAGCGCGCGACAATGGTCAAGCGGATGATATGGTTAGCCAAATGGTCGATTTCTACGTCAACCGTTTCAAAGTCTAAAGCGTGGCCGTCACTGCGCAAACCAATATAGACCTGCCCCGCTACGGCATCCTTTTGATGCTGGGGGCATGGTTCTTGTTTGCGATTGTCGACACAAGTGCGAAGTGGTTGGCAGTGGCTGGCGTGTCGGCATTTCAGCTCGCCTTTATGCGCTACGCGAGCCATTTTGTGATCTCGATAGGAATCATCGGTAGAGGTGGTTTTTCTGTGGATCGCTTTAAAACAGATCATGCGTGGCAAGTTCTAAGCCGCGCTTGTCTGTTGGTGTCTGCCACTCTTTTGAACTTCTACGCGTTGCGATTTCTACCGCTGACTGTCGTTTCTGCGATCATGTTTTCAAGTCCTGTGGTGGTCTGTTTCCTGTCGATTTTCGTACTGAAAGAAAAGGTCGGCCCATGGCGCTGGGGCGCGATCCTTTTGGGTTTCGTTGGCGTCTTGATCGTTGTGCGCCCTTTTGGAGAAGTCTTCCATCCAAGCATGCTGCTGATTGTTTACAACGCCACTGCACTGGCGCTTTATTCAATCATGACGCGCAAACTTTCGGGCATTGTGGCCGTGGACACGATGCAGTTTTACATGGGGCTTGTAGGCACGACGGTGCTTGCGCCTTTCGCGATCTGGGCATGGCTGCCAATGGCCTCACCTTTTGCTTGGATCGTGCTGTTTAGCCTAGGCGTGCTAGGCTGGGCTGGTCACCAACTCCTCACCAATGCGCATCGCTTTGGCACGGCAAATCAGCTGATGCCGTTCACCTATTCGTTCCTGATCTATGTGGCGATCTTAGGATTTGTTATCTTTGGCACAATGCCAGAT
>ERZ1047821.2796-NODE-2796-length-10349-cov-4.991063_pt1 | contig 10349 bp, 10 predicted proteins | sample MGYA00383096_ERZ1047821 | MGnify/ENA primary metagenome ERZ1047821 (study PRJEB29581, sample SAMEA5548366) | metagenome | biome: marine; feature: coastal; material: water | depth 25 m | study: Short-term variability in the microbial, nano- and picoplankton... | reverse complement strand
CATCTGGGCTTAGTGCATCACCATCACCATTTGCGAAATCATAGGAGTAAACAACATTGTCATTTTGATAAGTATTGGATAAACCAGTATCTATCACAACAACGGTTTGACCTGCACCTGTATACTTTCCTTGATAATTACTAAGCATATTTAATTAGATTTATTTATACGTTGTTCAGCGTATTGTATCACATGCCATAAAAAAATTCGCAATTTAATGCGGTTTTTTCATTGCTGCGCCTTTAAATAGCAGTTAAAACGCCAAATTAAATAAAGCATCAATCATAAAAAATAGGTAAAATTGTTGTTTTTTCAATATCAGTAGGTTTTTTTAATATGATTAAGTTTTTGGTAGGCAGTGTTATTATTTTGGCACTTGTTGGTGGCGCGATTGAGTTTAAGTCAACAGATAAAGATTATTCTTTGGTGATGAACAAAGAAACGGCAAAAGTTAGTGTTTATAACGGCGTTATTAAAATCTATGATTTGGTTAAAGAGTTGATTGACAACAATGTTAACACTGAAACTACAAACCAGGTTGGCACCAAAGCCAACGAAGCTAAATAGTCCGACCTGAGTCAATAGACTTTATCAGCTAAGCCTTTTAGATTTTAGACAGTAAAATCGTTCCGTTGGTGCCGCCAAATCCAAATGAATTGGAAATGGCATGGTTAATCTTCATTTCTCTTGCTTCATTAGCGCAATAATCTAAATCACAATCAGGGTCTTGATTGATAATATTAATGGTTGGCGGTGCGACTTGGTCTTTGATTGCTAACGCAGTAAAAATTGCTTCAATGCCACCAGCAGCACCCAGTAAGTGACCTGTCATTGACTTGGTGGAACTCATCACAATGTTATGAGCGTGATTGCCAAGTGCCAATTTTGCTGCATCAGTTTCTGCTTGGTCACCAGCAGGGGTTGACGTGCCATGCGCATTGATGTAATCGATTTTTTCAGCGTCAATATTTGCGTTACGCATTGCATTTTTCATACATCTGGCTGCGCCTTCACCGCCTTTAGAAGGCAGTGTCATGTGGTAAGCGTCGCCACTCATGCCATAACCAGAGACTTTAGCGTAAATGGTTGCACCACGTGCCTTAGCGTGTTCGTATTCCTCTAATACCACCACACCCGCACCATCACCAAGTACAAAACCGTCACGGTCTTTGTCCCAAGGACGGGAAGCAGTTGATGGGTCGTCATTGCGAGTGGATAGGGCGCGTGCCGCTGCAAAGCCCCCTAAACCACAATTGGTGGTTGACATTTCAGCACCACCTGCAATCATCACATCAGCATCGCCATATTCGATTAAACGCGAAGCATCGCCAATATTATGGGTACCTGTGGTGCAAGCGGTGACAATGGCAAAATTTGGACCTTTAAGACCATATTTAATAGACAGATTACCAGAGATCATGTTGATGATAGAAGAGGGTACAAAGAAAGGTGAAATGCGTTTTGCGCCTTTTTCTCTAAAAAGGTCAGCGGTTTTTTCGATGGTGCCTAAGCCCCCTATGCCTGCACCAATGGCAACACCGATACGTTCAGCATTTTCTTCAGTAACTTCAAGTCCACTGTCTTGAATGGCTTGGATGCCTGCTGCCATACCGTAATGAATAAAAGTATCCATTTTTTTGGCGTCTTTGGGTTTTAGGTAGTCAGCAACTTCAAAATCTTTAACCGAGCCGCCAAAGCTAACAGATTGCCCTTCAGTTTCAATATTACTGAGTTTGTTGATGCCTGATTTTCCATTGAGAATGCTGTCCCATGCGGACGATACAGTTGAACCAACAGGAGAAACAATACCCAAACCAGTAATAACAACGCTTCTTTTACTCATATACCACCTTTATTTAAACCAAAAAAGGCGCTTAATCTAAGAAAGAAGCGCCTTTTTGCTATTCTGTATAGAACGGAAATTACAAATTATTGTTAACGTAGTCGATAGCTTGCTGAACAGTTGTAATGTTTTCTGCTTCGTCGTCTGGGATTTCGCAATCAAATTCTTCTTCAAGAGACATAACCAGCTCAACAGTGTCTAAAGAATCTGCACCCAAATCATCAATAAAAGAAGCGTTATTATCAATATCGCCACTCGCATCTAATTGCTCAGCCACAACTGCCTTTACTCTTTCTTCAATACTACTCATTTGTTATTTCCTGCATCGTTATAAAAACCTACATTTTATCGTAAAAAATATTGATACAACACTATTTTTGCAACTATTTTTGATATCTGGTTGGGTCTGACACCCCGGCTTCTTTGAAACCTATTTTTCTATACGCACAAGCGTCACAAACCCCACAAGCACGACCTTTATCGTCTGCTTGATAACAGGTGGTGGTTAATGAATAATCCACACCTAATGACAAACCCTTTTGAATAATTTCCGCCTTGTGTAAATTGATAAGCGGGGTGTGGATGGTTAATTTTTTACCCTCAACACCTTGTTTAGTGGCTAAATTTGCCATTGCTTCAAAAGACTGAATATATTCCTTTCGACAATCTGGATAGCCTGAATAATCGAGCGCATTGACACCGATAAAAATATCTTGGCAATCTAAGACCTCTGAGTAAGCTAAGGCATAAGATAAAAAAATAGTATTGCGTGCGGGCACATAAGTGATAGGTATTTTATCGCTGTGTTCAAATTTAGGCACTGCAATATTGCTGTCGGTTAGGGCAGAACCACCAATATCGTTTAAAGAGATGCTCATTGTTCTGTGCTCTATCGTGTCAAACACTTTAGCGGCTTGTTTGGCTGAGTGAAGTTCTGATTTTTGTTTTTGCCCGTAATCAAAGCTCAAGGCATAACAGTCAAACCCTTGAGATTTAGCAATGGCAAGGGTCGTAGTAGAATCTAAACCACCTGAGAGCAGAATAACCGCTTTAGACATTTGCCAGATTGCCTTTTTCTTCTAACCATTTTTTACGGTCTGGTGCGCGTTTTTTACTCAGTAGCATATCCATTGTTTGAAACACTTGAAGTGGTTCATCAAGCGTTAGTTGAATCAGGCGGCGAGTATCGGGCAACATGGTGGTTTCTCTCAGTTGTGAAGGGTTCATTTCTCCTAAACCTTTAAAACGTTGTACCTGAACCTTGACGCGCTTATTTTCACTTTGAATTTTTTTAATAACAACATCTCTTTCGCTGTCATCCAATGCATAATGCACTTGTTTGCCTGCATCAATACGATACAGTGGCGGCATCGCAATATAGACATGGCCTTCACTGATGAGTCTTGGGAAATGTTTAACAAACAGTGTGCAAATCAGCGTGGCAATATGTGCACCATCAGAGTCGGCATCTGCCAAAATACAGATTTTTCCATACCTCAGTCCCGACATATCTTCATTGTCTGGCTCTAAGCCAATTGCCACACTAATATCATGCACTTCGTTACTGGCCAATACTTGTTCTGAGTCTACTTCCCAAGTATTTAGAATTTTGCCTCGTAACGGTAAGATTGCTTGATATTCTTTGTCTCTGGCTTGTTTTGCAGAGCCACCAGCAGAATCACCTTCCACCAAAAAGACTTCAGTTCTATCAAGGTCATTACTGGTACAGTCAGAGAGTTTTCCAGGTAGGGCAGGACCACTGACTATTTTTTTACGCACGACTTTTTTGCCAGTTTTCATGCGTGATTGCGCATTCATAATCGCCAATTGGGCAATTTTTTCAGCCACAGAGGTGTGTTGATTCAACCAAAGGCTAAAAGCGTCTTTAACGGTGTTAGCCACAAAACTGGCGCATTCTCTAGAAGACAGCCTTTCTTTGGTTTGTCCTGAGAATTGTGGATCTAGGATTTTAATAGACAACACGTAAGCAATTTTTTGCCAAACATCATCGGGCGTGAGTTTAATATTTTTGGGTAGCAAGTTTCTAAACTCACAAAACTCTTTTAAAGCGTCTGTCAGGCCAGAGCGAAGTCCATTTACATGTGTACCACCTTGGGAAGTAGGAATAAGATTAACATAACTTTCACCAACAACATTGGTGTTAAATTCTGTCCATGCTAATGAGCAGTTCAGTTGTTGTTCTTTAGATTCGTAATTAACAACAAAAGGTTTTTCTGGCAAACAATCTAAACCGTCGAGTGAAGTTGACAGATAGTCTTTTAAGCCTTCTTTATAGATCCACCTATCCTTGGTTTCATCTATTTCATTATCAAAGGTGATTTCCAAACCTGGGCACAATACCGCCTTAGAGCGTAAGTTATGTCTGAGTTTGCTAACGGAAAATTTATTAGAATCAAAAAAAGACTCGTCTGGCATAAATTTAACTTTGGTACCAGTGTTGCGTTTACCCACTGTGCCAATCACTTCAAGGTCGCTTTTTTTAAGCCCTCCAGAGAAACTAATATAGTGTTCTTTGGCATCACGTTTAATCCAGATTTCCACCAAAGTTGACAGTGCGTTAACTACCGATATGCCAACACCATGCAAACCACCAGAGAATTGATAAGAGTCGTTTGAAAATTTACCACCAGCATGAAGTTTGCTTAAGATGACTTCCACGCCAGGACAGCCTTCCTCAGGATGGATATCAACAGGCATGCCACGACCATTGTCTTCAACCGACAAAGAGCCATCTTTGTAAAGCACCACATTGATTGTATTTGCATGACCCGCAACAGCCTCATCAACACTGTTGTCAATGACTTCTTGTGCTAAATGATTGGGTCTTTCAGTTTCGGTGTACATGCCTGGGCGTTTACGCACCGGGTCTAAGCCTGAGAGTACCTCAATGGATGATGAGTCGTAATTACTCATAATTTTTTATACCTAAGGAGATCTTTGCGTAAATATGGATGATGAGCAAAATAGCAGATTTTATTAAGTTGGTAATTTTTGCAAAGTCAGTCCTAACAAGGTTAAGACAGGTTTTGTAAAAGTTGCCAAATTGATGAAAGATGGTGTTTTGATAGTTATTCATATTTATGCAAAGGTCTCCTAAGAACATTTTGCGAAGTATCATACCAAAAAAAGCCTCGTGAAAACGAGGCTTTTTTATGTGAGACCTTTATGGTAAATGTGAATAATTATCAAAACGTCATCTTTTGCTAAGTTGACTCTATTTATACAAAGACCTCACAGCAAATGATTAGAATTTTTATGTAATACAAAATAAAAAAAAGCCCCACAAAGTGAGACCCATAAATTGCAAATATTTTTTAAAAAATTGTTATTTGCAAGTATTTTGTTGTTCTACAAGGCGGATTTTAAGATTATGCAAGGAGTTTAGTAAATCTAAATGACTTAATAATCTAAAAATCCAACGCAGTAGAACGACAAAAGACGAAGCAAAGAATTACATCATGCCGCCCATACCACTCATATCGGGTGCTGCCGGCGCAGCAGACTCAGGCTGAGGCATTTCAGTCACCATTGCTTCAGTCGTAATCATTAAGCCAGAAATACTCGCTGCATGCTGTAATGCCGCACGTGTTACCTTAGTTGGATCCAAAATACCCATCTTCAGCATATCGCCATATTCGTTACTACCAGCATTGTAACCATGGTTACCTTTGCCATTAGCCACTTCATTCAATACAACAGAAGGCTCGCCGCCGCCATTAGATACGATTTGACGTAATGGTGCTTCCATCGCACGCTTAACAATATCAATACCAATATCTTGGTCGTGATTATCACCTTTTAGTTTTTCTAACGCACTAATTGAGCGTACCAACGCAACACCACCACCAGGTACCACGCCTTCTTCTACCGCTGCACGCGTTGCATGCAAGGCGTCGTCAACACGGTCTTTCTTTTCTTTCATTTCAACTTCAGTAGCAGCACCGACTTTAATCACGGCAACACCACCAGAAAGTTTGGCCAAACGCTCATTAAGTTTTTCCTGATCGTATTCAGAAGTTGTGGTTTCTATTTGCGCTTTTATTTGTGCAACACGACCACCAATAGAATCTTTAGCACCAGCGCCATCAACAACAACCGTTTCTTCTTTCCCTACTTCAACACGCTTGGCACTACCTAAGTGTTGCTCTGTAACACCTTCAAGTGACAATCCAATTTCCTCAGAAATAACCTCGCCGCCAGTCAAAATAGCCAAGTCTTGCAAGATGGCTTTACGACGATCACCAAAACCAGGCGCTTTAACAGCAGCAACTTTAACAATGCCGCGCATGTTATTAACAACCAGGGTTGCTAAAGCTTCGCCTTCAATGTCTTCAGCAATAATCAACACAGGTCTGCTTGATTTTTGCGCCAATTCAAGCGTTGGTAACAAATCACGAATGTTTGATATTTTTGCATCGTGTAATAAAATATAAGGGTTGTCCAAATCAGCAGTCATTGCTTCTTGGTTATTAACAAAGTAAGGGGATAGGTAACCACGGTCAAACTGCATACCTTCAACCACCTCTAATTCATTGTCAAAACCTGAACCTTCTTCAACAGTAATAACACCTGATTTACCTACTTTTTCCATTGCTTGTGCAATAATGTCACCAACGGAAGCATCTGAGTTTGCAGAAATGGTGCCTACTTGCGCAATAGCATTCGTATCATCGCAAGGCTGTGAGAGTTTGCGTAATGCTTTTACTGCGGCTTCGGTTGCTTTGTCCATGCCACGTTTAAGGTCCATTGGATTCATGCCTGCAGCAACAGACTTTACGCCCTCAGTCACTAGGGCTTGTGCCAATACGGTTGCAGTAGTTGTACCGTCACCCGCAATATCGTTGGTTTTAGAAGCAACTTCTTTGACCATTTGAGCGCCCATGTTTTCAAATTTGTCTTCTAGCTCAATTTCTTGTGCCACCGAAACACCATCTTTAGTGATGGCTGGCCCCCCATAAGATTTGTCTAAAACCACGTTTCTACCTTTAGGACCAAGCGTTACTTTTACTGCATTAGCCAGTATGTTAACACCGTCCAACATTGCGTTTCTGGCTTCTGGGCCGAATTTAATATCTTTTGCTGACATTTTTAATCTCCTTTATTCAATTACAGCAACAATGTCGCTTTCGTTCATTACCAGTAAAGTTTCACCGTCTACTTTGATTTCACTACCAGCAAATTGAGTAAACAAAACTTTATCATTGACTTTAACATCTAAAGCGATGTTGTCGCCATTATCATTTTTTTTACCACTACCTGCCGCAACAATTACACCCTCTAAAGGCTTTTCAGTTGCTGAGTCTGGGATGATAAGACCGCTTGCGGTGGTTTTTTCTTCTTCTACTCTACGCACAATAACGCGGTCGTTTAAGGGTCGAATATTCATTTTACTCCTGTTGTTTATTTTTTTAAAGGTAGGGCGGGGGCTTTAAGCTTGCTCTAAAGAGCTTTTTAGCTGTTGCATCGCCTTGTTTTCAAGTTGGCGAACTCTTTCAGCAGAAACACCGTACTTGTCTGCTAAAGTATGTAGGGTCGTTTTTTCTTCTTTCAAGTACCTAGACTGCAAAATATCCAAACTTCTTTCGTCTAGCATAGAAAGTGCCTTGTAAAGTTGTTGTTGATGTTTTTGTGTGTCATCACCGAGTAGCTGCTGCTCAGGTGTCTGTGTGTTGGCGTCTGTTAAATAGCGTTCAGGTGCGGTGTTGTCTTCATCATTTGAAATTTCAAAAGCCACATCATTAAATTGTAGGCGTGACTCCATTTCCAGTACATCTTTGGGGCGTACACCCAATTCATCAGCGATTTCTTGTGCTTGTTCTTCGTTAAGGGATTCATAAATGTTTGCTTTGGCTTTTTTAAGTTTAAAAAATAATTTACGTTGTGCCTTAGTGGTTGCAACTTTAACAATTTTCCAGTTCTTAAAAACAAATTCATGAATTTCAGCGCGAATCCAATAGACGGCATAAGAGGCAAGACGCACATTTTTATAAGGGTTGAACTTTTTGACGGCTTTCATTAAGCCGATGGTGCCTTCTTGAATTAAATCTGCTTGCTCTAAACCATAACCTTTGTAGCCATGCGCAATAAAGGCGACAAAACGCATGTGCGACAGCACTAATTTCCTGGCGGCATCTAAATCATGGTTCTCATACAGTTCAACTGCCAAGTCGTGCTCTTCTTGTTCTGACAAAATTGGCGGATACTTCTGAACACTGACTTCTCGCATGTTTGCGCTCAAAGTTTGAACAGTTGGTAATGCAAAATCTTGACTCATAACATAAAAAATAATAAAACAAAGAACAATTGTACCATATTGGCGTTATTTGACAAGGGTTTTGAGTAAATCTTGGTGTTTGTTTGTTTGTTGGGTGGCGTTTAAACGTTGCGCATGAATAATGGCAGACAAATCCTCTAAAGCTATATTAAAGTCATCGTTAATCACTAAATAGTCAAATTCATCGTAATGCTGCATTTCACTAACAGCATCTTGCATTCTGCGATCGACAATTGTTGAATCATCTTGTCCTCTATCGGTTAAACGCTCTCTAAGTGTTTTAATAGAAGGGGGGATGATAAAAATACCAATGGCCTCTGGAAAGGCTTTTTTAACTTGTCTGGCGCCTTGCCAGTCAATCTCTAGGATAACATCTTGACCAGTCGCCAGTAAATCTTTAACGGTTTGCTTAGCGCTGCCGTAATAATTATCAAAGACTTGCGCCGATTCAATGAAGCCATCTTGATTGTTGATTTGGTCAAATTCTTCTTTGGAGATAAAAAAGTAGTTCTTTCCATGCACTTCGCCAGGTCTGGCTTTGCGTGTGGTGTGTGATATTGAAACACAAAGGTCTTGTGTCTTTTCAATCAACGCTTTTACCAAAGAGGTTTTTCCGCAGCCAGAGGGTGCAGCGACAATAAAGAGTGAGCCGTTATTATTCATTTTGGCACATATCCCACAATATCATCAGCACCTTCTTTTGAGAAGAAAAATTTTTCCATTTGCTCTTTGAGGTATTTTTGTGCATTTTCATCAAGCATGTTAAGGTTGTTCTCGTTAATTAACATGGTTTGATGGTCTAGCCATTGCTGCCAGCCTTGTTTAGAGACATTGGCTAAAATACGCTGACCCAACTCACCTGGGTAGGGCGCACGTTCTAAAGCTTCAAGTTCTTGGTTTAGTTTTACACATTGAACAGTATTCATAAGTTTTTTGCCTTGATTCCTAAAAGTCTTAAACTGCCGAAATAAATAACAATTGAAGCACTGACAATACCAGTAATTATCAATACTCTGTGCCACGCATCAGCATTTAAATAGTGGTTGGTATCTTGATTAAAATTTAAAATAAAGATGCTCATTATAATAGTTGCCAACAAAACTTTAAAAAACATTTTTAAAAAATCTTGAGAAAGTGAAAAAATACCCTGTTGCTTTAAGTAATAATAAAGCAAAGATGCATTGAGAACAGCGGATAAAGACGTGGCGACTGCCAGACCGGTATGCGCATAATAATAAGCTAATATAAGATTTAAAAATACATTGGTCATCATTGCTATAACACCAACTTTAACCGGTGTTTTGGTGTCTCCCCTAGAAAGAAAAACAGGGGCCAATATCTTCACGGTAATAAAAGCCATTAAACCCGCACCATAAGCCATAAGACTCAGTGAAGATTGACGGGCGGCAAAAGCATCAAATTCCCCATATTGAAATAAGGTAATAATGAGAGGTTCTGCCAATAAAACCAGCCCTAGACAAGCAGGCATACCAAGGATTAATCCGATTTTAAGTGCATAGTCAACTGTATGGGTAAATTTATCTTCATCTTGGTTGGCAAAATGACCACTCAATTTGGCTAAAGCAACCGTTGCCAAGGCAATACCAATAAGTGCCAAAGGCAGTTCTAACAATCTGTCAGAGTAATACAGCCAAGAAACACTACCACTCACCAGTACTGTGGCAATCATCGTGTCAATTAATAAGTTGATTTGTGATACCGAAACACCGAACAAAGCAGGAAGCATACGTTTTTTAAGGGTTTTTACTGCTTCGTGTTTGCCTCGTACCAAACGTGGTATTTTTCTGATTTTTAGTAAAAATGGAATTTGAAACAATAACTGCAAGATACCACCAATCAGCACGCCCCAAGCCAGCGCCATAATTGGTGTGTCTAAATGTTCTGAGAGATAAATGGCAGATAAAATCATTGAAACATTTAACAGCACTGGCGTAAAAGCAGGTACAGCAAACTTATCGTAGGTATTTAGGATGCTACCTGCAAAAGCGGTTAATGAAATAAGCAACAAGTAAGGGAAGGTGATGCGTAACATGTCTGAGGCTAAATTGAATTTGATTGGGTCTGCATCGAAATAAAAACCCCAGGCAAACATAAAAATCACCGCAGGCGCAATCACCACCACAATCACAGTAAGAACAACCAAAACAGTTAAAAATTTAGTGCCAATATGATTGATGACATTTTGCACTT
>ERZ1047821.2793-NODE-2793-length-10356-cov-6.305407_pt1 | contig 10356 bp, 9 predicted proteins | sample MGYA00383096_ERZ1047821 | MGnify/ENA primary metagenome ERZ1047821 (study PRJEB29581, sample SAMEA5548366) | metagenome | biome: marine; feature: coastal; material: water | depth 25 m | study: Short-term variability in the microbial, nano- and picoplankton... | reverse complement strand
GGTCGACGGCTTTGGTTTCAGCCTGTTGAACTGCAGATTTAGGGCGTGGCGCTTCAGCAGGAACCTTCGCGCTAGACGCGGCCCCACCTTGCCACGGTGTCAACAACGGCACTTCGGTGCCATCAATACGCTTAATTGTGTCGCCAATATCATCCGCCAACTGGGCCGATGCGTTTAGCTTATGCTTTCCAGATTCGTGATCTTTTAGACTGGTCAAACCACTTAAAGGTTCAGCGGCGTAGCGACCATTCTGAGGGCCTGGTGTCGGAACCTTGCCAGCAGCCAAATCGTCAAGGATCGCTGCGAAGGTTTCAGTGGTCAGGTCTTCGTAATAATCTTTGCCGATCTGAACCATTGGCGCGTTTGAACATGACCCGAGGCATTCAACCTCTTCCCACGAAAACTTGCCGTCTGCAGACAACGCATGTGCATTTGCTGCGATCTTGTCCTGACAGACTTTGATCAAATCTTCAGCGCCACAAATCATGCAGCTAAGCGTGCCACACACTTGAATATGCGCGACCGAGCCAACTGGCTGCATCTGGAACATGAAGTAGAACGACGTCACTTCGAGAACGCGAATGTAGGCCATGCCCAGCATATCGGCGATATGTTCAATCGCAGGCTTGGAAACCCAGCCCTCTTGTTCCTGTGCACGCCACAAAAGCGGGATCACAGCCGAGGCCTGACGGCCCTCAGGGTATTTAGTCAACTGGGCTTCTGCCCAAGCCTGGTTTGCCTCGGTGAATGCGAAGCCTTCAGGCTGTTCGTGATGAAGGCGGCGGAGCATTAGCGGTCAATCTCCCCAAATACGACGTCCATAGTGCCGATAATCGCAGCAACGTCAGCCAATTGGTGGCCAGTTGCCATGTGATCCATGGCCTGCAAATGCAGATACCCCGGAGCGCGAATTTTTGAGCGGTAAGGTTTGTTAGAGCCATCAGCCACAAGGTACACGCCGAACTCGCCTTTAGGCGCTTCTACGGCGGCGTAAACTTCGCCGGCAGGCACGTGGAAGCCCTCGGTGTAAAGTTTGAAGTGGTGGATCAAGCTCTCCATCGAGGTTTTCATCTCGCCACGCTTAGGGGGCGTGATCTTGCCACGGGCCAAAACATCGCCCTGCCCTTCAGGGGCGCGAAGTTTCTCGATGGCTTGCAATATCATCGAGGTCGACTGACGCATTTCTTCCATGCGCATCAAGTAACGATCGTAGCAGTCACCGTTTTTGCCAACTGGGATCTGAAATTCGAATTCGTCGTAGCATTCATAAGGTTCTGCACGACGCAGATCCCATGCCATGCCAACTGAACGGGCCATAACGCCTGAGAACCCATAGTCGAGAACGACTTGTTCATCGACGATGCCAATATCTACGTTACGCTGTTTGAAAATCCGGTTTTCAGTCAACAATCCGTCGATGTCGTCTAGCTTAGCAGGGAACTGATGCGCCCAAGCTTCGATGTCGTCGATCAATGCGTTCGGCAGGTCTTGGTGAACACCACCGGGACGGAAGTAATTTGCGTGAAGACGAGCACCACAAGCACGCTCATAGAAATCCATCAACTTTTCACGCTCATTAAAGCCCCAAAGTGGAGGCGTCAGTGCGCCGACGTCCATAGCCTGTGTAGTCACGTTCAAGAGGTGGTTCAGAACGCGGCCAATCTCAGAATAGAGAACGCGAATAAGTGACCCACGACGTGGAACCACGGTGCCGGTCAGCTTTTCGATTGCCAAACACCATGCGTGTTCTTGGTTCATCGGCGCCACATAATCGAGACGGTCGAAATACGGTAGGTTTTGCAGGTAAGTCCGGCTTTCCATCAGCTTTTCAGTACCGCGATGAAGCAGACCGATATGCGGGTCGCAACGCTCGACGATCTCACCGTCAAGCTCTAGCACCAAGCGCAAAACGCCGTGGGCCGCAGGGTGCTGCGGACCGAAGTTGATGTTGAAGTTACGGATTTGTTGTTCGCCTGTTTGGGCGTCCTCAAATCCTTTGGAGCCATCCATCATGTCAAGCTACTCCTGCATTCTGCTTCCAAGCATTTGGAAGCCGTCCCATATGCGCCTGAACAGCGGCATATTGGGGTTTCAAATATTGTGCTGCACTTGCCCTATCAGCTTCGCTCATCGCGACGGCAAGGCCTTCGTTGATACGTTGGCCGAACTTGGCCGGCATCACCGCGATCTCAAGGAAATCGCATATACGGGTCACGGTATCGTTGGAGAACAGCTCTTCGTAAAACGCAATCAAAACGCGCTTTGGGTCTAGCTTAGCGATGTTTTTCAGCGTCGAGGCATAATCGCATCGTGCTTGAAGCGCGGGAAACTTACCGCCCAAGACCTTTTGCATCAGGCTGTTGCAGGTCGCGACCAGATCTTCGCCGGACTTCTTGACCATGCGAACTGCGTTCATGCGAATGTTGCTCCACAAACGTGCAACAGGATCGCGCATCAGATAGATAAAGCGGGCGTTACCCATCGATTGCATTTGTAGCAAGCGTTCGAGGCTGAGCAATCCGTAAGCTGGGGTAATGTCGGCCATCACAGAACGCCCATCAGCGCGCTCAGTCATGTAGGTTTGGTAAGCGGAATCAGAACCGTCTTCCAGCAAACTGCGAACGTCTTGCAGCTCGTCCAGTTTGGAATGGTCTTCAACACCGCGCTCAATGCGAACGTCGATCTTGGCACGCTTCTCGTCCATCTTGGACAGACGCCCCGCCAGATTTCCGTCAACAGAGTTGAAGAAATGCAGCTCTTTCATGGGTGGCACGTAGACGTCAGGATGCGTGGCCAAGTAACCGTGCAACCAGCTTGTCCCTGCTTTGGGCGCGCCCAAACCAAACAGAAATATGCCCCCATCGCGCTGCATTATTTCGCATCGCCTTTCTCATCACCCGGAAGGATGTATTCAGCACCTTCCCATGGGCTCATGAAATCAAACTGGCGGTATTCCTGCACAAGGCTAACGGGTTCATAGACGATCCGCTTTTCAGCTTCGTCGTAACGAACTTCGGTGTAACCGGTTGTCGGGAAGTCTTTGCGCAGCGGGAAGCCACGAAAGCCGTAATCTGTCAGAATGCGACGTAGATCAGGGTGACCCGAGAAGATGATGCCGAACATGTCGAATACTTCGCGCTCAAACCAGTTCGCACTTGGATGCACATCTACAACCGAAGGCACCATCTCTTCTTCGCGAACCGAGACGCGCAAACGAATGCGGTGGTTTTGGAACATCGACAGGAAGTGGTAGACAACGTCGAAGCGTTTGGCGCGCTCTGGATAGTCCACAGCGGTAATGTCGACCAGTGTCGAAAAACGGCAACTGGCATCGCTTTTGAGGAACTCAACCATTCCAGCGATATTTGCGGGTGCAACGTCGACATTCAGTTCGCCGTGGGTCACATCCCATCCAAGAACACAATCGGGGCGTTTCAGTTCGACAAGTGCGCCGAGTTCATTGAGTGCGTCGCTCATGCTGTTACCTCACCAATGTGCCGGTACGGCGGATTTTACGCTGAAGTTGCATGATGCCGTAAACCAGCGCCTCTGCAGTCGGCGGGCAACCCGGAACGTAGATATCCACGGGAACAACACGGTCACAGCCACGCACAACGGAATAGCTGTAATGGTAATATCCACCACCATTGGCGCAGGATCCCATAGAGATCACATACCGAGGTTCTGGCATTTGATCGTAAACTTTGCGAAGCGCAGGAGCCATTTTGTTGGTCAATGTACCCGCAACAATCATCACGTCCGACTGACGTGGGGAAGCGCGCGGAGCAACACCGAAACGGTCAAGGTCATAACGCGGCATCGAAGCGTGCATCATCTCAACGGCGCAACAAGCCAGACCAAAGGTCATCCAGTGCAACGAACCCGTGCGGGCCCAGTTGATCAGGTCTTCGGTGGTTGTTAGCAAAAAGCCTTTGTCCTGAAGCTCACTGTTCAGGGCACGTGTGGATGCGTCGCGATCAACACCAGCCGTGTTTTGTCCGGTCATCACTCCCATTCCAGGGCCCCCTTCTTCCACTCATAGGCAAAGCCGATTGTCAGGACGCCGAGGAAAACCATCATAGACCAGAAAGCGACCATGCTGATGTCTTTGAACGCAACCGCCCAAGGGAACAACATCGCAATCTCAAGGTCGAAAATGATGAACAAGATCGACACCAAATAGAAGCGAACATCGAATTTCATCCGCGCATCGTCAAAAGCGTTAAAGCCACATTCGTAGGCGGAAACTTTTTCAGGATCGGGATTTCGAACTGCGACGACAATAGCAGCGAGGATCAGGACAAGCCCGAGACCGACTGCGACCACCAGAAACACGAGAATAGGCAGGTATTCTCTTAGCATTTCTTCCAAGGCTGGCTCCTTTCAGATGCAACTATAATGCATCACGAGATGGCAGATGACTCATTGCGCGTGGTTTATCGTTGGGCCGTGGCATGGTCAACCAAGGTTGAACACATTCATGAACATGATTTTAATGCGAACTCGTCAGCATACCAGTGTATGCAGACTATTTCTCTGCGTTGCGGCATATTGTCTGCGCAAAAGGCATTTTTGGCACAAATCTTTAAACGGCCAACCCAAGGTCGAGGTGCATTGATTTCTACTTTGCGACCCAACTGGCTTGGCGTTTTCCGAAGAACGCCGAGATGCCCTCAGTCGATTCTGAACTACTCCACCGTTTGGCCAAAGCCTTAATCGACATCTCAACGGTTTCCCGTGTCACGTTGTTGCAAACTGTCTGAGCCAACACCTTAGCCTCGGTCACCGCGCCCGGCGCGCAGCTCAAATAGGGCGCAACCTGCCGCTCGACTGCTGCATCCAATTCATCCTGGGGCACAACGTCGGCAAGCAGTCCAAGCGTGACTGCCTCAGATGCATCAAACAGGCGGGCCGACATAAAAACGCGCCGTGCGTTTGCTTCGCCCATTCTGGCTAGCACATATGGCCCGATCGTCGCTGGAATCAGCCCGAGTTTGGTTTCCGTCAGGCCCATCTTCAGCCCATCCACACCAATCGCCACATCGCAAACGCTTGCCATTCCCACGCCCCCGCCAAAGGCGTTGCCCTGCATCCGCCCAATCAGCGGCTTGGGCAGAAAATTTAACGCCCAGAGCATATTGGCAAGCCGTCGTGCCTCAGTCTCTTTGGTTTTAGCATCAGCATCAAACTGATCACGCATCCATCCGAGATCTCCGCCCGCGCAAAAGCTTTTCCCTTCTGCTGCTAGGATCACACAACGAACTGAATCATCGCTGCCAAGATCACCGGCGGCCGTTGTCAGTTCATCCATCATCAAGGCAGAAAGGGCATTGTGCTTGTCGGTTCGAACCATCCAAATCGTCGCAACACCGCGATCATCCCGATCAATACGTATTGTTTCAGTCATGGCGCATTCCTTTTGCGAGCGTCGAAGCTTGTTCCAAAATATTCATGTCCAAGCCAGTCTGGTATCCAGCCTTCTCTACATACCGCGCAACAGCCTCTGTCGCGACATTGCCAGCGGCTCCCGGCGCATAAGGACAACCACCCAATCCACCAACGGCAGCGTCAAAAACGCGCAAATCACGTTCAAGTGCGACTGAAATGTTTGCCAAGGCGCGCCCAGATGTGTCGTGAAAATGGCCAGCCAACTGTTGTGCAGGCAGTTCATTCAATACCGCAGATAGCATTCTGTCGGTCTGTTCAGGCGTCGCCCGACCAATCGTGTCGCCTAGTGAAACCTCATAGCATCCCATATCGCGCAACGCTGCCACGACCTTTGCAACAGCTTCAGGGTCAACAAATCCATCATAGGGACACTCGACCACACAGGAAACATATCCCCGCACGGGCAACCCGACGGCTTGCGCTGCCTCAACTACAGGAACGAACCGTTCAAGACTTTCTGAAATCGTCGCGTTTATGTTTGCCTTTGAAAATCCCTCAGAAGCACTGCCGAATATCGCGACCTCATCTGCTTTCGCATCAATCGCGCGTTCCAGTCCTTTAAGGTTCGGCGTTAGCGCTGCGTAACTGATATTTGCGGCGCGCTTGATCCCAGCAAGGACAACCGCGCTGTCGGCCATTTGAGGTACCCATTTTGGGCTCACGAAACTTGCGATTTCAATCCGACGAAAGCCCGCTTCGCTCAGTTTATTGACCAGAGCGATCTTTTCAGCAGTAGGGATTTGGCGCATTTCGTTTTGCAAACCATCGCGCGGCCCAACTTCAAATATCTCAACGACGTCTTGTGTCATTTCGCTTCCCTAGTTTGGACGCTTGTCCATAACCCATCTTTTTCCATCTCCAGCGGGCGCCAAAATCTCTGACGATCGCAGATGGTTACCTAAAACAGCCGGATGGCGCCGGATCACGCCTCGACTTCCTCCAAAACGATCAATGCAGCACCTGCTTCAACCTGATCCCCTTCGGTCACCAAAAGTTCTTCAACAAGTCCGTCGCGTGCCGCAAGCAGAGCATGCTCCATTTTCATAGCCTCAAGAATCACCAGTTTTTGTCCCTCAACAACTTTATCACCCTTTGCGGCAAGGACTGCACGCACTGCACCTGGCATAGGTGCCTCGACAAGGTTGCCGTTGCCAGTTGCACTTGTAGCTCGGTCCAAAGCATCGACGATCTTGAAACTCGCGCCGCCACTTTGAAAGACCGTCACGTGATCGCCGTGAAGCGCCGTTGAAGCCGCCTTTGCATCGTTGAGCTTCCAGCATCCGCGCGCAAACTTCGCTTCGACCTTAGATCCATTAACTGTAAGCAAGTGTCTGTTCGTACCAAGGGACCTTAATCCAACGACAACGGGCAGATCACCTAGCAGTAAATGGATGTCGTGCACCAAAGGCGCCCAGAGGGAAAAACCGGATGGTTCGGATGTCTGATCCATCATCCCACTGGCCTTTAGGGCTGCGAGAGCCTTCGTTTCGACCGAAGTTTCGCCTGAAGCCGTCAAGGCATCGATGTCGCGTGCGATCAAATCAGTATCCACGTCACCCTCTGCAAACCCTTCGTGGCACGCCAACGCACTTAGAAACGATAGGTTTGTGACAGTGCCGCCAACTTCGGTCTGATCCAAAGCCGCCGCAAGCCTGTTGAGCGCGATCGAACGTGTGCTTCCATGCACAATGACCTTTGAGATCATCGGGTCATAAAACGGGCTAATCGCATCGCTCTGCCGCACGCCACTGTCCGAACGTGCCCAATCTGGAAATCGCAAGTGTTCCAACATGCCAGTTGCTGGTAAGAACCCAGCGGGAACATCCTCGGCGTATAGCCTTGCTTCAAAACTGTGCCCGCTGATCGATAGGTCATCTTGGACCGCTGGCAACGGTTCACCAGCCGCAACCCTTAGCTGCCACTCGACAAGATCCACGCCTGTTATGGCCTCGGTTACCGGATGCTCAACTTGCAGTCGCGTGTTCATTTCCATGAACCAAAAACCGTCCGGCCGCAGTCCATCCGAACCGTCGACTATGAATTCCACGGTTCCAGCGCCTTTGTAATTAATCGCCTCGGCGGCCTTCACTGCAGCCGCGCCCATCGCTTTGCGCATTTCAGACGTCATGCCCGGTGCAGGCGCTTCTTCGATGACCTTTTGGTGGCGTCGTTGCAGTGAACAATCACGCTCAAACAAATGAACCGCTTTTTCACCGTCACCAAAGACCTGCACTTCGATATGCCGCGGTTTGGTGATATATTTTTCTACTAGAACAGCATCGTTACCAAAGGCCGTGCGCGCCTCTGCGCGTGCCGACGCTAGCCCTTCTAGAAAACCATCCGCCACTTCGACAAGACGCATCCCTTTGCCACCACCGCCCGCAACGGCTTTGATCAATACGGGATAGCCGATCTTTCCAGCCTCAATCGCAAGATAATCATCATCCTGATTTTCACCGTGATACCCAGGCACGACCGGCACGTTGGCCTGCTGCATCAGCACCTTGGCCGCATCCTTCAATCCCATCGCACGAATAGCATTGGCTGAAGGTCCGATGAAAGTGAGACCCGCAGCTTCGATCTGATCAACGAAATCAGGGTTTTCTGACAAAAATCCGTATCCCGGATGGATCGCTTTTGCTCCAGTTTTTAGTGCCGCAGAGATAATGACATCCCCACGAAGATAACTGTCAGCAGGCGCAGATCCGCCGATATGTACTGCTTCATCCGCAAGCGCTACATGTTTTGAGCCAGCATCCGCATCCGAATACACCGCCACAGTTTTAACGCCCAACGACGTTGCAGTTTCCATAACCCGACAGGCAATTTCACCTCGGTTGGCGATAAGAATTTTGTCAAACACGGCTATTCTCCAGACCCATGCGGGTATCGTTCTGTGGCATCTTTATCTTTGCAAAAATTCTCATGCTCCAACCTCACATTCTAAACAGGCCAAAGCGGGTTTCATCGATCGGCGCGTTCAACGCCGCTGTTAGGCTCAGCGCCAAAACATCCCTAGACTTGCGCGGATCAATGATCCCATCATCCCAAAGCCGCGCCGACGCATAGAGAGGATGGCTTTGTTCTTCGAACATATCGATCGTCGGGCGCTTGAAGTCGGCTTCTTCTTCTGTGCTCCACTTTCCGCCACTACGCTCAATCGCGTCCCGCTTTACCGTCGCAAGAACACCCGCCGCTTGTTCTCCGCCCATGACGGAAATCCGGCTGTTTGGCCATGTCCACAAGAAGCGAGGCTGATAGGCGCGCCCAGCCATGCCGTAGTTACCCGCACCAAACGATCCACCGACCAGCATGGTGACCTTGGGCACAGAAGTGGAAGCGACCGCGGTCACCATTTTGGCGCCGTGACGCGCAATGCCTTCGTTTTCGTACTTACGCCCAACCATGAAACCGGTGATATTTTGCAGGAATACCAGCGGTATTCTGCGTTGCGAACACAGCTCGACGAAATGAGCACCCTTTTGGGCCGCTTCGCTGAACAAGACGCCGTTGTTGGCGACAATTCCAACAGGGCAACCTTTGATATGGGCGAAGCCCGTCACCAGCGTTTCGCCAAAGCGTGGTTTGAACTCATCAAACCTTGATCCGTCAACTGTGCGCGCAATCACTTCGCGGATGTCGTATGGTGTTCGCAGATCCGCAGGAACCACGCCAAAAAGCTCATCCGGATCATAAGCTGGTTCTTCAGGGCTTTGCCATTCAACGGTTTTTGGCTTGCTCATGTTCAAATGACTGACCGCCCTGCGTGCGAGGGCGAGCGCATGTGCATCATCCTCGGCCAAATAATCGGCAACACCGGACAGGCGTGTATGAACATCACCACCACCCAAGTCTTCTGACGAGACAACCTCACCGGTTGCTGCTTTCACAAGGGGTGGGCCAGCAAGAAAAATTGTGCCCTGTTCTTTCACGATGATCGTGATGTCGGACATGGCTGGCACGTAAGCGCCGCCGGCTGTGCAGGATCCCATCACAACCGCAATTTGGGGAATGCCTTGCGCAGACATGCGCGCCTGATTGTAGAATATTCGGCCAAAGTGGTCGCGGTCTGGGAACACCTCATCTTGGTTGGGTAGGTTCGCCCCACCACTGTCGACAAGATATATGCAAGGCAAACGGCATTCTTGCGCAATCTCTTGCGCGCGGAGGTGTTTTTTGACCGTCAAAGGATAGTAACTGCCGCCCTTGACCGTGGCATCGTTGCACACGACCATAACGTCTTGCCCGTGGACTTTGCCTATGCCTGCGACAACGCCAGCGGCAGGTGCAGCCCCACCGTACATGCCGTGCGCAGCCGTCGCGCCTATTTCCAAGAAAGGCGACCCGGGATCGAGCAAATTACCTACCCGATCACGTGGAAGCATTTTGCCACGACTTAGATGGCGATCGCGGCTTCGCTCACCGCCACCCATTTGCGCGGCCATGGCAGCTTCGTGGACGAGCCGCAAAGCATCTTCATGCGAGGCTGTATTCTTTTTGAACTCGTCAGAATTCGTCAAAACTTTGGATTGAAGCTTCATGACTTCTGTTCCTTTTCGGCCATAGCGCGGCGTTTCAGGTCTTTGCGTATGATTTTGCCTGTGACTGTCATCGGCAGGCTGTTTAGAAATGTGATTTCTCGGGGGTAGGAATGCTTCGAGACGCGTGATCTAGCCAAGTCTTGCAAATCTTGGACCAGAGCATCCGAACCCAAAACATCCGGTTTCAATACTACGTAGGCTTTGACAATTTCCGTCCGAAGTTCATCTGGCTTGCCGACCACGCCGACCGTTGCAACGGATGGATGCTTTAGTAAGCAATCTTCGATTTCCGAAGGTCCAATACGGTAACCTGCACTGGTGATAACGTCGTCTTCGCGCCCAACAAATCGAAGGTAATCACCTTGCC
>ERZ1047821.2791-NODE-2791-length-10362-cov-4.713787_pt1 | contig 10362 bp, 5 predicted proteins | sample MGYA00383096_ERZ1047821 | MGnify/ENA primary metagenome ERZ1047821 (study PRJEB29581, sample SAMEA5548366) | metagenome | biome: marine; feature: coastal; material: water | depth 25 m | study: Short-term variability in the microbial, nano- and picoplankton... | reverse complement strand
ACACTTATATTAGAAAAATATTATAGTGACCCATCATACAAGGTTGGTATAACTGCACTTGAAACAATCATTGACTCTGGTGCAGATACTACATTACTTGACAATGCACAGGGTTCTTCAAACTTTGCAGCTCCTGGCGCAGACCGATTAAAACTCAAGTTAACATTAACTAAGTTGTCACTAACATCTATTGACGATAGTGACTTCTATGAAATTCTAAGAGTCAATAAAGGTATCAAAGAAAAAGATATTAAAGTTCCAATCTATTCTGTATTGGAAGAAACTTTTGCAAGACGTACATTTGATGAGTCTGGTAGTTATACGGTAAGAGCGTTTAATATTCAACTCAGAGAACACCCAACCGATGATTCAAAATTTATTGTAAGACTTGACCCCGGCAAAGCATTCGTTGAGGGTTATGAGTATGAAACAATTATTTCGTCTGATGTTGTAGTTGATAAAGCTAGAACATTTGTAAACGTAAATAATTTTGATAGGTTGATGCAGTATGGAAACTTTGCAGTTACTACAGACTACAATGGTTACTTTGATATTACCGAACACCAAACGGTAGACCTTCACAATGTAGCTCATGCAAGTTTAACTTTGACTAATCCAACTACATATGCAAGTACAAAAATCGGAACAGCAAGAATAAGAAATATTGATTACATTTCTGGTACTGGTACATCACAAGTTATCAGTATGTATCTTTATGATATCAATATGTCTAGCTCAAGTTTTGCTGAAGTTGAATCAATCATTACACCTGTTGATTCCTCGGTAACACCTGTTGTTGCTAATTGTAAAGCTAACATAGACAACAGCGGTAAGGTTGGTGGAACTTCTGGTGGTGATGCTAAATTGTTTGAAACTTCTGATAACACTTTGGTATTCAAACTTCCACAAGATACAGTTAAAACAATTCGTGACGATGGTGGAAATATTGATACAAGTTATACGATTAAAAGAACATTTGAGAATGTTCAATTTACAAATGGTATAGCTACAATATCAACATCGGGTGGTACGGAAACCTTTAAGGGTACTGGTGCATTAAGTGATACTAACAAAAGAGAATTATATACAACGACTGTTAAGACAGTTGGTTCATCTGGATTTTCACAAAACCAAGTTCTTGCATTTGATAGTTCTGGCCAGAGTATAACAGTCAACAGTCCAACCAATACAACGATTACATTTAGTTCAAATACATCTGCAAGTTTTACTTGTGATATTATTGCAACTATTAATATTGATTCAAAACAGGAAAAGACTAAAGCACTTGTATCAAATCATGTAAAGAATTTTAGTTCCCCAAATACAACAGCACTTGGATATGATATGCTAGCCAAGTCTGATATTTGGAAACTGAAAGCAGTTTATGATTCGGGAAGTAGTACTGATGCTACCTTACCTACCCTATCAGTTGGTGCAACGAATGAATCATTAGTTGCTGGTGAAACTATCACGGGTATTACGTCTGGTGCTAAGGGAACAGTTATTCAATGTAATGCAAATGATACCGATCTTACCTATGTTCCTGTATCTGGAACATTTGTAGCAGAGGATGTTACTGGTGCAACTTCAGGGTTTACAAAAGTTGTTTCATCTGTTGCTGATGGTGATACAGATATTACTGCAAGGTATCATTTGGACAATGGACAGAGAGATAACTTCTATGACCATGGCCGATTGCAATTGAAGGCTGGTGAGACACCGGCTGCTGGTAGGATTGCAGTTGTGTTTGATTTCTTCACACATTCAGGTGTAGGTTATCTTTCAGTTGATTCATATACTGCTTCAGTTGGATTTGATAATATTCCAAAATATACAAGTCCAGTATCAGGTGAGGAAGTTGAATTAAGAGATTGTATAGATTTCAGACCACGAAGAATTGATGATGGAACAACGATACAAAATATTGAATTACCAGTTCCAAATACAAACTGGTCTGCTGACTATAGTTATTATCTTCCAAGAACGGATACTGTTTATGTAAGTAGAGAAAGAAAGTTTGGAACTAATACAGGTATCCCAACATTGAGTACAGTACCGCCACCGAAGTTAAGTGGTACGATGAACTTGTATACAATTTATATTCCAGCTTATACATTCAAAGCAAAAAATGTTCTTGCTCAGTATATTGAGAATAAACGATATACGATGAGGGATATTGGTAAGTTAGAAAAACGAATTAGTAACCTAGAGTATTATACATCATTATCATTGCTCGAACAAGACACAGAAAATCTTGTCATTAAAGATAACGCTGGTTTGGACAGATTCAAAAATGGTTTCTTGATTGATGGTTTCAATGGCCATAGTGTTGGTAATGTTTTTAGTCCAGACTACAAATGTTCAATTGACTTTGACGAAAAGATTTTACGTCCTAGTTTCAATTCTAATATTACTGATTTGGTTTTCGATGCATCAGCATCAAATGGTGTAACTAAAAATGGTGACTTAATAACACTACCATTTACAACAGCTGCATTGGTTAGTCAGAAAGTTGCAAGTAAATCAATCAATGTAAATCCATTCGCAGTATTGGCTTGGGTTGGTAGTGTTGACTTAACTCCCCCTAGTGATAACTGGATTGATACAACAACAAATCCAGAAGTTATCGTAAACCTTCAAGGTGAGAATGATGCGTGGGAAAGTTTAGTTGGTCTGTCATTTGGTACACAATTCAATGATTGGCAAACTTTGGGTACGGGTAGAGAGAGAGTAGTTTCTTCAAATTCAAGTACTGATAGAAGAGCTCAACATCCATTCATTAGACGAAGAACTACACAGACAGTTGAACAAACAGTAACTAGTACAAGAACGGGTATCCGAAATGAAATTACTGGTACGGATGCTGTAAGAAATTCTATCGGTGATAGAATTGTTGATGTGTCTATTGTTCCTTTTATCAGGTCAAGAGATTTGTCAATTGATGTTAAAGGACTAAAACCTAGAACTAGAGTTTATGCTTTCTTTGACAGCGAACCTGTTTCTGAATTTTGTACACCTTCTGGTGGTGCGTTGGGTGGAGCAATCTTCACGGATGACTCTGGTGCAATTACTGATTTGAATTTTAATATTCCAAATTCAGATACACTTAGATTCAGAACGGGTGAACGACAATTCCTTCTAGCAGATAATACTACAGGTGATTTGATATCAGCTTCAACTTATGCAGAAGTGACTTACGCTGCACAAGGATTATTGCAGACAAAGGAAAATGTTGTTGTATCTACAAGAGTTCCAAGAGTTCAATCATTTGGACAAGGTAGTGCAACGGAATTCCGAACATCAACAAATACTTTTGATAGAGTTAATGTTGGTGGTTGGTTCGATCCATTGGCTGAAACATTCTTGGTTGATGAGGGTCTATATCCCGATGGTGTTTTTCTCCATGATATTGATTTGTTTTTCAAAACGAAAGATGATGACGGATTACCATTGACGGTTAATATCAGAGATACCTTGAACGGTTATCCTGCTAGAGTAGTATTACCATTTTCAGAAGTTACTAAAGTTCCTGCTGATATTAACATTAGTGAAGATGCAAGTGTTGCTACTAAGTTTACATTTCCTTCATTAGTTTACTTGCAGCCAGGTGAGTATGCAATAGTTGTCTTGAGTAACAGCCTCAAGTATCAAGCATATATTTCAGAGATTGGTGAAAACCAAATTGGTACTGATAGGAAAATTTCAGAACAACCGTATGCTGGTGTATTCTTCAAATCACAAAACGCATCAACGTGGAGTCCAGACCAAAATCAAGACTTGATGTTTGAATTGAATATGGTTGAGTTTACTACTGGTGCAACCGCAGAGGCTGTCTTCAAAGATGCAGGGGCTGCAGAAGAATATAAAGCAGATACAATTCAGATTGTTCCACAAGAAGTTAGAATGAATAACACAACTACTTTGTGGAGTGTTAAAATGTCTGATGCTGGAACGGGTGTATTGGATACAGATTATACTCCTATTATTCAGAATACAAATTACCAATTACCAGTTCAGAAAAAGATTACAACAAATGCTGGTAGTTATGTTGCAAAGGCACAATTTGTTTCTGCAAATAAATTTATTAGTCCGATGATTGATACGGGTAGGAATAGTGTTATCACTATTGAGAATATTGTAAATAACCTTTCAACAAATGAGAATAATGAATCAGGTGGTGATGCAACTGCAAGGTATCTTACAAGACGGGTAAATTTGAAAGACGGATTTGATGCAACAAGCTTGAGTGCATACATGACAGTCAATCGACAGTCTGGAACGTCTATAAGTATTTATTATAAAGTGTTGTCACAGTTTGATGAAACTACATTTGACGATAGACCTTGGCAGTCAATGAAAGAAAAATCAAATTCAAATGCTGTTTCTTCTTCTGACCAAACAAATGAATATTTGGAATTGGAATATGTTCCAGATAACAATGCTGAGTCAACTGATTATATTGATGTAGGAACAAACGTAACATATGATAGTTTCAAAACCTTTGCAATTAAGATTGTAATGAATTCAGCATCAACAACTAAAGTTCCACTCATTAAGGATTTAAGGTGTATAGCCTTAGCATAAAAATATGAATACAGTAAAAATTGATGATAAAAAATTAGAACGTGATTTGAATTCCAAGGCTGTACTTAGTACTAATTTGAATGCCTTGGAAACGTATAAGATGGCAAGAAAAAAAAGACAGGAAGAAATAAGTGATATAAATAATATGAAAAAGGATATTGATGAACTTAAAGAAATGATTAAAAAACTTTTAGGAAAACAAAATGGCTAAAATCGTACAAAGACGCAGGGGTACAACCTCAGAACATTCAGTATTTACAGGCCTTGAAGGTGAGATAACTGTTAATACGAGCTTGGATACAATTGTCGTACATGATGGTAGCACAGTTGGTGGTTTTGCTCTTGCTCGTGCAGACGGTTCAAACCTTTCTGGTATTAGTAGTGGGTCAATTGGTATATCAGAACTTGATATTACTGATGGCACTAATGGACAAGTTTTATCTACCAATGGTGCTGGGACATTATCTTTTATTGATGTTGGTCTATCATCATTAGGTATTGCTGATGGAGCAGCGGGTCATGTATTATCAACAGACGGAAATGGAAATTTAAGTTTTACAGGTTTACCTGATGTTTCTGGTTCTAGTATTGGTGGTGACTTATCAGGTACAATTGGTAATGCACAGATTGCTAGTAACACAGTTGGTATTTCAGAACTTAATGTTTCCGATGGCACGTCTGGACAAATTCTTCAAACAAATGGTTCAGGTGTATTAAGTTTCGTTGACCGTCCAGCTGATGGTGAAGCAGGAACTAGTGGTATCTCACTTGCATTGGCAATCGCTGTATCATAAACAAATTAATTAATAGAGGAAAATGATATGCCAGTAGTAACAGTAAATTTATTAGACACATTCGATCAATGGAGATTGAAGACCAATGATCTTGGCTCGAATCTCGGTGATCTGACAAATCTTACAACAACTGATAAGACAAATATTGTTGCTGCTCTAAATGAAGTTGTTAGTAGTGATAGTGATGATATGGAAAATGTTGTTGATGATGTCACACCGCAACTTGGCGGAGATTTAGATTTAAATTCCCATAACGTAACAGGTACGGGAAATATAAATACAACAGGTAATCTAGTTGTTTCTGGTAATGTAACAACAGCCCAAATGTCAGGCACACTTGCTGGAACGGTCACGGGTGTAACACAATCTCCTAGTGATAATACAACTAAGATTGCAACAACAGCTTATGTTGATGCACAGGTAGCAACAGAGAATACTGTTATGGAGATGGATGATACTACAATTTCAAATCCAGCTGAAAATGATATTCTCCAATGGAATGCTACAACAGATGTATGGGAAAACCAAGCACTATCTGGTTCTGGATTGTTGACAGATGTTGTTGAAGATACAAGTCCGCAACTTGGGGCTAACCTAGATTTGAATAGTTTTCAGATTGAAGGTACTGGTAATGTAATTATCAATGGAACGATTCAGGCAAATAATATTATCGGCCCTGTATCTGGTGCAGTTGAATTAGTTACAGACGTTTCACCGCAGTTGGGTGGCAATCTTGATTTGAACAATAATAATGTCACGGGTACAGGTAATATAAATATAACGGGTAGTATAACAGCATCTAGTTTCTCGGGTACTATAACTGGTAATACGACAGGGGTAACACAGAGTGCTGGTGACAACTCTACCAAACTTGCTACGACTGCATATGCACAGACTGCTGCTGCTAACGCTGCAGCAAATGTAGGGTCTGGACTAGTATTTGCAATTGCATTAGGATAAAAAAGATTTATAAATAAAAGAAAAAAAGTTTGTTTTACAATGAATTGGAGTGAGAGATACTTATAAATAATGGTAAAGAGTTCAGTAAAACTCCGTAACACTAACCACAGATAACACAATCTATAATAAAGGAACAAAACCATGGCTAATGATTTCAAAAATGCACAGCAAACTAACGTAACAGGACAAACAACTGTATATACAGCACCTGCTAACAAGGATAGTATTATCCTAGAGTTGGATGTTGCTAATGTAACATCAAGTGCAATTACAGCTTCAGTAAAATTGTATGACTTATCAGATGGTGGTGCTTTGGCCCATATCGTTAAAGATGCTCCGATCCCAAGTGGTTCGTCATTACAGGTTATTTCAGGACAAAAAGTTATCCTTGAAACTGGTGACTATGTTTGTGTTACTGCTTCTGGTGCTTGTGATGTTGTCTGTTCAATCTTAGAAGATGTTAATTCCTAATCTAACATTAAACGATAACCCAAATAATAAATAATATTAAAAAGGATAATTAAATGGCTTATATAGGAAGAGATATTCAATATGGTGTATTGGATAAGCAGTCCTTCACGGCAGATAGCTCAACAACTGCATTCACCCTAGATAGTGGTGTTAAAAATGCAATGAGTTTATTGGTTTGTGTTGGTGGTGTTGTTCAAGAACCAGAAGTAGCATACACAGCTTCGGGCACAACCCTTACATTCACATCAGCTCCAACAACAGGTGATATTGTATATGCAGTATATCTCGGAAAAGAGTTAGCTGCTTCTACTGGTGGAAGAGAGAGTATTACTTTTCAAACTGGTACTGGTGATGGTTCTAACACTACACCTATTACGCTATCAACTGCACCAGCAAATGCACAATCACTAATGGTTATGCTGAATGGTGTAACACAGGTGCCGGTTACAGATTATACAGTAAGCGGAACTACGTTGACATTTACGACAGCTCCTGATAGTGGTATGGGAATCCTTGTTTATCATTTGGGTAAAGCTGCTGCAATCGGAACACTTGCTGATAATTCAGTAACAAATCCAAAAATTGTTACAATGGACGCTGCAAAACTTACAGGTACATTGCCTTCTGGTATGGGTGTAGACTCAACTAGTATTGACCAAACAATTGCTTCACTTGGTATACACGTTGCAGTTGCAGATAACAAAGCATCTTTCAACTTGCCTGGCGTATTCATCGACCAGTTTGAAAGTGATAGCGGTATCTTAACGGAAACAGATGTTGACCGTAATACTTCTGGTGAGTATGTTGGTAGTATGTCTGGTACTTCTGGTGCTGACGCAGGAGGAACATCAGGGTCTTGGACTAATTCAAATACTTCACATAATATTGCTACCACTCCTACATATGGTACAGGTGATGATCTGGGAATGGATGGCGCTAGTTACAATTATAACTATATATCACACAGTAGTGGAACAGAAACAACTACAGGAGAGGCAATGCTTGTAGGAGATTGTAGGTCATCTTTTACGGGTGTATCGGCAACCATAGCTGAAACTACTACTGGTGGTAATAGTGAATATTACGAGTTTGGATTAATGACCTCAGTAACCTTTGCTACTACTACTAATTTAACTGGGATGACTTCTGAAGGGATTTATATTGCTTTCGGTGGAAATGGAAAAACTATTCATATTGTAAAAAAGACTGGCACAACGGAAACATTGTTAAGTTCATATACGGAAAGTTGGACTTCTTCACAGGAAATCAGCTTAGCAAGAAGTGGTAGTACAATGTATATACAAATTGATGGTGTTACTGTTTATACAGTTGGTAGTAGTGATTTTAATAGTAGTGCTGCTTTAAAAGCTGTATATGCTTTTGGTAGAGGTGCTACTGCTAGAGCATTTAACGACTGTGCTTATAGATATAATGCAACTGCTCTTAAAGGGATTGTGTCTGGTTCTGATAGTGCAACAGGTACACTCATTTCAACAGCATCAACTGCACCCTCTGCAACAACAACTGCTTCTGGTGTAATGGTTTATGAGAATTCATCTGGAACTGCTACACTCGGTACTGATTTGAAAGCTTACTTTTCTGCTGATGACGGTGCTAATTGGACTGAAGCTTCTTCTTATGGTTCAACTATCAACTTCAATGGTGCTTCAAAGAAAATGGTTAAACTTGGAAAGACAACTGGTTTAACATCTGGCACGCAAATGAAGCTGAAAGCAGAGTGGGCTAATCAGGCATCAGGAACAAAAGAAACTCGCTTACATGGTTGGGCGGTCAATTACTAATACGGAAGGGATATAATAAATGGCTTACATAGGAAGAGACATTGAGTATGGTTCATTGTCCAAGCAGAGTTTTGTAGCGGACAGCTCAACAACCTCATTTTCGTTAAATTATGACGTTGCAAGTGCAATGAGTTTATTGGTTTCTGTAGGTGGTATTGTTCAAGAGCCCGATGTTGGATATACAGCAGCTGGTAGAACAATAACATTCACATCAGCACCAATTTCAGGTGATACTGTATTTATTGTATTTCTTGGAAAAGAATTGTTAGTATCAAGCACAATACCGCAGGATGCTATTGCCTATCAAACTATGGTAGGTAATGGTTCAAATACACTTACATTGGATTATTCAGTAACTAATCCAGAAGACCTTTTAGTTACATATAGTGGTGTCAATCAAAAGCCGGGAACTGATTATACGGTTAGCGGAACTACGTTGACATTTACGACAACTCCGCCAACTGGTATGAAAGTATTAGTTTACTTCATGGCACTTGCTGGAAATACATTGTGGAGTGGTCAAGTAACAAATCCAAAAATTGTTAGTATGGACGCTTCTAAACTAACAGGTACATTGCCTGTCAGTTTGAGTGAAGCTGCTCTTGCTCCACAATATCAAGACCTTTCAACTCTTGCTCTTCATTGGGCTAGTGTTGATAATAAAGTTGCTTTTAACTTGACTGATGATTTCTTTGACCACTTTCAAGATGATAGTGGTTGGATGGCGAATAATGGCCCAGTAACAACAACTCCAGGCTCTGGTGATTGGACAGAAGATACTAGTGCTTATACTATTACTTCTGGTGGTGTTGATAATACGCAAGGCGATAATGGAATTAAATCAGTTTGGACTTCTGGAACTGGTGATTTTACAATTCAATTTACAGCAACTGGTGTGAATAATCAAACATGGGGATTTTATCCTGTAACCGAAGATGGTACATGGGCAAGTGCAGATTACGGTGGAATGGACAATATGACTGTTTCGTATTGGTTTACTGGTAATAGTGCAGCTAACAGAACTTATGCACAATATTCTTCTTTTGGTACTGCACGAGTTATGTCTGCCGGTGTAAATGCGGGTGATGTTGTTAAATACACCAGAATATCTGGTCAAGTTAAAGTATATATTAATTCTTCTTTAGTTTATACTTATCCTGAAACAAGTAATGTAGATATGCGTTTTACTTTTGCTAATCACGGAACACCTTTTGATGGTGATATAGATAATATTACTTTTACTTCTAATACACAATTAACAAACACAGGCTCTGAAAATGTTTATAGAGCTGCAGATGAGTATGTTAGTAGTACTGATCCAGCACTACCAACTTCATCCTCTTCTAGTGAGTGGAATGGTGGTACTGGTAATTTTACTTTTAATGGTACTACTATAACATCAAACACGGGTAATGTAGCAATAAGAACAAATGATACTTTTGCTGGTGATTGTAAATTAGAATTTACATTAACAACTCACAATTCTAAAATGAATTTTGGTTTCTATGAGATAAGTGAGGATAGTACTTTTGCGGGTACTGGCGCTGGGCGTGGGGGTATGGACAATATGACAAACTCATGGTTTTGGCGTAGTGAAGCAGTTCCAGATGCTATTTACTATGGTGGATCAGGAATTATAGCAAATCAAGCAATATCTGATGGTTCTACTATAAAGATGGAACGTCTTAGTGGTGAATGGAAACTATGGGTTGATGGATCAGTAGTATATACATGGTCACAACAATCAACTA
>ERZ1047821.2790-NODE-2790-length-10369-cov-3.836242_pt1 | contig 10369 bp, 9 predicted proteins | sample MGYA00383096_ERZ1047821 | MGnify/ENA primary metagenome ERZ1047821 (study PRJEB29581, sample SAMEA5548366) | metagenome | biome: marine; feature: coastal; material: water | depth 25 m | study: Short-term variability in the microbial, nano- and picoplankton... | reverse complement strand
TGATTTAAAAACGGCTTTTTAAACGAACTGAGTAATAAAATTACATATATTACGTATAATGTATAATTGTTTTTATTTATAATAATATGCATTTTTGTTATATCATAGCCAGATATAAAGATGTAAGAGTCGCCTCGTATTTGAACTAAATTTATTAGATTCTAAATATGGATCAGACTCTGGAGCTTAAATAGTTAAGGGTATTGTAAACTATTTAACATGGATATTTTCACTGAAGTCGATTAGGCGATATAAAATAAAATGTAGTACCGGCTTAAGGAATTAATTTGATAGATTGTATCAAGATTTAAATTTCATGAATCTATCAAGTCCAAATGGTTGCAGAAGGGCAGGTTTTTTTCCTGAGGATTCCCATTCAACTAATAATTTAATTATTGGTGGTGCAATAGCCCAACCGTGACCAGACCATCCAGTTGCAAAAAAAGCATTCGATGTCCCAGGAATCCTATCAATAATTGGAACATTGTCAATGGACATAGATTCTAGGTGGTTACAATCAACTGTGGATACAACAGCGTTTTTTAATGCAGGATAAAGACAGATGGCATCAGCCATGTTTCCGTCCACTGATTTTTGGATAATTTCTCCCTTGCAAAGCTTTTCATCCCAAAGACCATGCCACCCACCAGAAATCATAACACAGTTTTCCTTTTCTGGTTTTAATGAAATCGTTCTATGAGAATGCCCAACTAGTCGCTTGAGAAAAAAATTTTCAATAGGTTCTGTAATCATTACTTGAAGGCACTCGTTCCATACAGGTAATTGGAACCCACATTGATTTTTAATAATTTCTGAAGCCGTACTGTTTGAAAGAACAAATAGAGTACCATTAACTTGAATGTTCTCTTCCATATTAGTGATTACTTCATTAACCCGGCCATTTTTTATATCTAATGAAACTGCAAAACAATTTTCGTCAATTTCTGCTCCCAAAGTGCGTGATTTTTTTTCAAATGCCTTAGTTACAGCAGTATGGTCACAAACGCCATCCATCTCACAAAAAATCGCAGCTTTTATGCGTTGATCAAGTTCAGGTTCCATCTCTCTTAGTTCATCACAACTAATAAATTCTGAGGAGATACCTTGCTCTTGCTGTAACCAGACACGAGCAACTGCAGACTTGAGGTCCTGCTCCCATTCTATAAGTAGGAGATTTCCAGTGCGTTCGAAAAATGGATTTGCATCAAAATCATTATGTAATTCAGGCCAGATATCATAGGCCATTTTCATCAAAGGAAGTTCTCTAACATCCCGGCCGTTTGCTCTCACTCCACGTCTTCCCGGACCTCCAGACGCTCCAGAAGCTATCTTCTTTTTCTCTAATAGGCGTACACCGCGTCCACTTTTAGCAATTTCTAAAGCGACACCAGTTCCAAAGACACCTCCTCCAATCACAAGATTTTCAGCCATATCAAATCATAAGGTTGTTGAATAGTTTTTCACTTACTTATATGTCCAGCTAACAAATAAATTTAATTTATCTCTTTGATAAACGAAGTTTAATGTTTTCATTATCTGAGTTTAACTAACCAGATTGGTCTAGTTGTTCCTATGATATATCATTAATTTGGTTATATTACAAAAATTTGGAAGTTTGTGCAAGATCTCTGACTTGTGAAGGATTATAGTCCGTACTCATAGGAGATGATGTGACTTGTTTAACTTGGATTCCGTAAATTCGAATCACCTTCTGGTAAAATACTCTAGAAAAGTTATACTAGGACTGATATTTTAGAACTGATAGTGGTAAAAATAGAGGAAGTCAATTTGAGAACACCATTAAAGCAGCAAGCTCTTTGTTATCAGATGATACCAATACAAAATTTTTGGGCAAACCTAAATGATAAATCAAAATAATTTCGCTCGCTTATGGTCTGACTTCGAGGCAATTTGTGATTGTGGTGGTCGACTTTCTGGAACGACGTCCGAGCGCAACGCCTTAGATTTGCTAAAAGTTCTGGGGAGCAATGCTATGGGTGTTAAGCCTGTAGTCGAGGCAGTTTTTTATAAAGGATGGCAGGCGCTTACTTCCAATCGGATCGGTCCGGACGACACATCATATCCGGTCAATTCTCTGCTTCGGAGCATAGCAACTCAGGAGGGTGGTCTAAATGCAGAAGTCATCGACCTTGGTCGTGGTAGTCCAGACGATTTTAAGGCCCTCAGAACAGAGATCCCCGGCCGGATCGTTATGGTCCGTCACGAGCTTATGTTTGACCCCAATACCATTCATCGCCAGAAAAAATATGATGCAGCTGTTAAGGCTGGGGCTGTGGGTTTTCTGATTGTTGGGCCGGTTGCCGGGTCGCTAGTATCTGGATCAGTGGGGTGGGGTAATGAAAATGGGATACCCGCCGGTGGCATTGCCCCTGAGACAGCCGAGCAATTAAATCGAGACAACAACGGCATGCCTTTGGTGCAACTTTGTATCGAAACCAGCGAAACAGGTCGGGTAGCTGAAAACTTGTTTTTTGATTTACCAGGCAGAGGACCCGGATCAGTTGTTCTGTCCGCCCATATCGACGGGCATGACCTTGCAGAAAGCGCTATCGACAATGCAACAGGCCTGGCAGTAGCTCTCGATGTCGCACGACGTCTGGCACCGAATGCTGGCTGTTGGAAACGGGGGCTAAGACTTGCGTTCTTTAATGTCGAGGAATGGGCTCTGACTGGATCAGCGCACCACGTTGCCGGTTTGACTGACAAGGAGAAGGCTGACATTGCACTCAATGTGAACCTAGATTCCGTCGCGGGTGGTGATCAATTGACCGCCTTAACGTCCGGATTTTCAGGGGTTGAACCGTTTCTGTCTTGCTGTGCAACAGATGCAGGTATTGATCTCAAATTGTTCAGGCCATTGCAGATGAATTCTGATCATGCAAACTTTGCGGCTGCAAGTATCCCAGCCTTCCGCTTGGTGGCAGGTTTTGCGGATCCAATGGCAGCAACAAGACTCGTGTTAACCGATAGGGACGTACGTGGCCAGGTTAAGACAGATGAACTTGTTCGCGCTGCCCGACTAACCGAGACAATTGTTAGATCCGCGTTGATTGTTGAAGCAGATGAAGTTGCCAAGTGGCGTCGAGTATGAAATAGATTGAGGCTCTGCCTTAAGCAAGGAAGGGTAGTGAGGTCACAGATGGCGGGATACAAAGACACTCACACACTACGTAATCAGGCTTGTAAGCTCCGTAGAGAGTGTGCAGATGATATAAGTGAGGAGTTACACCGTAACTTTGCTGAAATAGCACCTAGAGCATTGAATATACTGTCTGACCTAGCTAAAAATGCTGAGAGTGAGAGTGTACGTTTAGGGGCTACTCCCGATCTTTTAGATAGAGCAGGTTTTAGACCGGTTGATAGACACGAAATAGTCAAAGAGAAATCTGTTGAAGAACTTAATACTCAGCTAGTGAGTCTGGTAGGAGAGAATGAGGCAGAGATGCTAATAAGTGCTTTCAAAAGTAGGAGAAGCATTTCAGGCCCTGAGTTGACTATTTGAGTAATAATAACCCCCTCTTAACAATATTCTTTAAATATCACCATTTGCTTACAGGTGTTATTTCCAATTCACCTAAGGTCTTGCAGCGTCCGAAAGTTTCCTCTATTGAATCGTAATCTGGTGCTTCAATAACAAAGAAAAACCGATGTGCAGACGCATTCACTAGAAAGTGATGGATTGTGACACCATTTTCTTTAGCAGATTCTACAGCCTGAGACCAGAGTGCTTTTTTTGATTCATCCGTTGAAAAACAGGTTGCGCCAGTATGACGATGTTCCATGTGCCAGATCATAATCATTCCTCATATTAGAGATTAAATATTTAAGTTAAATCTTAATTAAAGTGTTCTGAGCAGATTTTATTATTTTTTGGTTGAATAAACAATCTTTATTTGTTCAGTTACACAAGAAAGAGGGAACTGGCTGGGGAAAACCTTAATCAATTAGATTGAGACTGAAGATTGTTTGCAAAGGTTAACGGAAAGGACGTTCTATAGGGTGTCTGACTGTGAAGAATTAGTGGGGGTTACTCACAGGAGATGATGGGGTTGGTTTTTGGATTAAGAATTTCTTGAAAGTATTGCTTGAGCATGTTTTGTTATTAAATCTGAACAGGCCTTCACTTTTGTAGTTCTAAGCAAAGATATATTGGTTTTTGTCAATTCCTTTCCAGAATAACCAATCCTATTATATAATTAGTATTCTAGGGTAAAGTAACTATCTTGATTGTCTGATGTAATCACATTTTCACCGTTTATGACACTTGGTATAATCCAAGGTATCCAATTTAAATTCCTATCCATTATCGGGGTACTTAATGTAAGACTTGGCCACGATACTTTCTGTATTGTTCTACTTTTATAAAATGTGCCATCTCCACCAGAGGTTCTTAAGACCCAAATATAAGTAGATGACTCTTTTTTTGTTACTGTAAAGTCAAGCACAACTCCTTCATTGCTGACTGATGAAATATTATCCGGCATAACATTAGAAAAGTTGTCAGTACCAGGATTTATAAAAATTTGAGTATTTGAATTACTTTCCCATTCATGACCACCAATGAATAAATCAAGATATAAATCATTATTAATATCAATTAATTCAGTGGTATAATAAGCTTTGTTTGCAACGACTGTGGGAGATCTTGATGAGCCATCATTTTGAAATGATCCATCTCCATTGTTTTTAAAAAATATGATTTTATTGGAATTGTTACTATCTAAAAGCAAAACATCTTTATATCCATCCTTATTGTAATCATAGGAACTTCCAGAGTGGAAAAAACCAATATCACTAGATGCATCGATTATATTATATGACCCTAAGCTATTACTAATTAAAACTTTATTTTTTTCTCCAGGAAAAGGATTTTCATCATAACCATGGCAAACTACAAAAATGTCTGGAATGTCATCATTATTAAAATCATTAATTAATGCCTTTCTGGGATGTATACATGTATCATTAGAAGATATATAATTTTATTTCTTTTCAAATTCACCACTACAATTCTTTATATAAAACTCAAATTTGCTATCTGTTGCTGCTTCTATCGTTGTTGCTGGCCAGTAGGTTAATGTGGCAGTAAAAATATCAATTAATCCATCTTGATTGAAATCTGCATAAGCTACAGCATCTCTGCCCACACCCTGAGGATGCTTTTGTGGGGTTAACCCTATATCTTTAAAGTTATCATAGGAATTATTTTTTATGCTTAATGGGGGCCCATTACATGATATTTCTTCTTTAGAATTATTATTGCAAGAAGAAATAAAAATTGAAAAAAATATTATATAAATTAGAATTTGAAAAAATATTGTATATAATTTCATTGATGACATAAGGTGTTTTTCGGGGATTGTATTACTCGCAGAATAACATGTTAGGGGGTTAACCCGAAGTTGCTTGAGGGCTATAATTTTGTAGAACTTAGAGGCAGATTTACAGACAAAAACATTACTTATAAAAACTTGTAGAACTTGGATGTGAGATCGGACTTACTATGAGGACTATCCAAATAAATCTCCAGCCAGGATTGCTATTTTACTGGTGCGACCGGATTTAGTTGGTACATTTATTGAGCTAACAAACTTTTTCATCATTTTTATTTAACAGTGATAAGAAAAAATAAGTTTGAATATTCAAATATTCATTTTTTGGAATCAAAGACTCTTAGGAGAAATTACAGACTTACTGAATACATAAAAAATTAAAGACTAACGCTCAATTATAATACTACTTAAATATTTTTCAATACGTTTTTCTCTTAATTATTTATTTAGTTATTAATATTTTATTTTTAGTAGCTATACTATGCTCCACAATGATCCACTTCCAAAAAAAACAAGGAGCAACTCAAGACCTGTTAAATACTGGCAGGCTCCACATAGCTCCTCTTTTGGTAGTTTATAAGGCGGCTCTTGCTGCTGGCGGAAAAGACAATGGCAAACCTGGTCGGAGACCAGAATATCATGAAAAATATTACGGTGCGTTCGTACTTGATCCTGATGGTCACAACATAGAAGCCGTTTGTCATGACTCTCACGATTCATCTCACACCTGACCAGACTGAAACTCTGCTTAATATTATTGATTAAGGGGGGTGGGGTAACAAAATGGGCATCAACCACTATATATATCGTCCCATCAACCTACACGGGGATGAAATTACTTGTTCACATAGCATCTGATCTAGCAGATAATGCAGAGAGTGAGGGTGTACAATTAGGGGCAACCCGTGATCTACTAGATAGAGCAGGCTTCCGTCCTGTTGATAGACATGAAATAGTTAGGGATAAATCTATTGAAGAACTCAATGCTCAACTAGTGAGTCTTGTAGGAGAGGATGGCGCTCAGTTATTGGTTGGTGCTTTAAGAAGTAGAAGAAGCATTTCAGGCCCTGAATTGACTAAATGAACACCAAGAACCCCTAAGTAAAATAATACTATATTTCTATTGATGTAAGTAAACATCAAATAGTACAGCTTACCATATTAATATCCCCCACCAATTCTTTTCAGTCATTTACCACCAGATATTTTAGATAGAATTAGTCGTAAATCAAATAGATTGAGACTGAAGTTTGTTTACAAAGTGTAACGGAAAGAACGTTCTATGGAGTACCTACACTCTCAGGTTTACTTTTGGTAGGTTTAGGATTACCCAACACATAACATCAATCGGTTTGTTTTGCAAGTATGTGGGATTTTACTTGGATTGACATCAAGGTGTTATATTGAAAGTCAAATACACTATAAGTATCTGATATTATCTTGCTATAGGCATGAATCGTAACTACAACCTACTGATTAGATGTCATACGTAATAGGTGGTATATAGGGGAAGACTGCAACAAACAAGGATAACAATAACAGTAAGATGATGGGCCTTAAATATTGCCACATTTCCATAAATAGGGTCTGTTTTTGTAGGCTAATGGCACAAAATTATTGTCGTGTGAGTCTCATAAAAAGTGCTACATAATTGCACTGGATTATTTCTTCAGTTTTTAATTAAGTACTATCAACCATCTTTCAAACTAAAAAGTTTACTTTATTTTAATCAATGTAACATAAAGTCCTGAAACAACGATAACGACAATGCCAGCCCATGTCCAAATATTGGGTAAATCACCGAATACAAACAGTCCTACTAATACTGAGCCAATGATTTCAAAATAACCTAATGGAGCAAGCCTGGATGCAGAAGAGTACTCAAGCGCTTTGATAATAAAGTAATGTCCAACCATCCCAATTGACCCCATTGCTATAATCCAAATCCATTCTATTCCATTAGGAATGATCCAAACATTAGGCTCCAGAAAATTTATCAAAATTGAACCAAAAGGTATTAAAATAGTCCCAACTAGACCGTTAATCAGAAGTACTTTAATCAAAGAGTCTTGCCCAACCAGGTGCTTACCAAGCAATATATAACCACTGAAAAAAACTCCTGTAGCCAAGGCATAAAGTGAATTCCAGTCAAAATTATTCATTCCAGGACGGATCACTAACAGTGCTCCACTGAGGCCAACTAATACTGCAAGAATTTGTCTGTATCTAACCTTTTCGCCAAGCAAAATAGGAGCGATCATAACTGTCAAAAGAGGATGAACAAAAAAAACTGCTATTGCATCTGCAATTTCCATAGTTCTCAATGATGCAAAGAAGAGAGTTGATGCCAAAACTAAAAGAGTACCCCTTATAATTTGAAGTTTAAATAGTCTTATGTTAAACATATTTCTTCCAAAACGATAGAAGGCCAAAGGAAGAATCAGCATGAACTGAATAGCAAATCTGACCCATGCTACCTCTAGAAAAGGGAGACTCTGTCCTAGTAGTTTTGCAAACCCGTCAAGCCAAGGCACAATCAAAACTCCTACTAACATAAGAAAAACTCCTTTCGAGTTACGAATATTCATGAATGATTTGTTAGAATTTAAAGTATAATTAACTATTTAAAATATTCAGTGTGGAAGATTACTTAGAGGGATTAGTTGATTCTAATAGAGTCAAGAAGATGGAACCTAGAGGTTTATGATTAAAGAGCAAACTATGACTTTTATTTGTCTCACAATTATTTAATCTGGAGTAGAGACCCAAAATATAATATTGTGGTATGTTTTTCACCGAATAAACAAGATGAAAACAAGATCATAATCAAAGGCAAGTATTCGTTGAGGAGTATGTACGATCCGGAGATCATCTGGATGCTGCAAAGAAGGCTGGTTACAAAGACACGCATACTCTTAAAAATAATCACACCAACCCTGAAGGAATTTATTGCTAATGTATCACTGATGTTGCCTGCCTCATCAGTAACATTGATTGTACAGTTGCTGTAAGTTCCCGCACTGAGAGTGTTGAAGGTTATAGTATTGTTGTTTGCAGTGGCAGAAGTGGTTGAACTACTGAAACTGCCACCATAGCTGATAGTTCCTGCTTCGTTTGAACTGAAAGTATAACTTGGTGTAGTATCATTAATTTGTGGAAACTGCAGTCACCTAAGACAACGTAGGTGCCGTGATGTCGCCGTTTTTATAGAATCGATATACCCAAGCTGCACCAGACTGACTTCCTCCACTTGTGTTAGTGCTTGCAGAAGTACCATTTCTTATTCCTTGTTGATTACTATTTTCCCAAGGGGATCCAACTATAATTGTGGAATTATCCAAAGTAACAACCTTTCCAAAATTTATATCAGCTCTAGAATTTGCAGCTTTAATATATGCTATTTGAGACCAGTTTGTACCAGATCTTTTAAATACATACACTGAGGCATTTTGATTGTTGGATTCGGAAATTTCTTTTACTGGGAATCCCTTAGGCGTAGTATCTTCAAAATGCTCAAAACCCAGTCCCTTAAACAGGTAAGTTAAACTTGCTATTGTGCCTATTTTGCGATACTTCTTACAAAAGATAAGTAAAACTTCTTCCGACTCATCCAACTGCAACAACCAATATTAGGAGCAATATGAAATTCTTGTCAGTTACTATCAGCAAAAAATTGTTTTTCATTTTCTTAATAAATACAATTATTACTGTCACTATTTCCGGCATGGTTATTTATTCATTTTTGGGATTATCCGGTCAATTCAATTTTAATTCTGAGCTTTCAAACTTTAAAAGTATACTTGACTCCATCAGGATTGAGCAATCAAAGCTGAAGGGTCATGCGCAATCATTTTATTTGAACGTGTCAGATCAAACCATCAAAAAAGGACTGGCAGACATAGGTGCTTCAATTATCTTTATTACAACATCTCTGGAAAAATTGACAGATGAAAAAAACCATACGATCAACAGTAGTTCCCTAGAAAGCCTTCACAGATACAATTTGATAGACGATCAAATGCTAAAAATTGATTCTTTGAAAGCAAAATATGGAGTAGCGAAGTCTGCAGAAATTTATGACACTGAATTAAAAACGCTGAAGAATAAACTGAAAAATAATACTTTTATCTACGACTTCCATCTGGATGATTTAATTGCCAGGACAGGAGACAAGAGTCTTAATCAACTTATAAAGTCTTCAAAATTTAAGACTGTTATTTCAAAAGATTTGGATCAGATTGCAAAAGAAGTAAAAAAACTTAATCTTTTTACTAATAGAATTGCGGAGGTTTCCAGTGAGAAGATGAACTCTGGACCTGTTGCAAAAAAGAATATCTCAAATCTTATCAATGCCTTTAATGAATTTAAAGGTAAAAGGAAGAGGATAATTTTTAAACTTAGAGCAAAAAGGAGTCTGATTGCAGGCAAACCGGAATACGAAACTTTCATGCAGCAAATGCTTGGTGGTGAGGCTGATGGAGTGGATGGATTCCAGAAAAAAGAATATCTCAATAAAAATTTATTTTATCAGTTGGATCAACTAATTGTTGAGCTTGATGAAATCATGAGTGCATCTCAGGCAAAACGGGATAAGGTTGGTTCCGCAAATATCTCAGATCTTGAATGGATGTTCGATGACTTTAAATTAATCCGCGATGATTTGGGCAAGATTGTCAATGAAACAGAGTCAAAAAACAATATTGATACTTTCACAAACGTTGAAAAACAGTTTGTGAAGACTTTCGAGAGTGTTAAGAAGTCCGGTTTGCTGGTTAGTGAAAGTCAACTGCTGGACAATAATTATACTGAGTTGAATCTTGGCTTGTCCAGGGTTCTGGATGACATCAATGCTGTGCTCACTAAAGACATAGATACTATCAATGCCAGCGTAATTGGAGAAACTGACACTTTCATCTGGGTTGTAATGATCATCACCATCATTGGACTGCTTGTCAGCCTGCTCTTTGGATTCCTGGTGAGAAGGTCTATCACAGCACCGGTTAATGATCTGGTCG
>ERZ1047821.2784-NODE-2784-length-10377-cov-6.096784_pt1 | contig 10377 bp, 7 predicted proteins | sample MGYA00383096_ERZ1047821 | MGnify/ENA primary metagenome ERZ1047821 (study PRJEB29581, sample SAMEA5548366) | metagenome | biome: marine; feature: coastal; material: water | depth 25 m | study: Short-term variability in the microbial, nano- and picoplankton... | reverse complement strand
GCACTGGGGATAGTGGTGATGATAACAGCACTGGGGATAGTGGTGATGATAACAGCACTGGGGATAGTGGTGATGATAACAGTTCTTTCACTGTTTCTTCTGTCTCTCCCGCAGATGGAGCAACTGGAGTAAATAAAACAGGAACAACTATTACTATTACTTTTAGTGATGATGTCAGCTTGAAAAACACCGACGACTCTTCGACAACTTCCTGGACGACGACAGTTACTTCTGAAGATTCATGCTCTGGTAGTTATGGTTGGAAGTTAGTTCACATTTCTCGCGATAATTTTACAAATTGTCATCCCGAAAATGGCTCAGTAAGTGGAAAAACAATTACTTTGTCTCTGAAAGGAACACTTGCCTCTTCAGGAAATTACATAATAAAAGTCCTCAAAACCTCTCTCGACGGGTCTGCCTCAACTCAATCCAGCTCAGGAGTACAGCTTTCCTCAGAAGACAACTCATCTTTCACAGCAAGCAACTAACTTTATTCGCTTTTTAAAGTTTACATCTTATCAAGACTCAATGCCTCAACAAGCTTCCCGGACTGATTACATTGTGCTCTTTGCTTTGGGCGCATTGTGGGGTTCGTCCTTTGGTGCAATCAAAATAGCGTTACATGGAGTAACACCGCTGACTGTTATGAGCGCCAGAATATTACTCGCTGGTGGGGCTTTATTATTGCTGACATTTGTGAGGAAAACGCAATTCCCTCGTGGAGCGCAGAACTGGATTAAAATTTTCTGGATGGCAATTTTAGGAACGTTGATGCCTTTCTATCTTGTTCCGTGGGGTCAACTACAAATCGACAGCAGTCTCGCTGCAATTCTGATGGCAGTCAATCCTATCTTCGCGCTTATTCTCGGACATTTTTTTAGTGAAAATGAACACTTCAGCTTACGTCAATTATTGGCCATGGCAATAAGTTTCACCGGTATTTTACTTGTTTTTGGTGAAAACGCATTATCTGAATCAAATGGAAATATTATCGCACAATCAGCGGTAATACTGGCAGGAATTGGATATGTAATTTCGGGAGTTATTGCAACACGAATTAAGGGAGTTACAGCTGACTCAATCAGCGCCTCAATTTTTATCTGCGCATCCATAATCGTGCTGCCGCTCTGGCTGATAATTGAACAGCCCTGGAACATGCATTTAGAGACAGAAAGTCTTTTAGCTTTGACTCACCTCGGTCTTGTTTCAACCGGAATGGCCTTTTTAATGCGCTATTACATTATACTCAGAGCCGGAGCTGTTTTTCTGTCTTATGTAGCCTTTATTATTCCTATGTTTGGAATTTTATTCGGAGTCCTGTTTTTAGGTGAAACACTCTCCTCTAACACCCTTGGTGCAGTGATATTGATTCTTTCAGGTGTCTATTTAGGACGTAAATAAAAGCTGTGTTTTTTCAGTTTAAAAAAAGAAAATATTTAGACCTCACATTCAATAGAAATAAATATGTACAGTTCCCTGATTTCTCCAAAAACTGTTAACGAACACCTTGAGGATCCAAACTGGCGTTTTATTGATTGCCGTTATGTGTTGACTGAACCGGATAAAAAACAAAAAGAATTCGCGGAGTCTCATCTTCCAGGAGCAACTTATGCACATGTAAATCATGACCTTGCTGCTCCACATATTAAGGGTAAAACGGGAAGGCACCCCTTACCGAAAATAGCGGAGCTAAGCAAAACTTTTTCTGCATGGGGGATCAGTTCCTCGACTCAAGTTGTGGTTTATGATGATGCCGGTGGAGCATACGCGGTGCGGCTCTGGTGGATGTTACGCTGGCTCGGACATGATGCGATTGCAGTGCTGAACGGAGGTTGGCCGCGTTGGCTTAAAGAAAAGAGGCCTATCAGTGCAGAAATATTTATTCCGGACACAGCGGAATTTAAAGCAAGCCTGCGGGAACACTGGTTAGTTACTGCCGAAGATGTCCAGAACAATTTTGATAATCCGGAAGTACGTGTCTTTGATGCACGCAACAGAGACAGATTTCGCGGAGAAAACGAAACCATTGATCCTGTCGCAGGTCATATTCCAGGTGCAGTCTCAGCTCCGTTTGCTGAAAATCTTGATGCAGACGGCAACTGGAAATCAAAATCCGAACTGCGTAAAATGTATTTGGAATTGCTTGACGGTTCACCTGTGGAAGAAGCTGTTACATATTGCGGTTCAGGAATTACCGCCTGTCATAATATCCTCGCCATGTGCTATGCCGGACTCGGAAATACACGTCTTTATTCTGGTTCATGGAGTGATTGGATAACCAATTCTGAAAGACCGGTCGCCTGAGCAACAGTAAAACGGTTTAGCTGTATTTCCTGCACAGCAATTCTCAAGCATCCGTAGAGAGTTTCCTTCCTGCCGGCAGTAGAATTACAACTCAGTTAATGGATCATGACGGGAGGCTCCGTCAGCGGGTGTGCAGGAAATTATGTTTGGCTGCAGACTCATTTTCTTTAAGTAACATTCACGAATACTGTTAACAAATTCATCTTCTTTTTCTACTGTTACCAGAGCAACTGCACAACCACCGAAACCTGCACCGGTCATCCTTGCACCCAGACATCCGGGAGCAGTGAGTGCACATTCCACCATCTCATCCAGAGCTGAACTGGAAACCTCAAAGTCGTCACGCAAACTTATGTGAGAATCCTGCATGAGCTGTCCCAGCAGTTGGTGATCATCGGAGCGCATCGCTTTCACTGCCTGAAGTACACGCTCATTTTCGGAGATAACGTGTTTCGCACGGCGATAGAGTAAAGGTTCCATTTCGGCTGCTTGTGCCTCCAAGTTGGACAGTGTTGCATCACGCAACATATTTTTTCCCAAAATCGCAGAGGCTTCCTTACACTGGCTATGACGTTCATTGTAATGAGAATCAACCAGCCCGCGTCGTGTTTTTGTATCAAGGATAATTATCCGGAGTCCTTCAGGAAGCGGAACGTGCTGAATATCTAGATTCCGGCAGTCAATAAAAAGCGCATGTCCGGAAACACCGCACGCAGAAATAAGCTGATCCATAATTCCGCAACTTACTCCAACCCACTCGTTTTCAGCACGCTGAGCCAGCTTTGCGGCAATTTTCGGCAGCCAGGTAAATCCGGAAAATTCAGCAAAGGCGCGGATGAGAGCTGTCTCAAGTGCAGCCGATGATGACAGACCTGCTCCCTGCGGCACGTCACCGGACATCACACCTTCCCAGCCTGAAAGAGGCCAATTCTCCTCCTTCAAAACCCAAACAACTCCGTTCAGATAATTCTGCCAGCCTTTTAGCTGTAATTGCGGTTCCGTAAGATTTACTTTTGTTGAATCATCGTAATCCAAAGAATGAAGTATAACAGTTTGATCTTCACGTGGACGAGCAGCGATCCAATGAGCCTCTTCGAGCGCGAGAGGCATCACAAAACCTCCGCTGTAATCAGTGTGTTCGCCAATAAGGTTGACTCTACCAGGAGCGCGTATCAAGTGGGTTGGACTGCTTCCAAAGCGTTTTTCAAAAGCTTGCTGGACTTTTATGGCGATTTTGTTCATTACGCCTTCTTGCTGTAATGCAGAGTGGAACACTCTCTGAGACAACCTGCAGCCATTTCCGGCGTGAGGTCACGTTGAGCTTCAGCAAGCATTTCGTAACCAACCATGAATTTACGGATACTCTTAGAACGCAGCAACGGTGGATAGATGTGTGCGTGAAGTCTCCATGAATCTTTTGAATTTGACGAAAACGGCGCTCCGTGCCAACCCATCGAATAAGGAAAGCTGGTTTGAAAAAGATTGTCATAGCGTGAAAGAAGATTCTTTAGTAGTTCCGCCAGCGCAGACTGTTCAGCTCCGGAAAGTTCCTGAAGTCCGGAAACATGCCGTTTCGGAAGAATCAATGTTTCAAAAGGCCAGACAGCCCACCAGGGGACTACAGCCAACCAGTGTTCGTTTAGCTCAACTAGACGTTCTTGTTGTCTCAGTTCGTGAGCAACATAGTCACTTAATAACGGAGATCCGTGACTTTGGAAATATTCCTGCTGCCGCAGATCTTCCTTGCTTAGCTCGTTTGGCAGAAAATCTCCCGCCCAGATTTGCCCATGAGGATGTGGATTAGAGCAGCCCATCTGCTCACCTTTGTTCTCAAATATCTGCACCCAGCGATACTTTCCCCCAAGCTCTTTGACCTGCTCCACCCAGAGCTGTACTACCTTTTCGACAGCGCCCAATTCCAGTTCAGGAAGTGTGAGGTCGTGACGTTCCGAAAAACAAAACACACGACAGTTTCCCGAAACTGCTTGAGCCTGAAAAAGTGGGACTTCACTTTCAATAAATTCTGTTTCAGGAAGCAGAGCTGGAAAATCATTTTGAAAAATATACGGCCCCGTGTAATCCGGATTCTGTTTTCCTGCGGCGCGTTTATTACCCGGACAAAGATAGCACTCCGGATCATGGCTGGAGAGTTTTCCATCTTGCGGTGAGAGCTGGTTCCCCTGCCAGGGACGCTTAGTTCGCTGCGGTGAAACCAGCACCCAATCACCGGTAAGAGCATTTTGACGTCGATGTGGTTGATCAAAAAAAGTCATGCTGAAATCTACAAAAATTTAAAAGGATAATCACCGACACATTACTAGCTGTTACGCTGCATACACTGAAGATGATAATGTACTAAAAAAAGCTGGCATAAAAAGACTCCCGAGAGAATAAATTTAGAGACAATGGATTTGCTTGTCAATAACAAACTAACACAGCGGAAATGTCTCAGGTTGTGCTATCCGCATTCCATCTTCGCAAATTTGCGTAAGTAAGATTACGAATTGGCAGAGCTCTCCATCAATACTATGCTGAAATATCGTTTTGCAAAAAAGATCTGTTTTGCATCAAATCAATTTTAATCTTCCGGTGTAATCCGGAAATATCCAACGGGATAACATGCAGAAATCAGTTAGGCTATTTTCTGAAGGCAGTGCAAAAGACAATACTTTATTGGGCAACAAAGGTGCAAACCTGTGTGAAATGACTGCCCTCAACCTGCCTGTACCGTTTGGATTCATCATCACCACAGAAGCCTGCCTCGAGTATAACCGACTTGGAGAAAAACTCCCTGAAGGCTTGATGGATGAAGTGATGCAGGCAATCACTGAAATAGAAACACGTTTCGGTAAAAAATTCGCAAATGCTAAAGATCCACTGCTGGTTTCTGTACGCTCCGGAGCCGCGGTTTCAATGCCTGGAATGATGGACACAATTCTAAATTTAGGTCTCAACGACGAAATTTGCGAAGGTCTTGCTCAAAAAACCGGCAACCCTAGATTTGCCTACGATACCTACCGGCGTTTCCTGCAAATGTACGGTGATGTCGCACAGGGCTTAGGAAATGAAAAATATGAATCCGTGCTTGCAGATTATAAAAGAGCAAAAAAATACAACAACGATTTGCAGATGAAGGCAGAAGAGTGGAGTGAAATTGTTGAATCCTACAAAAATATCTTCCAACCCCCTTTAGAACCGAGGGTGCAACTTGAAAAGGCGATCAAGGCCGTATTCTCTTCCTGGCAAAACCCACGTGCAGTACGCTACCGTCACTTCAATGACATTCCTGATAACTTAGGAACTGCGGTAATAGTTCAGGCCATGGTTTTCGGAAACAAAGGTGAAACATCCGGAAGCGGAGTTGCCTTTACACGTGACCCTGCAACTGGTGAGAAAAAATTATATGGAGAATATCTGGTAAATGCGGAAGGTGAAGACGTTGTTGCCGGAATCAGAACACCTCAGAATCTGCATGAATTTAAGATGCAGAATCCGCAGCTCTTTGAGCAACTCTTCCAAATGCAGGAAAAACTGGAGAAGCATTATCGGGATATGCAGGATCTGGAGTTTACCATAGAGGAAGGAAAACTCTTTCTGCTGCAGACACGCAGCGGGAAACGTACCGCAAAAGCCTCCGTTAAAATCGCCGTAGATATGGTAAAGGAGGGTTTAATCAAAGAACGAGCGGCAATCAAACGTATTGAACCGGAACGGATGAATTTCTTCTTGCATCCGATGATTGATCCAAAAGCAGAAAAAAATGTAATTGCTAAAGGCTTACCCGCAAGTCCTGGTGCAGTAACAGGTCAAGTTGTGTTCAGTTCGGATGAGGCTGAAACAATGGCCGCAGCGGGGCAAAAGGTGATTCTGGTACGTAAAGCAACAACTCCTGAAGATATTCACGGAATGAAAGCGGCAGAAGGAATTCTCACTTCACTGGGAGGAATGACCTCTCATGCGGCCGTTGTTGCACGTGGAATGGGAAAATGCGGAATCACCGGATGTGCCGACATTTCAGTTGATTATAAAAAACAAGAATTCCGCACAAGTAGCCAAATAGTAGTTGGCAAAGGAGAACTGATTACTCTGGACGGTTCAAGCGGTGAAGTAATGCTGGGTGACATCGAAAAAATACAAGCTCAGTCGGATGAAGATTTCCAGACAATTTTAGCCTGGGCAGACAAATATCGGCGTCTACGTGTGAGGGCCAATGCAGAAACTACTGAAGATGTACGCAAAGCACGTGAACTGGGAGCTGAAGGTATTGGACTTTGCAGGACTGAACACATGTTTTTTGAGGAAGAGAGAATCAAGGTTATACGTTCCATGATTTTAGCGAAGACTGAGAAAGAACGTGAATATTTTCTCGATAGTTTGTTTAAGTTTCAAAAATCAGATATGCGGAAAATATTTGAGATAATGGACGGACTTCCTGTAACGATAAGATTGATTGACCCGCCTTTGCATGAATTTCTCCCTCAGGAGGACGCTGACATTCAAGCCCTCGCAAAAAGTCTGCATCAGAAAGAACCCGCACTCCGAAAAGAGATAGAGAATTTACGTGAAGCAAATCCAATGCTGGGATTTAGAGGTTGCCGACTTTCCATCGTTTACCCCGGAATTACTCAGATGCAGGTCAAGGCCATTCTTTCCGCGGCTGTGGAATGTAAACAAGACGGGATAAAGGTCTTTCCGGAAATCATGATTCCACTTGTTTCAACCGCACAGGAACTGAAAGTAATTCTCAGCACCATGGAAGAAAGCGCAAAAGAAGTTTTTCGCCTGATGAAAAATTCAATTGACTATCAGTTCGGCACAATGATGGAGGTTCCGCGTGCCTGCGTTCAGGCACGTACAATTGCTCCGGTTGTACGTTTTATGAGTTTTGGTACCAACGATTTAACGCAAATGACATTCGGTTTTTCGCGGGATGACATTGGTACTTTTCTACCTGCGTATTTAGAGCAAAAAATTCTAGCACATGACCCGTTTGTAACCCTGGACCAGCAAGGAGTAGGTCACCTGATCCGGACTGCCTTAAAGCAAAGCCGGAGTGTGAATAAAAAATTACAGTTCGGCATCTGCGGAGAACATGGCGGTGATCCTAACTCAATTGCGTTTTTTCATAAAACCGGATTTGACTATGTTTCCTGCAGCCCATACCGTATACCAATTGCCAGAATAGCCGCCGCGCAGGCAAATTTGTGAAGCGTTCTCAGCTATCTTTTTTAATGGACATTTACTGAGGATTCTGCTATGATAAAAGTTGACTTTGGCGGAAGTATTCGTGCTTGCTGCCAGACGTTTTTCTTGACAAATCAGCTAACCTGAAATAAAAAATAAATCATGGCCATTCAACACTTGACCCTCGACTCATTTAAAGAAAAAGTATACGACTTTGAAGCATCCAAAGAATGGAAATTCAAAGGGGAAAATCCCTGCATCATTGATTTTTACGCAGACTGGTGCGGTCCCTGTAAAATGATTGCGCCTGTTCTTGAAGAACTCTCTGAAGAATACCACTGCAACCTCGATATTTATAAAGTAGATACTGAAGCAGAACAGAAACTTGCAAGCATGTTCGGTATCCGCAGTATCCCTTCCATCCTTTTTGTACCCAAAAATGACAAACCGCAAATGAGCATGGGTGCGCTGCCAAAAGAAACTTTCCGGCAGTTGATCAAGGAAGCTCTTGGTCTGGAAGAACCCTGCAAGTGACATAGTCATCGCACAACGTTTCCTAAAGTTTTGAAGTAGAAGTAATTAACCCGGGCCTTAAAATGCCGACTGCGATCTTCGGGACTTTAAAGAACCCCTCCAACAGACCAACACACAGATCATTTCAAAAATTATTTTTTCCTAGTTAATTTAGCCCTGAATCTGCTGAAGGAACAGATTTTGGATAGATTGTTTAGAAATCAGCTAAAGCTGTAGCTTGTCAGCTTATAATCAAATTATGAAAACACACATGAAATTCCGGAAAACAAATTTAATAATCTGGAAATCCCTCTTTATATTAGTCATTTATTATGATTCTGCTTCAACAGCAGTTGCGCAAAATTCAGCGGACTCCATCTCGACTGTTGTGATCGACAGTGCGCCCAAAAAACTTTATTCTGAATTATATGCAGATAAAATAGGCAATACGTTCATGGTTGAAATCTATGAAGAACCACAGGAAGGCGAAAATTTAATACATTTTCGATCTTTTAAAAATGGAAAAATTATTGGCCGCAAATCGCAAGCATTAGCAGATGCGCATAATTTTACATTTATGATAAATGAATCAAATAGGCGTATCATGGCTGAGGATACAGAAGATATGCTCTATAAAGTACTCAAAAAATTGATGGAGGAATCTGACCAGAAATTAAAGTCTAATTTGGATGATATGTTTGATCAGGAAAAATTAGCCCAGAGCCTTTCAGAAAAGATCAAAACACCTGATGATCAAATTCAAACCATGGCAGAAAAGATCTCAAAGAAAATCACCTTTGACGGCGGAACTGTACAAAACATGGCGAAACGCATTTCAGAGCAAATAAAAACTCCGGATGAACAGATTGCTGCCATGGCAACCAGAATTTCGAAAGAGATACAAACTCCGGATGAGCAGATTGCAACGATGGCTTCACGTATTTCGAAAGAGATACAAACTCCGGATGAGCAGATTGCAGCGATGGCTTCACGTATTTCGAAAGAGATACAAACTCCGGATGAGCAGATTGCAGCGATGGCTTCACGAATTTCGAAAGAGATACAAACTCCGGATGAGCAAATATCTAATATGGCTTCACAAATATCTCAGCAAATAAAAACGCCAGAAGACCAAATATCTAATATGGCTTCACAAATATCTCAGCAAATAAAAACGCCGGAAGCACTAATTAATGAGGATTCTCTGGCATTAACACTGGCTATCAAATTAACTCAAAAAGAAAACTTGGTTGCCGTAAAAATTCCTCCTTATGCTGAATTGCTGAGTCAAGTTTCAGATAGCAACCAAAAGCAGGACTACGAAAATACGATTGCGATCCTCGACGAAGATATTGCCGACCGAACTCCGGAAGAGCAACGAAAAGCACTAAAAATATCAGGACTCATGTCTGTACTTGTTGCTTCAAAGAAATTAAAACGCGCCATCTCGACTATTGAAGATTACGACCTTCCGGACGATCCTGCTTTACGTGAAATTTCTGCTGCGCTGTCTCAATGGATCAGTAAAAATTTGGTTCTAAAATAAAGTTTTAATTTGCTCAATGCTTTAAGCCTTGGATTTAAATCTACTTGAGTCTAATTTTAACTATCTGTTTACCTAACATCCACTAACTAAAACGCTCATAGCTGAAACATTAAAAGTGCTACTTCAGTTGGTTATAATATAAAAAAGCATTTTTTAACTTCTCACCCAAAAACTGCCTACCTCTCAAACATAAGCTGTAAGAGAATCTGTTACAAAACCCACGTAGCTCTGTCAAATTGCTTTTCCCATGATGATGTCTTCATGAAAACAAGCTCAGAGTGAGGACGAGTTGTAAGCACCCAAATTTTGAAGTATAATTTTCAAATTATGTCTTTTACTTGTCAAGTTCAGTGAATCAATGTAGGATTCACTTTGGAACTAGTTTAGAACTTAAAAGTGATTAACCTTTCCTGAGAAATGGCCATGAGTGATGCTTCTTTCACATTGGAACAATACGAACTTCACCCTAGAACAATCATACGCAATGCCACACCTCCTGAATTATATGAAGAAGCACTAACATACGAACCTGATGCGTCTATTTCTTCTGTAGGAGCACTGATCGTCTCTTCTTATGAAAAAACAGGACGCAGCCCAAAGGACAAGCGTATTGTCGAATATCCAAGTATCGATAAAGACGTCTGGTGGGGCAATATTAACATTGGAATGGATGAAGCTACTTTCATGATTTCCAGGGGACGCGCAATTGACTATTTGAATACTCAACAGCGGATTTACGTTGTTGACGGATATGCGGGATGGGATCCTAAATACAGGATAAAAGTCCGCATAGTTGCCACACGTCCGTATCATGCTTTGTTTATGCATAA
>ERZ1047821.2781-NODE-2781-length-10385-cov-4.897773_pt1 | contig 10385 bp, 11 predicted proteins | sample MGYA00383096_ERZ1047821 | MGnify/ENA primary metagenome ERZ1047821 (study PRJEB29581, sample SAMEA5548366) | metagenome | biome: marine; feature: coastal; material: water | depth 25 m | study: Short-term variability in the microbial, nano- and picoplankton... | reverse complement strand
CATATATTAAATATACGAATTATTCTTAGTAATGAAATATCAAATTACAAACAGTTTACATAGGAGGGTTAAGCGCGATCACCTCTTTAACTTCAGGGATATGTTGTTTGAGTAATGTTTCTATGCCTCCCTTAAGTGTAGCCGTTGATGATGGGCACCCAGCACATGAACCTTTCATCAAAACAGTTACTTGGCCTTCTTTATATCCAACATAATCAATAGCACCACCGTCATTTTCCACTGCAGGACGAACATATTCATCAAGAAGAGCAGCAATTTTATGATCAAATTCACTTTTATCAAAATTCAAATTATTGATGTCGATATTTGCAATTGTCGGCTCGTCGTATTCCTGACTCTTTAATAATATTTCCTTTCCTTCAGAAATCCACTCACGAATAAATTCACGAAGCTGCATGGTAATAAAGTCCCAAGAAACATTATCAGTTTTTGTAATGGTTACAAAATTAGAAGCCATAAAAACACCATCAACAAAAGGCAATTGAAACAATTCTTCTGCCAGTGGTGAAAAACCTATCGTATCTTTTTTTGATGTGAAATTGGCCGATTCACCAGTCGGTAAGATATACTTGTTCGCAACAAATTTCATTGTAGACGGATTAGGTGTGATTTCGGAATATATGGTTACTGGAATTTTCATTGGTACAAAATTAATAGTAAATCAACAAGGAACTCTTATTTGTTCAAAAAATCTAATGCATTGGTTGATGATTTGGATCTAAAAGATCCAAAACCGTTTTTACTGGAGTAAATGTTTCAATAGGGACTTCTACAAAGAGCGTATTCCATTTATACATTGCTCCATTCCATAAACCAGGAAGCTCAATAAATGAAATTTCTGTACCCTCATACTTTTTGCTTACAACAAAGTAATTGTCATCATTTCGGTATTCTTTCAAGTCATGCTTAATGCCATCAAAATCATAAAGATCCAATACCATCATTACAGGATTAAAATGAGTGCTTTCTGAAAGTATTTTTTGCTGGTTGTTCTCTTTAGAAATTTGCACAGCTTCAATAATCTGTTTTGTAATACTTCCCTCCCTGTCTTTAACAAAAAAAGGACCCCCACCGGCTTTTCCTTCATTATGAACCATACCACAAATCCTCAAAGGACGATTGATCAAATCACGTATGCTTTCTGCATCATCATTTATATTCAACTGCATGGATGTATACAATTGATATACCTTATTAAATTCTAACAAGCCCACTAATGAGGGGTCAGCATAAAGACGATTCAATTCCTCTTTGACCTTCATTAATAAACCACAAAGTGTTTTCCATACCTCAAGAGATCGATTTGAAGAATGAAGGTGTTGTACGTTGTCTATGTTTTTAACCAATACAATTTGTTGGTCTAATTTATTTAAATTTTCTATGAGGGCTCCATGCCCTGCTGGACGTTTTAACAAATGACCATCCTTTAGCTTTACAGGGTTTAACGAATCATCAAAAGCAAATGCATCAGTTGACGGTTTCTGAAAAGAAAAATCGACATGATATTCATTATTAAAAGATGTTTTTAAATTTTCTAGTGACGACAAAAATTCATGCTTGAATGATTCCTGAATGGTACAATGATACCGTACATTTTCAGTTCCAAGCATTAAACCTTGAATGATGTGCTCCTGAAAACCGTTTAAAACACGCCCATCAACATGATGAAATGGAATCAAACCCTTTGGTGATTTGGAAAACCCTTTTCCTTGTTCACCTATAATTAGCTCAACCAATTCCCGAGAGCTTAAGGCCCCGCTTTTCCAATCGGAATGAGCTTTTCTTAAGTTTTCATCATAAAAAGCAAATTTCTCTAGTTCATTTAAAAAATGTAAGACTTTGGTGTCATTTTCAAAAATCTCATCTGAAGCTGTAGAAGTCAAAAAATCAAACATTCTGGAACCCGAACCAGACGCTGGAATAAAAAACATAAGCTCTTTTTCCTTACGATCAAATAGCTCAATCAATTCGACTTGTTCCTCAGCACTAACAGCAATTATACCATCATGTAAAATACATGGGGCAATTATTTCTATTTTTGGACTTCCCAATTGAATCTGATTTTTTTGAGAATCGATTTGATGATTTAGGTCCATAGTTGGCATAAAATATTTAAAATATGAATATCGTCTTCGAATATATCAAATATCGCTTTAATGCAAAATATTTACATGGGATTCATTCACCTTTTATCTATAAATTCATGAGTGAAGGCATGAATATTCAAATAAAAAAAGAACAGCAAACTGAAATTCAGAAATTTATTGAATCAAGCAAAAGTAACAACAAAGAGATTCAGGTAAAAGACTATGGTGCAAAATCTAAAAAACTCAAAAGCCAACGAACGGTAAGTCAAATCTTCAAGACCAGCTCTTCATTTGGAAAAAATGCACTTTTATTATACCGTTTAAGTAACTATTTCAAGCCCAAGCATATATTGGAACTTGGAACGTCTATTGGAGTCGGCACATTACACCTTCACTTGGGCCATCCAGAATCCAAAATCGTTTCTATTGAAGGATGTCCCCAAACTCATGATCTATCGAGACAAAATCTACAACGAGAAAACATAAAGCTTGTCAACAAGACCTTTTATGATCATATCAAAAGTTTAAATCATGAACTGTTTGATCTTATTTTTATCGATGGTCATCACGACGGAGAGGCTTTAAAATATTACCTGCAATTGTTGAAAAAGCACACTCACAATGATACAATCATTGTTTTAGATGATATTCGCTGGAGTGATTCAATGCTTGACGCATGGAAAGAGCTTATAAAAGAAAAAGATTTTCATTTAAGTATGGATTTTTTCAGAATGGGAATCCTAGTTAAAAGGCAGCAGCAGGAAAAAGAGCATTTCATCTTGAAACTTAAAAAGTAACAAACAAATCCTCTAAGAGCTCAAGGTCTTCACCGATTGGTTCAATAATGAACTTATCCTCAATTCCACCAGCCCTATCAAGCCCAGAGATTGCCATGGCCGTGGGAGAAGGCACGGATGGGGATTCAAGTAAAATACCCTCATCGAAAAAGCTATCCTCTTCAACATCACCAATCATTTCAGCTGTAATCAAATCACTCGACATGATTTCAGTATCCATTGTGACGATTTCTCTCGTGACGATTTCTCTCGTGCCGTTTTCAACAAGAACAGTGCTTTCATTTGATTCCGTTAAAAGCTCTTCAGCTGTTGATTCCATTTCTATTTCCGTTTTGTTTTCAGAGACCTCTTTCAGCTTCTCTTGACCTTCATTTTCCTCAACTTCATTTTGAGAATAAAGCTGCTTAGGCTTGTTATCAATAGATATGTTATTCAGAGAATAATAGAGTGTAAAAACAAAAACCAAAAGGAAAGCAATTTGCAAACCGGGTTTAGCATATAGGGGCTTGATTGGGGGAAATAAAAAGCTGAATAAGCGGAAACCCCCTTCATTGGCATGTATTTCTTTGAATTCCTGATCCAATTGTCTTTTAACAGAATCAGAATTAAGTCTAAACGTTTCATTGCTTAGCGTCTCCATACCGGAATACAAGTGTTTTACACTTTCAAATTCCTCTTCATTTGAACACAGCTCTGAAATGAAGCTTTTTTCTTCATTTGTGAGCTCCTGAAAGCTCGACTTACTAAAAATTTGTATATATTTCTCTTCCATAATTATTGATTATAAATCGGATTAAATTCTTTCAATTCACTTGCCAGTGTTTTCGTTGCATAAAACAATCTTGACTTCACTGTTCCTTCATTAATTTGCAGTGTTTCAGCAATTTCCTTCATTGAAAATCCTTCAAAATGCCTCAATGCAAATACACTTTTATGCTTCTCATCAAGAGAATTCAGTGCTTCATAAAAAGAATCACTAAACGTGCTCTCGTGTACCTTCTTTAAGGTGTCGGAGTCAGATTGAATGGACTTCGTTGGTTCAAAATCATTTGACACATGTTTACGAACTGACATTCTTTTATATTCATTTTTGCACATATTACAGGCCACTGAAAAAACCCAGGTTCTAAATGATCTATTTACGTCAAAGTAATCTGGTTTTCGGATAATCTTCGCAAAAAGATCATGAACCATATCTTCACATTTTTCTTTGTCTCTAGCAAGCATTTTCATGAAATACCCAAATAATATTTCCGAATATCTCACATAGATTTCATCAAAAGCCTTTTGGTTTCCCTTGGACAGCATTTTCATCAGCTCTTCATCTGAAAGCTGCTTCACTTGCTTTTGAAAAATTTTCATTCTAATGAATCTTATCTAATTTCCCTTCTTATTTACTTTCTTACTTTTTTGACCACTACTTTTCATGTAATGATTGCTTTTATTGGAATCATGAAATTCTTCGAGAATAACTTTCGTTGGTCTATAATTCTTTGCATAATTCCTGCTTTCTGCAGATGTAAACTCAGTCAAATTCTTTTTATTAAACTCATTGTTCCATAGAGACTCCAGATCACTTGCACACAATGGTTTTTGATTTCCAGTTCTCAATACCAATCCATAGGGTACCAGCTTAGATGCAATTGGCTTCAAATATGCCAATGGAAGAGTCATTGAAATAGAAACCCCTTTATTTTGATTTAGATTGCACAGTTCAATAAAAAACTGAATATCCACAACCTCCCTTTTGGGAACCTTGAAACCTTTTGCTCTGATTAATTCTCGATAAGAAGAGCTCTTCATTAAATCCAAAGAAATAATACAAATAGAACCAAATGCTAAACCATCAATGAGCTGATTATAAATTGCTCCATAAGAATCATTGGTGCCATGTGTAATTAAAATGTCGTTGCCATTAGCGGACTTAAGTACGTCCTCTGTGTAGGAAATCGTCTCTTTACTTAGGGTGCCATTTTTCACCAATTTAACAAGACCTTTTTTCGTAGCAGATTCATCCCCAGTTGCGATTGAATTTGCCACCATTAAGCGCTGCACTTCTTTATTATTACCATCAATGGACGCTGCATTGAATAACGACTCTTGCCTAGAAACATCATAATTACCTGAAACATAGTTATATAAATGATACTCAAAGGATTCATCGTCAATGGTTCGTAATTGCTCAACTTCGGAGTCCATGACCTTCTGACTTTCTACAGACGGCGTGCGGCTAAAGCTTTGGTATTTCACTTTTTTAGATTCCGACTCCAGTAACTGTGATGATTGTGCTTTGTAAAAAACTGATGATCTCGGTTTTGTTTGAATTCTACCTGAGGCTTTGTCTTTCTTTATGTCGCGTGATTCTTGTTTATTTCGAATGGGAACACTATCCATTCTAACATCAATAGATTCTGTTTCTTCCTCTTGATAAATTCCTTGGTTTGAAATCGTGGTATTTGAATTTGAATTTTCTGGCGGTTGACCAAAGCCATTTATCGCTAAAAATGAGACAATAAATAATAAAATAAACTTCATAATCATAATGTTATCTAAAAGCTGATACAACCAAAATTTACATTGGTTCATTATTTAAAGAATTAATTGCTTTAAATTCATCAAAAATTGAGTTTAAAACAAATATTCCAACGGAAATATCGTTATTTGCCTATGCGAAAACAAGTATCTCTTTTCTTAATGATTTTTTTCATTGGAACTCTGATGTTCAGTAGCGGTTGTAAAAAAAACAATTTTACAAGTACTGGCCATCTTGAGTTTTCATTAGACACTCTGGTTTTCGATACTGTTTTTACAACTATCGGTTCGACTACTGAACAATTTAAAATCTACAACAACAATTCTAAAACCATAATCATTGATGAAGTTCAATTGATGGGGGGAACAAATTCTCCTTTTAGAATCAATTTAGATGGGGTATCTGATATTGCCCATGAAGACATAGAACTTGAGAGCAATGATAGTTTATTCATGTTTGTCGAGGTTACCTTAGATCTAAATAGTCAAAACACTCCAATGGTTATCGAAGATTCGATAAGATTTAAAACCAATGGGCTTGACCAATATATTAAGCTCGCCGTGTGGGGGCAAGATGCGTATTTTTACTACAATGAAACCGTTCAAGGTTCTTGGACTTCAGAAAAACCACATGTTATATATGGTTATGCTTTAGTAGATTCCGCTCAAACTTTAAATATTGAGGCTGGCACCAATGTACACCTGCATAAAAATGCGCTATTATATGTGAATAAAGGGAGTTTAAATATAAATGGGTTCCTAGATAACGAAGTCGTTTTTCAAGGAGATCGACTTGAATCACTTTATGACGATGTTCCTGGTCAATACTACGGGATCTATTTTAATCAAGCCAAAGCATCTGTTATTGACTATGCAATCATTAAAAATGGCACTGCTGGGATCCATGTATTCTCGAGTGGTACCGGACCACTGAGCTACGCTCTTACGATTAGGAATACAAAATTATTCAACCATGCAAGATATGGTCTGTTCTTGTACGACGGCGCTTCAGTTAAAGGTGAGAATATCATTTCAAGTAGAAATGGATTTCATTCCTTATTGGTTCTAAATGATTCTAAATTCAATTTCAATCATTGTGATTTTTTAGGCTTCGGCTCAGCTCAATCACCTGCTGTAGGCATCAGAAACTATCTCAACGACCCAAATGAAACAGCAAGTATTTCAGAGGGTGTTATACACAACAGTATTATTTGCGGGAATCTAGAAACTGAAATAATATTAGATACCATTCTTGATTTTCCTGGTCAGCTCAATCTAGATTTTCGGAATTGTTTTATTCAATCTGAGGAAGAATATACTGATGCTTTTTATCAAAATAATGTTTGGAGAATAGAATTGGATAATTTAACCGATCCTGAATTCAATTCGATATCAGATATGGACTACGGATTTTCTGCCAACTCAATTTTGAACGCAAATGGATTTGCCACTTCGGTCACAACAGATATTTTAGGCAATTTCAGAAATAATCCTCCTGATATTGGAGCTGTAGAACAGAATTAAATAAAAAAAGGCGCCCAAAAGACGCCTTCGATTCTAATTACTGTGAGATTAAACGCTTGCGTTCATATTATCTAAAACACCCATTACACTTCTAACAGCCTCAACTGATTCAGCCAAAAGCTCTTTTTCTGCGTCGTTTAATTGAAGCTCAATTATTTTTTCAATTCCATTTTTACCTAAAACAACAGGAACACCTAAATAAATATCACTTAGATTATATTCTCCTTGAAGCCAAGCACAGACTGGAAATATCCTTTTTTGATCTCTTACAATTGCTTCAACCATTTGAGCAGCAGAAGCTCCTGGAGCATACCATGCAGAAGTACCTAACAATTTTACGATTTCTCCACCACCAAACTTCGTCCGTTCGATAATTTCATTCAATTTATCTTCCTCAATAAGCTCAGTCACGGGAATACCACCAACAGTCGTGTATCTTGGAAGTGGAACCATGGTGTCTCCATGACCTCCCATTAATACCGCTTGAATGTCTTTTGGTGAAACATTTAATTCAGACGCTAAAAACGCTCTATACCTTGCGGTGTCCAATACACCTGCCATACCAAATACCTTACTTGAATCGAAATTCGCACTTAAATATGCACAATATGTCATTACATCAAGTGGATTTGAGACTACAATGATTTTCGCATTAGGAGAGTACTTTACAATATTCTCAGTTACGGATTTAACGATCCCGGCATTTGTAGCAATTAAATCATCTCTAGACATTCCTGGTTTTCTTGGAAGTCCTGATGTAATTACTACAACTTCAGAGTCTTTTGTCATTTCGTAGTTACTTGTTGATCCAATGGTTCTTGAATCGTATAAATTTACAGGTGAAGTCTGCCAAATGTCTAAAGCTTTTCCTTCTGCAAACCCCTCTTTAATATCAAGTAAAACGATTTCATTGGCGATTTCTCTTTGTGCTAAAACATCGGCACACGTAGCGCCAACATTTCCTGCACCTACTACAGTTACTTTCATCTATATTATAATTAAATTACAGTTATATCCACGAAATTAATACATTTAATACAATTTCGTTTTATTTCCTCTATTAATAATTTACTTTTGAAGGCAACTTGCATAAAAACGATGCGTTATAAATCTAAATAACATTGAAAGACATTGAAAAATTAAAGGAAATTGTGAATGGTTGTCTAAACGATGACAGACGTTCTCAAGAAGCTTTGTTTAAAATGTTTTATGGTAAAATGCTCGCGGTTTGTTCAAGATACATTTCAGATCCTGATACAGCTCAAGAGGTTTTACAACAAGGTTTTATAAAGGTCTTTGATAAATTGGAAGTTTTTGATTTCAAAGGTTCTTTTGAAGGTTGGGTAAGAAGAATCATAGTAAATACTGCTATTGATTCTATTCGAAAATCAAAAAGAGCACCTATTTTGAAAGATAAAGACACTGACTTTAAAATGGATTCTACGGATGAATTAGAAGAAAGTGAAGCTTTAGAGCTTACTGAGTTAAAAGCCAGTATTGCCCTAAAAGCAATTGAAAAACTATCACCTGGTTATCGAACAGTATTTAATTTGTTTGTGATAGAAGATTATTCACACAAGGAAATCGCAGAAATACTAAATATCAGTGAAGGAACTTCCAAATCAAATTTATCGAAGGCTAAGATGAATTTAAAGAAAATATTAACTGAAGAATTCAGTAATTTAGAAGAATAATGAAAAAATTAGAAGATTTATTTAAATCTGCATTAAAGGATCAAGAGCTTCCATACAACAAAGGGGCTTGGAACCAAATGAGCAAAAAATTGGATGCACGCAGCAGTGGAGCATCAGGAAATTTAAATTGGATTTTAGGTGCTGCAGGTGCAGTAGTAGTAGTAACAGTTGGTACACTTATCCTAATCAATAGTAATAACGGGTCAAATATTCAGGACAATAAAGAAAAAAGTATTGCCAGCTTAGAAACGAAATCAATTGAAAACACTAAGTCAAATCAAATTAAATCTGATGAATTAATTTCTGAAGATCAATCTCAAGAAGAGGATATTATAGAGGGGACAAATAATAAAACTAAAATTAAAGGCAAAACGCCATCGAATGAAATAAAACAGCCAGAAGTAATTGAAATCATAGAATGCTGTGAAGAAAAGGTTGTTCAACTTATTCCTCCAGTATATCGAGAAACTACTGTTAAAGAAGAAACACTGATTGAAAATCCTGGTGTGAAAGAAACTCTAACATTCAACTCATTGACTGACAAATGTTTGAATGATGAATTCGTTTATTTCAATAAAAACAAACAAAGCATCTGGTTGAATACACCTGCGAATATCCTTATTGAAATACCAGGATCCTCTCAGTTTAAGGAAAGCTTAAACGACAAAGGATTATACCATATTGGATCACTTAATGCATCACAAGAATTTGTTTCACAAAAGTCATTTAATGTTTTTGAAGCGAAATCAAGTCAGCTTTTGGTTGAAGATCATTTGAACTACGAAAATGGTTTACCACAGCTCAGTGCCAATTCATATAGTGATGAAGAAAACACCTGGTATGTGAATGACAAGGCGGTTTCATCCAATCGTAAAGAGAATAGCTTTAACTTATTCAAAAAAGGCAACTACATCATTAGCTTAAAAACAAAAGACGATAAGGGTTGTACCGCTGTTGCGAATGTTACTTTCAACGTCGAAGATGATTATAACTTATTAGCTGTCAATGCTTTTACACCGAGTAGTATTGACTCGAGAAATCGATTTTTTATACCGTTTGCCTTGACCCAAAGAGCTACACCTTTTAATATGATTGTAATAGATCCGGCAGACGGAGCAATTTTATTTGAGACTTCAAGCGCTGACCAACCTTGGGATGGTATCGATAGAAATACTGGGAAAATGGTAGATGAAAACAAATCCTATGTTTGGAAAGTGATTTTGGATCAACCTGAAAGCAATGAAAAACCAGAATATCTAGGTACTGTTGTTCGACTGTAAATAAGAAAATCGAATTCCTTTTAACGGGTCAAGTATTATCATTATTTTTGTATAGTAAATAGCTATATATTGAAATTTCTAAATTCAAGATTAAGACCGAAACGTTTTGTTTATTTCCCTCGCTACTATGATGAAAGAAAGGAGAAACTAGACTTAAAACGAAAATTATACGCAGATGAAAATCTGAGCGAAGATGATCGGGTAACGCTCATGCGTGAAAAGCTTAAAGAAAAACGCAGCAATCAACAAATAAATCAAAACCAACTCTATAGTAAGAATACGCGGTCATTGCTGCTTATATTTATTGTTTTTATTCTTGGTTATTTCATCATGAATGGTCTCGATGATATCGAACATGTCATATTCAAAATGATGGATTGATATGAATGTAATCAACTTACTTTCTGAACATATTTCAAATCAAATTGCAGCTGGAGAGGTGATTCAACG
>ERZ1047821.2769-NODE-2769-length-10407-cov-11.510723_pt1 | contig 10407 bp, 5 predicted proteins | sample MGYA00383096_ERZ1047821 | MGnify/ENA primary metagenome ERZ1047821 (study PRJEB29581, sample SAMEA5548366) | metagenome | biome: marine; feature: coastal; material: water | depth 25 m | study: Short-term variability in the microbial, nano- and picoplankton... | reverse complement strand
ATCCTGGATATACTCCAACTCCATTATTTTGAACAGTTACTTTAAATGTTTGCCCTGCATAACCATGATAGATATCATTAATAACTAGTCTATGCTTAGTTGCTGGATTTAAATTTGTTTGTATATTAGCAACACTGGCTGTATATTTTGTTGATAGTACATTTCCTCCCGATAGTGTAGTACCGTTTAGAATTCTTGTTGCACTACCGCCACTAGTATAAGCTGTATACGCTGTTCCGTCTACACTGTTTGAAAGTCCAGCATCACTATAAAGTTCAAACGTGTTAGTTGTAACATTGGCTGCATAATAGTCATTTCCATTAAGTTGTGTCATACCTGCAACACCTGTTACTGCTTGAACTAATTGACCATTAGAATATCCGTGACTAGCTGCCGTTATAATAACTGGGTTACTACGTGTTGCATCTTGAATTGCCACTGTAACAAATCCCCAACCAGCAAGTGATCGTGTATCTAGATAATTAGTTAAATCTGGGTTTGCACATATTCTAAAACTAGTTGTATCTACAACGTCTGCATACCATGTTCTGTTATACATATTTGCTGTTCCGTGGCTACCTAAAATTGGCTGCCATACGGTTTCAGGAATGCTACTAAATGCAAATCCTTCACCTTCAGAAAATCCATGAGCTCCTGTTGTGGTAACAGTTGCCTGTTGGGATATACTTATTCCAGTTATTGACTGTGATGAATCAGTCTGTGAACCAGTTATTGTATCACCAACTGTAAATCCATCTGTTGTATTAAGAGTTGATACTTGGTACTCAACTGTATCGCCATACATATATCCACTTAGTGGATATTCATTTGAATCAAAACCTTGTGAAACTGCACCGTATTCGCCGTAACTGTTGTTGCCGTTTAGCGCACGTAACAACCCGCCGGCAGTAGCAGCATAACCGTAAGTATTATAGTATGTAAAGCAACTAACAATCTCTGCAAGACCGTTATCTTTAATCCAGAAACCAATACCACCATCATGTACTTGTGTATATGTGTGGAAAACCATTGAGCCAGCTGTGCCTGCGGCAACAACTGAACCATCAACAATAGCACCAACACCACCAGATGAGAACGCACTTGATTCCTTGATGTATGGAGATTTCAATAATGTTGCACCGGGTTCAATTCTAAGAAAGACACCTTTAACTGTCGACGCTGTAATATCACTTGGTGTATTGTCAACAAATCCGGTTAAACCTTTGAGTAATAGACCTTCTATCATTGTACCACTGTTCACAAAGAACATCGTAGTTTCAGCGTTTGGTGTTACACCATCGTCACTAATACCTACACCGTAGCCATTATCATTGACTGTATCTGGCTGGATAACACAGTTACGTTGTCCGTCACCAACAATAGTAGTATTAACTGGAATATGAATTGGAAGTTGCTCACTGTATGTGCCATCTTTAATAAAGATAGTGGCTGGTGTTCTGTTTGCTACGTCAGCGTTAATATAATCGCATGCAAATCTCAAACTCGCAAAAGCAAAGTCAATTGCAGCGCCGTGATCATTATCATCAGCACTACTAGTTGAGTCTTCACTTACATAGAAAATCTTATCGTTAGCACCACTAAACTGCCAACTATAGTTTATACCATCTGGTGATTGTAAATACTTACCAGCTTGACCTGCTGTATTTGGAAGCACATAACTAGCGCCAACAACAAAACTAGTCCATAGTCCATTTGCACTATCTACAAAAAAGTCACTACCTGCTACGTGATCACTAGCTGCAATATATGTACTGACACTTTCACTAACAATATCGTCTTTAAGATATGTTGTGCCAGCTGTCCAGGCTCCCATATAACGAACGCCACTATTAAACTTTATCCATTTATTTGCAGCTAGGTCAGTATTAAATACTCCTGACGTGTGACTAATTAAACAATTATAAGTATTACCTCCGTATACTACAATATCGTTAATTGCAAAGGCTGTTGATGTTATCCAATCACCTCTTGAATTTACACCAGTTGAAAATAATTCCCATTCAGTTGTATTTGTATCTGGAGATTTGCCAACGTTATCAATTCTAGCTGAATAAACGTTTCCACCAAATCTTACAGTTTCACCAACAAAATAATCTGTAGTCGGTCCCCATAACCCTCTAAAACTATTACCTGTACTAAACAGCTCCCAAAATCCGTTATTAGTTGGTATATTTCCAGATGTTTCTAGTGTACAACGATAAATGTTGGCACCGTAGGCTACTAAGTCACCTGGTACATAATTAACGGCATTATTATAAACACCTGCTGCACTAATTCCATCAACAAACTGATCCCAATATGTTGAAGCTGTTGGGAAATTTCCTGTCGTATTTTGTTTAGCAATATATGTTTTTGGACCATATTGTACTATATCATTCTTTTGATAAACGCCTGCGCTACTATAAACACCTTCCCATTGAATACCATCTGCAAATTGGCTCCAGTATGTTGCATTTGGAGGGGTGTTTCCTTGTGTGTCAGCTATAGCAATATATATTGCACCACCATGTGCAACCCCGTCACCAACACGATATTGTGTTGCTCCATCATATATTTGTCTAAATTTAAAACCTTCTACCATTAACGCCCAATATGCTACGTTTGTTGGGAGGTTTCCAGCTGTTCGTGTCACGCTACTGTAAACGTAAACGTTACCACCATACTTTACTACATCATTAATTTCATAAGTTGTGGCTACTTGCCAATCACCTGCAAAGTGAAATCTTAGTTTACCAAGGTCTAATATTGTTGCCATTTTTGCGTCCTACTTTATACTTATTATATTTATGCCAGGAATACCATTTGTAAATGTCCTGTTGTATGGTTAAATTGAAACTCAATCGAGTCTACACTCCAAAAATGTTGCCGGTAATCGTCACCGCCAATATTTTCTGGATCTGGGATCATAACTGGTGTTGTACCATCATTGATAATTTCCACTGTTAAATCTCCATTAATTGGATCTAATTTAAATCCATAAAATGTTTTATCACCGTACTGTGTTCCTTCGTATATTCCACCGGTGCTGTCTGAATGTGCCATTATAATGCCTCTTTCAATAAGCTAAGGGTAACAGTAAATCCGTCAGTTTTTGCACTAGTAGTCTTGACTTTAATTGCGTCACCATTTTGAATATAGATTTTATTATCTTTTGCTACATCAACTACTTCATCTCCCATAACTTTAAGATTATGAGCAAGATGTGTAATAGTGGCATCTGCATGAACTAGTTCAACTGTAATTGGTAATGCACTTCCATATACATTAGCTACATAACAACTGTGTATAAAATGTGAACCAGCACTAACTGTTACTAGTGTTGTTCCTGAACCTGCTATTGTAGCAGTTTTGAATGTTTCCATTGCTTGTGCCAAGTTAATTTCCTTACTTTAATATATTTATCCATTTATAGATTTAAAAGTTGGAATAAACTGTTGCCCCCGCCGCCGCCGCCGCCGCTCACGGTTCCTGGTACCCATTCAGTTGTATTTCCATCATATACTAAAACCTGTCCATTTGTTGGAGGGGTTGTAGCTGTATCGACGTCACTAAGTTCATTAATACTAGATACATTAATTTTAGCTAATGTTCTAGCATCAGTATAGTAAAGATTAGTTGTGCCTTCTGTTAAATCGTCTGTAGTAAAGTTACTAATATCTGTAATTTGACCAGTAACATTACCAGTAACGTCACCAATAAATTCATTAGCAGTCAGTTTTGCACCAATAAATGCACTTGTGTTTGTGTCATAAATTTCTGCACTCCACCGATCATTTACTTCGTCCCAGACAAAACGAACATTATCACTAGTACCACGCTCAATTTCAATACCGCCGTTTTGGCTTGGCGTACTTGTTTCATCACTATTAAGTAGGATAATACTATCACCAATGTTAACTTCATTTGAGTTAACTGATGTTGTTGTGCCTTTAACTGTTAAGTTACCTTCGATTGTAACTTCACCATCAAAAGTAGCATCGTTAAATGTAACGTCTGATGTTGTTGCAACATCCTGGCCAATTTCAATTACACCAGTGACAGGTGTGTATGTTACGCCTGTACCTCCACTAATTGCATTTCTTGCTCTAGGATCTGTGAAGTAAAGGTTAGTTGAACCTTCACTAAGTGCGTCAGTGTTGTGGTTTGAAATATCTGATACAGTACCAGTAACATCACCAGTGACATTACCTGTTAAATTGCCTGCAAAATTTGTGCTTGCTGTAATTACAGTACCGTTAATGGTTGTAAACGCACCAGTTGATGTTACTGTACTACCAATAGCTGTACCATCAATAGTGCCACCGTTAACATCTATTGAAGTAAATGTAGACGTACCAGTACTAGTAATATCACCTGTTACATCACCAGTTAGGTTTCCAGTTACATCGCCAGTTACATCGCCAGTCAAATTACCAGTAACATCACCATATACATTAGCAACATTTAAGTCTTTGTTTAGGTTCCAACGGTCATCTGCATTAGTATATGTAAGTGTAGCACTTGCGCCGTCAACCGTTAATCCGGCACCATTAGCAGCCGCGGCAGTTGCCGATCCTTTTGCTACTGTGATATTAAGATCATCTACATCAAGTGTTGTACTGTTAATTGTTGTAGTTGTTCCATCAACCTGTAAGTCTCCTGCTATTACAACCTTACCAGTGTTGTCGCCAACACCTGCTGGGTCAATAACAAAATTAGCAGGACCAGCTAAGTATCCATCTACTGTTACATTACCAGTAATATTAATATTACCAGTTCCAGTGATATCTTTGGAATTGAGATCTAAATCACCACCCAGTTGTGGTGTTGTGTCTTCTACAACTTCATTAATAGATACTGCTTGTACTCTTGCATCTGTGTAATATAAGTTAGTTGTACCTTCTGTTATGTCATCAGTATCACCGCTTAATTCACTTAGATCATCTATACTTTGTATTTGTGCATCAACATATGCTTTTACTGATTCTGCTGATGGTACATTAGTTGCAGTTGCGCCTGTCATAGTATCCGAATCAACTATTACATTTTGTACTCTAGCATCTGCTCTAGCATTTGTGTAATATAAATTCGTACCTTCACTTAAATCTGTTGTTGATTTTGCAATAAATCCTGCGTCAACTCTGGCGTCAGCTCTTGCATCTGTGTAATATAAGTTAGTAGCGCCTTCTGATAAGTCATCGGTTGATTTATTACCAAAGTCAGTATCAAAATCAGTCGACTTATATGTTGTTACACTAAACACCCCTGTTGATTGAGTGTATGTTAAATCACCACTTGCACTTACATGAGCTCTAACTTCTGCCGCACTTGGTCCTGTGTATGTGATTACACCAGTTGCACTATTATAAGCTAATGAGCCATCGCCGCCTGAATCAGTTACAGAAATAGCACCACGTGCTCTTGCATCAGTGAAATATAAATTGTTAGGACCTTCAGAAATTCCATCTGTAGTTGGTGTCGTATATGAAATAACACCTGTTGTTGAATTATAACTAATATCACCGCTTGCACTTAATGCAGCTCTTGTACGAGTAGTAGTATAATAAAGATTTGTAGAACCCTCTGACAGATCGTCAGTGTCTTTTGAACTTAGGTCTAAATTCGCACCAGCTTGTAGTGCAATACGTGCATCTGCTCTTGCGTTTGTGTAGTATAAATTTGTACCTTCACTAAGGTCACTGGTTGTCTTAGAACTTAGGTCTAAATTTGCTCCTACCTGTAGTGCAATACGTGCATCTGCTCTAGCATTGGTGTAGTATAAGTTAGTGCCTTCTGTTAAGTTGGCAGTTGTTTTAGTACCCAGTCTTGTATCGAAGTCTGTGTTAAAACTTGTGTAAACAGTATCACTGTCTGCTACCCAAGCATAGTCACTGCCATTCCAACTTAGCACATACCCCGCTGTTGGGTTTGACTGATTTAGGTGTGCATCTACTCTTGCGTTTGTGTAGTAAAGATTAGTTGTTCCTTCTGATAAATCGTCAGTATCATTAACACTAAGATCAAAACCTCCAGGAGAGCCAATAACTGTTCCTGTGGCATTAAGCGTTCCTGTCCCTAACTTTATAGTACTTCCACTTAGATATAAATCTTTCCATTTTTTAGTTGAACTACCTATATCTCTTGTTTCATCACCATCAGGCAAAAAGTCACCTGATAGTATAATATCTTTATTAAAGTCCCAACTAGTAGTTGCATGTGTGTATGTAATATTAGCGGCTGCACCGTCAACTGTTAACCCAGCTCCGTTTGCTGCCGCAGAGTCTGCAGCTCCTTTAGCCACAGTAATATTAAGATCATCAACGTCTAATGTTGTACTGTTAATTGTTGTAGTTGTTCCATCAACTTGCAAATCGCCAGCAATTACAACTTTACCTGTGTTATCTCCAACACCTGCTGGGTCAATAACAAAATTAGCAGGACCAGCTAAGTATCCACTAATCACTGCATTACCAGTAATATTAATATTACCAGTTCCAGTGATATCTTTGGAATTGAGATCTAAATCACCACCCAGTTGTGGTGTTGTGTCTTCTACAACTTCATTAATAGATACTGCTTCTACACGAGCATCTGTATAATATAAATTCGTTGTGCCTTCAGTTATATCATCTGTATTTCCAGTGATACCACTTAATACTGGAGGTATATATGTAAAAACACCAGTAATGTTATCGTATGTAATTCCGCCATCGCCTGCGGCAGTGCCTTCTACACCAACACTAATGTCAGATAAGATTATACCTGCACCACTATTTGTTATCCAACTATAATCTGTACCGTCCCAACTTAATACCTGATCGATTGTTGCACTACTTTGATTTAAGTGTGTATCAACATCACTATCTGTATACAAATCACTTGTTAGAGCGATCGTTCCAGTACCACTTGGGATAGTATGTGTATTTAATTTACCACTAAACTGTACATTACCACCTACAGTTAATTCCGAAACAATATTGAATAATCCTGCATTATTTATTGATGCTCGATCTACACCAGCTGTTGTAAATGTAAGGGTATCTTCGTCTGATCCAGGTGCAGATTCTGCTGTAATTTTAGTATCTTGATCTACATCAACTATACCACCTAACGAACTCCATCCAGATCCATTGTAACCTTCAAACGATTGCAGTTGTGTGTTAAAACGTATTTGACCGCTTGCCGCGGTTGGTCGTTGTGCAGTATTTCCTACTGGTACACCAAGTGCACCAGTTGTACTTATTGTTAATACATCTGATGTAGATGTAATTCTATCTCGTTGATGATCATAATTTATAGCCATATAACACTCTCACTGTTGTTTCGAGTATTTAGCTGTGTTAGAGATGATATCACATCTTCAAGATTGGGATAGTGTATTATATTGACATTTCTTGAAAGAGCTGGGTGGCAAAGTCAAAACAAATTTTAGCTTCTTCTGCCATACTGTCGTCTAATTTTTCACGTATTCTGTCTTTGAGTACATTTACATCTTCATCAAATTGATACATGGTACCTGATCCAGGTGTACGTTTAGCAATCATTTGTCCGCCGCTGAGATCTCCCATATGTCTTACATATATATGTGCCATAAGTTTGTTAGGATCATCTTTGATATTTAATAAATGATCCAAATATTGCTTAACAACAGGATACACAGTAGGTATATAGTCTTCTAAATCTTCTTCAAGTTCAGTTATATCTTGATGAATTTTTGGCGCAATTAATACGTCAGTTAAGTTGTGTAGTCTTGCAAATTGCTCTAATACATTATATTGCGGATGCTGATTGTGTAAAAAATCACAATAGCGTTCAGGACTAATTCCGCCCATTAGTTCTTTCACAAAATTTTGCCGTTCGGCATTTTTATGATGTTCCCAAGTTAGTTCTTTAAGATTGCTCATAACTAACTATAGCACTTTCTAAGTTCGTGTCAAGCTAATACCGCCTGAAAATGTAAAACTTCCTGATATTGTAGCGTCAATAGCAGGGTGTGCAGTACTTACTGGAATAGTTGCTTGATAAAGTATTCTTCTATCAGCACTTCTTAGTGCATTATAATCACTACTCCAACTTGCTGTAGGGCTTGTAGGTTCTGTGCCTACATATATATCAGTAGTGGGTTGTACTTGTACATTTGTCTTAATCCAATTACGCAAATCTTCATATGTCCAGCCCCTGTTATACTGCATCGCAATTGCTAAAAATCCACATGCTACTGGACAGGCGGCACTAGTACCACTAAATCTTGTGTCTCGACAGGCAGCAATGGCCGTTAATCCACTATAACTAGCGTCTGATCTAGCAACATCTAATCCATATACATCTTCTGTTGCGGCCAATGTTCCGTCTCCTGGTGCAAATAAATCAATAGCACTTCCCATATCACTATAGTTTACTTTTCTATCTTGATCATAGTTATTTGTCATATCATCATCTAAACAACCAATGTTAATGGCTGGAAATTTAACTGTGGTATTTCCTTGTGCAGTTTGGATTTCAGTTTTACCAATGTGTTGCGGAAAACCGCGTCTGTTTGTTGATCCTGTTACGTTAAATCCAAACTCATTAAATGTATCTTGATAGAACGTATTGGTATTATTGTTGCTAATACGGTTATCATAGTTTGGATGGTCTGGATTTACTTGTTGCTGATTACTATTACCTGCCGCGGCAACAAATATAACACCTGCTTGTGTAAGTTCATCTCCAGCTTGTGTCATACTGTTGTCATACATTTCACTTTTCCAACGACCACTATCGCCTGTTGCTCCTAACCAACTGATAAATCCTGGCTCGTAACCTACTCCACCGTAAGAGACTGCGGGATCCGTTCTCCAATAATAATGGCTTCCGCCTTTATCACTAGCTCGATACCCCCAACTGTTTGAACTTAATGTTGGATCTTTTGTTCCATATAATGAATTTACTGGTTTGTATTGATGAAATACTTTTTGCAAATCAAATCCAATTTCCATACTTCCTGGATTGTATGTTCCGTATAAATTTAAAATCCATTTGTTAGCATTGTATGCCCAACCATGTGTACGTCCAAATATTAAACTGGCGCATTGTGTTCCATGTGTACCACTAGTAGGGAATGTTGTATTACTACCATTTGCTCTAACTCTAGTATAACTATCACTTACTGGTATATTTCCAAATGCTGATAAACTTGCGCTACGTTGATTACTATTTTGCCACCAAAGGCGTGCAACACTTTCTACAGGAACGGTTGTGCCATCCCAACGTGTCGTCAGTCTGTTTGTTGGGTCAGCATCAAACCAAGCTGCATCAATATAATACGGAGCGTCTAATACTAAGTCTAAGCAATCACAAATACCATTTCCTGGAAGTACATTTCCACCTACATAGTCTGCGGGATTTACTGCGTTTGTAACACCACTATTGATAAATTCTGTATGTCCAATCCAACTAGCATTGTCAGCACAAATGATATCAACATTCTCACCTGCACCAACTTGTTGTACTTTACTGCTGATAGCAACATTTTCATTTGTTGTTGCAGTTTTCCACGGATTTTGTTTTGTTTGCATTCTATACAAAGCGGTTGTACGGTTTATTGTAGGTTCTGCGTTACTAAAATTACTTTGTACACTACTACTACCAACAGTCCACATTTGATAGTTGTTGTATGCATTTGGCCATCTGTCGGTTAGTGTATTGTTGGTTGCACAATGTAATTCTTCCCAAGGCGGCATGTATGTTTCAGGATATTTTTCTGGACTTTCGTTAATAAACTTTACACGTTCATCGCTTTGTAATTCAGTTGCTTCTTCTAGTGTAAGCAAGTAACTACCACGTGTTGGGCTGTGTAGTTTTTCATCTTCTACTGTGACTTCTCTACTTGGTACACTAGCATATACATTTCCATCTGCGATAAGTTCGGCATGTAGTTCAGACCATTGCTCAGTGGTATGTGTTCCTAGTGTGTAATATTTTTCACTCATTTACTTTCCTAAGTTATTATGCTATAATTGAGCCTTGGGTTGCAGTATTCACCCAACCATTTGTACCATATAGTAATGTTATATTATCGTTTACATCAGCCATTATAATTGTTGTTCCAGTAGCAAGTGTAGTCGGAGTAATTGTTGCGACACCTCCACCTGCAATCATACTAATTATTTTTATTTGTCCTGCTACACCATCTGCAAGTGTGTAGTGATCTGCGCCAGTTGTTGTAATTTCAGTAATGTATGATGTTACGTCAATTGATCCAGGGCCACTAATTTGTTGCACACTTCCTATCATAGTTTGTTGTGCTGGTGTTGCTGTATGTGTTACTTCGCCTGTTGTAGCATCGTACATCAACGTAGTTGTACCACTAGCACTTCTAATAGGTTTAATTACTAAACTATTTGCTGTGGTATTGTTTGTTTCCAC
>ERZ1047821.2764-NODE-2764-length-10414-cov-4.406120_pt1 | contig 10414 bp, 10 predicted proteins | sample MGYA00383096_ERZ1047821 | MGnify/ENA primary metagenome ERZ1047821 (study PRJEB29581, sample SAMEA5548366) | metagenome | biome: marine; feature: coastal; material: water | depth 25 m | study: Short-term variability in the microbial, nano- and picoplankton... | reverse complement strand
GAAGCATCGCACGAGCAGGATCATGCGTCTGACAGCTCCATCTGATGTAGCCTGTGTGACCCGAGACTTTTGCTCGAAAGTAGAAGTTGTCGTTATCCAGATCCACCCGACGATGAATGATCAGCCGAGAGCCATAAATACTGCTGTCTTGTCGATCTTGATACTGACCTGCCATTGACGAGAACTGAAACCTTCAGATGAGAACTGCAAACTCAACGTGACTGGATCGTGACTTTTTAGCAAGAAAAACCGTATAAAATCAGCAATCGGGACTCGATAGTGACATAAAAAAATGGCTCGCAATTTCCTGCAAGCCAATGTTTTTGTTGTATTTTCTGTAAATACAAAATTAACGTTTCGAGAACTGAAAGCTCCGGCGAGCTTTGCGTTTACCGTATTTTTTACGCTCAACAACGCGGCTGTCCCGCGTTAAGAAGCCCGCAGATTTCAAAGCGCCACGCAAACCGGGTTCGTAAAGCTGCAGAGCTTTTGAAATACCGTGCTTCACGGCACCGGCTTGCCCCGATAAACCACCACCTTTGACCGTCGCGTTTACGTCGAACTGATCTACTACGCCCGCAACTTGAAACGGTTGACGCAAAATCATTTGCAACACATGGCGCGCAAAATAGGCGTTCATTTCTTTTCCATTCACAACCACTTTACCCGAGCCTGGCTTGATCCAAACACGCGCAACTGCGTCTTTTCTTTTGCCGGTTGCATAAGCGCGCCCCAAAGCATCGCGCATGGGCTCGCGCGGAGCGGCGACTTCGATTTGCGCTTCTGCATCTGACCCAACAGTTTGCAGCTCTTCCAAAGATTTCATTTCTTCAGTCATAATTATGCAGCCCTTGTATTTTTAGGATTCATTGATTTCACATCCAACACAGTTGGGGCCTGCGCTTCATGGGGATGCTCTGCCCCCGCATAAACGCGCAGATTGGTCATCAATCCACGGCTCAAACGATTGCCGGGCAACATCCGCTTAACAGCTTGTACAACCACACGCTCAGGATGCGCTCCTTCTAAAATTTGCGCTTTCGTACGCGATTTAATGCCACCGGGGTACCCTGTGTGCCAATAAAAATTCTCTTCCCGCTTTTTACCGGTCATCTGAATTTTTTCAGCATTGATAATAATCACATTATCGCCGCAATCCATATGAGGTGTAAAAGAGGCTTTGTGTTTACCGCGCAGGCGCATCGCAACAATTGAAGCCAAACGGCCCAGAACAACGCCCTCAGCGTCGATCAGGATCCATTTCTTTTCAATATCTGCGGGAGTAGCAGAAAAGGTTTTCATAAAGAATCGTCCCATCATAAGTCACACTTAAAGAAGCCAAACCACTTCTTTACAACGCTTGTGGTTATAGGCGATGCGCTGTCATGGTCAAGCACTATAAGGGTTATATTTTTGTTTAAAAACAGTTACTTAAAATATAGGTATTAAAATACCCCAATTTTAGACGCCTAAAACCCACCCTGCAGCTGGATTAATAAAAGGTTGGTGCGAAAACTCATTAGGCACGGGGGGGCCTAAGCTTCAAGCTCACTATCCCAATATAAAAAGTCCATCCAGCTTTCATGAAGATAATTGGGCTGGAAATTGCGGCCTGCATTTCGCAGCTCTTCTGCTTCTGGACAGCGTGGTTTACGCGCCAATGACATTCCTGCGCGCTTTAAACTTTTTGATCCTTTTTTCAAATTACAGGGGCTGCAAGCCGCAACCACGTTTTGCCAACTTGTAACGCCCCCGCTTGCGCGTGGCACAACATGGTCAAATGTAAGATCACCTTTGGACCCACAATATTGGCATGAAAAATGATCCCTCAAAAATAAATTAAAGCGCGTGAAGGCCACGCGCTTTTGAGGTTTTACATAATCTTTGAGAACCACAACCGAGGGTATTCGAAAGCGAATGGTTGGACTGTGAACATAATGATCATATTCCGCCACGATATCGACCCGATCCATATAGGCAGCTTTCACGGCATCTTGCCAACACCACAAAGATAAAGGGTAATACGATAATGGTCTGTAATCTGCATTCAAAACCAGTGCTGGATGTTGCTTTAATGCAGAGGATTCACGCACAAACTCTGTCCTAAATTCGCCATCCATCTGCCTTCAACCCCTTTTCTAAGCCGCGCAATACGCTTTGGCACGCGTCTCTCTCTACAAAGCAAACTATATATCGCGCATTTTATCTGGCAAGCCCAATATATAGCCTAATTGACGCATAAGGCGATCGCGCCCGGCTTGGGCTTAACGTCAAAAACAGCGTTACAGCCCCAGCTTGTCGCGCATAAATGCCAAGGCAACCGACAAACCATCAGAAGCAATGCCATGCGCCGTACCTTTTTGAACATGTGCAAACACATCTTGAAATCCCGCTTTTTGCAGCCCATCCGCGGCTTCTGGCAAAGATGCGATAGGCACCACATCATCTTGATCACCATGGATTAGCAAAATTGGCGGGCGTGATAACACCTCATCCACCAACAGATCAGGCTCCATCAGGCGTCCGGAAAACCCAACCATTCCGGCTATCGCATCCTCTCGCCGCGGGGCCACGTGCAAGCCCATCATCGTGCCTTGTGAAAATCCAAATAACACCACTTGCTCGGGCAACAGATCCTCATCGACCATCAATGCATCTAAACACGCGTTCAAATCCTCAACGGCAGCTTGCATGCCGCGCATTGATTCCTCTTCGCTGGATTCGTCAATCCAAGGTATAGGAAACCATTGAAACCCCATTGGAATCCCGTTGCATATCTCGGGCGCATTTGGCGCGATGAATAATGTATCCGGCAGATGCTCGCCCAAAGGGTCGGCCAACCCCAGTAAATCTGCTGCATTGGCACCATATCCATGTAAAAACACCACTGCCGAGCGGGTCGAGCCCGATAAAGCTTCTTTACGTTCCGTTTGCAGAACCCGTGTCATCCAATTCCCTCGCGTTTTTTGATGGCCGAGTAATACGCCCACAAAACATGCGCTGCAACTGCTCTCCACGGGCTCCAGTCACCGGCCATGGTTTTCAAGGCATTCGCGCTTGGCCTGTCGGTCATTCCAAACAAATCTTTTGCCGCTTCTTGAAGCGCCAAATCGCCTGAGGGAAATACATCTTGATGCCCCAAAGAAAACATCGCGTATATTTCTGCCGTCCAAACCCCGATGCCCGATATTTGCGTTAAAACCCCCACCACCTCTTCAGTTGACGCTGCGGCAAGCGCGTCAAAATCTACATCCGCAAGCGCCAATGCTCGGACATATTTTATTTTTTGACGGCTCAGCCCAACCTCTCGCAAGGCTGCATCGGTTGTGCTTAAGATTCTTTGCGCTTGTGTGAAGCCTGCAGCCTCCGCACGCGCCCAAATAGCCGCCGCAGACGCAACGCTTAATTGCTGCGCGACAATGGCCTTTAGCAACGCATCAAACCCCCCTGCCCGCCTGCGCAGCGGAATTGGCGCATTAATCCGCGCCGCAGCGCGCGCGAAAGCCGGTTCCTGACGGCATAAAAATTTTATGCCACGATCAATATCAGCGTCTGTTTCAAGCCTATACATACCCTGAGCAATAGACCATATCTCTGCCAATTGCGCGCTATTTCGTGGCCATGGTTTTAAGACTGAGGCAAGTTATCGTGTTTGTTATCAATTCACTAATGAACTTGCGCCTACCGAACGTTATGATCCTCACCCGTTATGATAAGAAATAGCTTTTTCTGGGCCTTGTTATTTACATTGCCCCCGCATAGCGTCGCGCGAATGGTCACTGTAACAGATGATAAACTCGCGCGGCGCAATTTAACTGTCTTGGTGCTTGCACAAGCAATCTTGGGAAACCAATTGCCGATGGTGTTTATTATGGCAGGTTTGGCTGGGCAGTCTTTGGCGAAAAATATTTGTTTCGCGACGATGCCAATATCCTGCATCGTCTTGGGGGCAATGCTCGCCTCTGATCCTTTGTCAAATTTAATGCAAAGGGTCGGCCGCAAAAAAGGGTTTTTCTTAGGAACTTTTTTTGGAGCCCTGGGGGGGCTTATTGCCGCCTATGGGCTTTATGTTCAATCTTTTGGTTGGTTTTTACTGGCCAGCCTTTGCACGGGTGTGTTCATGGCAAGCCAAGGCTTTTATAGATTTGCAGCGATCGATTCAGCTTCGGAAAGTTTTCGGCCAAAAGCAGTGTCCTACGTGATGGCCAGTGGTTTGATTGCAGCGATTATCGGCCCTCAATTGGTAAAGTTAACCGATACCTTTTTTTCCGTTCCCTTTCTTATGTCCTATCTGGTCATAGTGGCCCTCAACCTGATCGGCTCACTTATCTTTTTTGCGTTTCGCAATACGGATTATTTGGTCACTGAACAGACCGAAGAAAGGCCGCGCGGTAGGTTTGACCTACTGAAAAGCCGGCAGATTTTTGCATCCATCCTTTGCGCTATGATTGCCTATTCAATGATGAACCTGGTTATGACCTCAACGCCTTTGGCGGTGATCGGTTGCGGTTTTAGCACCTCAGATGTTGCCGATATTGTTTCGGCCCATGTATTGGCGATGTTTGTACCCTCTTTTTTTACGGGCCATTTGATTGTGAGATTTGGCGCGCGCAGAATTTTGGCGATAGGACTTGTTATGCTGGCAATTGCCGGGCTGTGCGCGCTTGAGGGCATAGATTTGGGCAACTTCTTTGCCGCGCTGATTATGGTAGGGCTGGGTTGGAATTTCAGCTTCATTGGCGCCACAACGCTTTTATCTGAAAGCCATAAGCCGCATGAGCGCGGCCGGGTACAGGGAATGAATGATTTTTTTGTGGGGGCTGGTGTGACCTTGGCCTCTTTAACCTCAGGCGGATTGATGAATTGTTCCGGCAATTCGGCCTTAGAGGGCTGGGCCGCAGTTAACCTTGCGATGTTGCCGTTGTTATTTCTTGCTGCTTTAGCACTGTTTTTCCTTACGAAAACAGCAAATAGACCAAAAGACTATAAATGACACGCTTACCAGCGCTGTAGTAACGAGCGCCCGAGCAGGCGCACACCCGACAGTCGAACGCCGCGCCGATCACCTCCATACGCAGTTGCCGGGGACCGTCTGGCATAAGCGGCGAGCACAGCGCCGGATTGCCACCCTGTGAGCAAGGCATAGCCAGCCTTTTTTGAAATTTTACCGCGCGCGTTGCGCGCCGAGCGCAATTTTAGCAAGGCCTCATGCGCCAACAATTGAACTGCGTCTTCGCTGGTGTCGGGTATATGTGTTTTTCCTGCCTCGGTCAGTTCCGGCAATGCTTTTAAGTAATTTGCAACACCCGCAGCATAGCCGAAATCGGCCAATACCTGATCATCCGCTGGTCCAAGAGCCTGAGCTGCAACCCTCATCAAACATCCGGATGTTGCAAGAATATAAGCCTGAAAATCTGCGTTGGTTGCAAAGGGATCGGGGTAAATATCATGCCGACGCGCCTCAACCACAGCCTTCAAAACCTCAGCAGCGGCAGGGGTGAGAGAGATGGCCAGCGGCGTTGCAACCTCATGCCTACGCACCGCGCGCCCATCTGAAATTTCACTCAGCACGTCTTGCCACCACTGTAAACGCATTTCGGCAATCAGCGGTTCTTTGGTCACCCAAGGGGCACGTGCTACCTCAAGGTTAAAGGCGAATATTGGAAATAATGTTTTACGCACCTCTAAAGGTGTTGCCATAACCGCGCGAAAACGTTCGGGGTCACCGCGTTCCAATAGGCGCGCGCAGGCGATCACATCATCGTTTAAAATATCCGCCACCGGTTTATGCACCAGCGTGATCGAACGCGGTATCGCGGATCAATTTCCATTGAAAGGCTTCGATAAGCGCCTCAAAGCTTGCATCCACAATATTGGCGGATACGCCCACCGTGGCCCAACGCCGCCCTTGGCTGTCTTCGCTATCGATCACAACGCGCGTCACGGCTTCGGTGCCCCCTTGAGTAATTCTGACCTTAAAATCAACCAGCCGCACATCATCAATCATGCTTTGATAGGCGCCCAAATCTTTCGCCAATGCTTTGGCAAGGGCATTTACTGGCCCGCGATCCGAGCCAGTCTCATCCAAAGACTCACTTACCGAAAGTTTCTTTTCATCTCCAACCTTCACCACAACCACGGCTTCGGACAGGCTTACCATCTCATTATATTTGTTTTTGCGGCGCTCAACCGAAACGCGGTAGCGCTTTACCTCAAAAAACCTTGGCAATTGATCCAGCTCTTTTCGCGCGAGCAATTCAAAACTGGCCTGCGCCGTATCATAGGAATAGCCCAAAGCCTCGCGCTGCTTGATTACCTCGAGAATTCGCCCCAAGGCAGGATTATCCTTCGCGACGCTTAACCCCGCCTCTTTCAAACGTTTGCGCAGGTTTGACTGGCCAGCCTGATTGGACATTGGAATAAGGCGCGCATTGCCCACAACGCTTGGATCAACATGCTCATAGGTGGTGGGATCTTTCAGGATAGCACTGGCATGCAAGCCGGCCTTATGCGCAAAAGCCGATCCACCAACATAGGCGGCTTGGCGCGCAGGCACACGATTTAAAATATCATCCAGCAAACCGGAAAGCCGGGTAAGGCCGGTTAAAGAATGAGGGGACACACCGGTTTCAAAACGACCCGCATAAGGCTCTTTTAGGATAAGCGTGGGAATTAAAGAGGTTAGATTTGCGTTGCCGCAACGCTCACCCAAGCCATTTAACGTGCCTTGGATATGCCGCACGCCCGCATCGACAGCCATCAAAGTGTTCGCCACGGCATTTTCGGTGTCATTATGCGTGTGAATACCCAAATTTTTTCCAGGTATTCCCGATGCAATCACTTCTGATACTATTTCATAAATCTCACGGGGCAAAGCGCCGCCATTTGTATCACATAGAACAAGCCAGCGTGCGCCTGCCCCCAAGGCCGCTTTTAGACTTTCCAGTGCGAAGGCTGGATTGGATTTATAGCCATCGAAAAAATGCTCGGCGTCAAATATCGCTTCGCGCCCTTGCGCCACAATATGGGCAATCGATAGGCGGATCGCATCTATATTTTCTGCAAGCGAAATACCCAGCGCCGTCTCTACATGAAAATCATGGGTTTTGCCCACCAAGCAAACGCTTGAAGTACCCGCATTTAAGACCGCCGCCAAAACATCATCGTTTTCAGCAGAGCGACCGGCCCGTTTGGTCATCCCAAAGGCCGTTATGGTGGCCTTTGTCTTTGGCAAAGCGGCGAAAAACGCATTATCGGTTGGATTGGCGCCGGGCCAGCCCCCTTCAATATAATCCACCCCCAGATCGTCAAGCGCCCGCGCAATCATTACCTTTTCATCGGTGGAAAATTGAACCCCTTGGGTTTGTTGCCCATCGCGCAGCGTCGTGTCGTAAATGTATAGTTTTTCAGTCGTCAAGCCGATGCCCCGAATTTTTATATCTTGATACGCTTTGCGTCTAGGCTACAGCCAAGTGACGCGGATAGGAAGCCATTACAAAAGCGTATCTAGGCGCTTTGGGTCAAACCCCGGCCCCGCCAAGAGTTCGATACCCGTTTTGCTCATCCGCACTTCGACCCCCGCGTTTTGCAGGGCTAATTTCAACCGATCAAGTTCTGCAAAGTCTTTATCCTGCATTGCTTGGGCACGCGTTGCCTCAAGCAAGGTTTCAAATTGTGACAGATCAACGGCTTGCGCCCAAGCGCCCATTGATGGCTCAAGAAGGCCCAACATTTGAGCCCCTGCTTTCAACCCAGACAAATCTTCCTGCGCCAGCAAGCTGTGCAAGCCCGCAATCGCGCCGGCCGTGTTAAGATCATCACAAAGCGGATCCAACACGCAGGCGGGCACAGTCTTTGCCGCCGCAACGCCCGCGGTGAGTTTGCGCCATTTACGCAGCGTTTTCTCGGCGTCTTGCGCGCGCTCTTTGGTCCAGTCCATGGGCTTGCCATAATGCGTTGAAAGAAACACAAAGCGGATCACCTCTCCGGCAAATCCCTGCTCAATCAAATCCCGTACCGTGAAGAAATTGCCCAAAGATTTTGACATTTTCTTACCGTCAACCTGCAGCATTTCATTGTGCAGCCAAACCTGCGCGAACTGGCTTTTTGGATGCGCGCAGCAGCTTTGTGCAATTTCATTCTCATGGTGGGGAAAGGTTAAATCATTGCCGCCGCCATGGATATCAAAGCTTTCACCCAAGAGATCAAGCGACATGGCCGAACATTCAATATGCCATCCCGGCCGACCAAATCCCCAAGGGCTTTGCCATCCGGGCTGATCCCCGCTCGAGGGTTTCCAAAGCACGAAATCCATCGGGTTGCGCTTATAGGGCGCCACTTCGACGCGCGCTCCTGCAAGCATATCATCAATTGTGCGCCCCGAAAGCCGCCCATAATCTGCATAACTGTCAACGGCAAATAAAACGTGACCATCGGCAGCATAGGCGTGTTCTGCGTTGATCAGATTTTCGATCATTTGGATCATTTGTGGCACATAAGCCGTGGCGCGCGGCATATGCGTCGGATCTAGATTCCCCAAATCGGCCATATCTTGCAGGTACCAAGCCGTGGTTTCTTGCGTGATCTGCGCGATCGAGCGTCCTGTTTCAGAGGCTTTGGCATTAATTTTATCATCAATATCGGTAAAGTTGCGCACATAGGTAACATGCGCCTCCCCATATAATCTGCGCAAAACCCGGAATAATACATCAAACATGATCACATTGCGTGCATTCCCCAAATGCGCCCGATCATAGACTGTTGGCCCACAGAGATAGATCCGTATATTTTTGGGATCCAAAGGCACAAAAAGCTGTTTGGCACGAGCAAGGGTGTTATGCAGTGAAAGCGTTGTCATGAATTTACGACCAATTGGTTCTTTATCGAGGCGGCTTAGCAATTTCATGCGGGCTTGGAAACATAAGAAATGTTCTAAAATTGGCAGTGGTTGACATTTCTGCACGAATAACGTGATGATTTGCGCCCATGGATTGTTCGTAATTTAAGGTTTATCTGCAGGCTGCGGCCTAAAAAGCCCAAAAAAATTAAACTTCAGATAAAGATAAGGAATTGGCCTGTGCTGCCATCACAACGTATTCGCAATATCGTGCCCGAAGGCCTGTCAGATGGATGGGGGGTTTTTATGAAAGCCCGCGAAATGATTGCCCAAGGCCAGTCTGTGATTGAGCTGACGATCGGCGAGCATGATATAAAAACCGCGCCAGATATTTTACAAGCCATGCAGCGCTCGGCAAAAGATGGGCATACTGGATATGCACCGGTGCCCGGAACGCAAGGATTGCGCGAGATCGTAGCGGCCCACCATCAAACGCAAGCTCAAGTGCCAACAAGCGCCGAAAATGTTCTGATCACCCCCGGCGCTCAGGCCGCTTTATTCGCGGCGCATCTGGCGGCCTGCAACCCACATGACAAAGCGCTTTATATAGATCCTTATTACACCACCTATCCAGGGATGCTGCGCGCGCTCAGCCTTAATCCCGTTGCAATTGCCGCCAAGGCGAGTGACGGATTTCAACCAAACGGGGCCAGTTTAAACGCGGCAGCACAAGGCGCTGTATCCTTGCTTATCAACTCTCCAAACAATCCAACGGGCGTTGTGTACGGCCAAGAAACGCTTGAGATAATCGCGGATACCTGTCGGGAACATGATTTATGGCTGATTTCTGATGAAGTCTATGCGTCGCAAGTTTGGTCTGGGCGCCATATCACGCCAAGGTCACTACCCGGCATGAAAGAGCGCAGCTTGATCGTGGGCTCAATGTCAAAAAGCCATGCAATGACGGGCAGCCGGATTGGTTGGGTGATCGGCCCAGAAGATATTATTGCCAAGCTCAGCGATCTGGCCACTGTCAGCAATTACGGCGTGGTCGGCTTTATTCAAGACGCCGCTGAATATGCATTACATTTGGGGTCCAGCGCATTTATCTCTGTTTCAGCGCCATTTGAGCGCCGCCGAAAACTCGCGCTTGAGATCTTTAAAGAGTTTCCGCAAATAAACGTCATTCCGCCGCAAGGAGCCATGTATCTTATGCTGGATATTCGCAGTACAGGCCTTAACGGCGAAGCTTTTGCAAACGCGCTTCTTGAACAGCGCAAAATTGCCGTTATGCCCGGAGAAAGCTTTGGCGCAGCCGCTGCAGGGCATATCCGCGTTGCCATGACCGTTGAAGATGCACTGTTCAGCAAAGCGCTTACAAGCCTCTGCGACTTTGCAACCAACCTCGCATCAAAATGAATGATGCCGTTTATTCTTTCAGAAATTTGAGGCAAAATGGAAGCGGCTGTGCACGCTATTGGCATTTATAACGCAAAACCATTCACGCCTTAGGCGAAGATGAGAGGTATCACCGGCTTTTCAACAACGGATGTCTCCCGTATTTCATGGGTCATTTCG
>ERZ1047821.2760-NODE-2760-length-10430-cov-4.731663_pt1 | contig 10430 bp, 7 predicted proteins | sample MGYA00383096_ERZ1047821 | MGnify/ENA primary metagenome ERZ1047821 (study PRJEB29581, sample SAMEA5548366) | metagenome | biome: marine; feature: coastal; material: water | depth 25 m | study: Short-term variability in the microbial, nano- and picoplankton... | reverse complement strand
AGTGTGCCTCCAGCATTTTGCATCTTTTTGAAGAACTGGTCTTGTCCAACATGTTGAGATTCTTGGAAAAGCATATGTTCAAAGAGATGGGCAAAGCCTGACCTTCCAGGAGGTTCTCTGTTTGAACCAACATGGTATTGAATAGCTACACTTACAATTGGATCAGATTTGTCCTCATGTAGGATTATAGTTAAACCATTATCTAATTGGTATTTTTCATAATCAATTTTGAATTGAGTTTTAGGTTCCTCATTACAACCAATGAACATGAATAAAGCTGAAATGCTTAGAATTAAATTTCTTTTTAACATAAAATTTTCTCACTTAATAGTTAAGGTTAAAAAATAATAAATATATTTTTTTATTAGAATAAGAACTTATAAAATTACTGCTTATTCATCTTTGATAAAAGAATCATAGTTATTAATTAACAACTAAAGCAAAATGAAATTATTAAAATACTTTCTTCAATTATTTATATTAATCACTTTTATTTCTGCACAGGAGAAAATATTATTTATAGGCAATAGCTTTACCTTTTATTGGAATCTTCCTTCATTAGTTGAGTCAATGGCTAAAGAAAAAGGAATCTCTCTTGATATTTATCAATCTACTGCAGGAAGTGCTACTTTAAAAGATCATTGGCATGGAAAAAGAGGTTTGAGTTCAAAAAATATTATTGTTAATAATAATTTCTCAACCATCATTTTACAAGATCATAGTACAAGTCCACTATTAAAAACAAATGAGTCAAAAGAGTATTTTAATCGTTTTATAAAACTCATAAATAACAAAAAAAGTGAAGTTATTATTTATGGAACTTGGACATATCTGGCTAATCCTTTAATTGGTAAAAGCTTCAAAGGTATTGATCCTATTCAATATGCATTAAAACCAATTGCAGAAAAGACCAATTCTAAATTAGCACCTGTAGGTACTGCCTTTAGAATATTTCAACAAAAACATCCAGAAATTTCTGTTTTTACAAGTGATAATAAACATCCATCTCCAGTTGGGACTTATTTAGCTGCATGTGTGTTTTTTAAAATGCTCACAGGTGAATCCCCATTGGGCCTTGAGAGACGGTATGATAGGAAAGATGAGTATGGTAAAAAAATATTTTTGGGAATGGTTGAAAAAGGTGCGGCTTTAAAATGTCAGACGATTGTAGAAGAAATGAAAATAAAATAAAAAAGGCCCAGTTATTAGCAGGACCTTTTTTATGATAGATTAATCTAAAATTTAGAAAGAATAAGTTGCTGTAACAGTTAGTACATTATATTTGAGCTCTAATAAAGAAGCAAACATTTCAGCAAATTCATCACCATCAGTCTTCATTTCTAAATTATGAATGGTATATAATGCTTCTATACCAACTGGAAATAGAGGTGGTTTTACTCTTAGGCCAACTCCATATGCTAACCCTGCGTCATAAAATTCTGAAGCGTCACCCATAGGCAATGAGTAGCCAACTCTAATGATTCCTCTGGCCATTGGAACACCTACAGGAATTTTACCAACAGCATATCCATAGAGCATATCTATCCCTTCATCACCAGCTATTGAGTATTCAGCACCTACACCAACTAGGCTTAAAAGCATTTGTTCATATCCTAATGTAAAGCCCATTCCATCAGCTTTTTCAGATTCTATACCAGCAAGTGATATCTCTCTAGAGAGATCAAGCCCTAGACGTAACTGTGCGCTAGCAAGAGTAGTAATAGCAATTAATAGTAAACTGATCTTTTTCATTTCAGTTATCTCCTTTGGTATTTGTTACACTAAACTTAAATAATATTTATTAATATTATTAATATTTACTTTAAAATGATTTTCCGAAGAAAATAGCATTTAGAAGTAGTCCATCAGTTCCATACCAAAAAGCTCTAAAGGATGGATTGTCAGCAAATAAAACCACATGCCCAAGACCTTGTCTGCGAGCAATGATGGAAGCAGTATTTTTAATTTCAGCTGCTTTTTCTTCAGAAATATACCCACTAACTAGAGGGTTATTTGTATAACGACCGACATTTGCTGAAGGACCTTCAGAAAGTTCGAAAAAGTGTGTACCTCTTCTGAACAGTGAAGTTTTTTTATTATATCCATATGCGATAGGATGAGTTTGATCTAATTCAACTTCAAAGATAGCTCCACCAATTCGTTGAGCTCCACTAACTGTCCTTACTTGATCATAAGGTATATCCAATTTCATATTTTCAGTACTTTTAACTTTTTCATTTATTATTTTCTTATTAATTAACCATTGAGAGCCAGTTTGTGTTCCAATTAAAGTGCCACCATTAAGTACCCATTCTTTTAAGTTTTGAATATCAATTGATTCTAATTTTTGGTAGTAACCATCAGGTACAATAATAGTATTATAGTCAGCAAGTTTCCTCTTATTTAGGTTCTCTGCATTTAATAATGAAGAAGGAATTTTCATTCGGGAATTAGTTAGATGCCAAATTTCACCTACACCATATGAAGAAGTGCCAGATCCTGATAATATAGCAACTTTAGGTTTTTCAAGTACCGTATGTGTAGCGCCACCTAAGAATGAACCTGAAGCGGTGGCTGCTGTATTAGAAGCATAAATTTGCACATGATCTGATTTTGATAAACGTTCCATCAATTGATGTATTTGTCTTTGTGTAATTCTTGAATCAGCATCACGTTGGTTTACTGGTATAACAATTGAACCTCTTTCAAATTCTACTTTATTTCCATTAATTATTGTACTGAATGGTGCATTTGCTAATCGAGGTAGAATACCTGAATCAAGGATTTTATATAAGCTTTTTGGTGCATAATATCTATTCCATTTCATTATATATGCAGATTTTGCCTTTCCTCCAATAACTTCTCCTCCATCTAAAAATACTTCTTCCAATTGAGAGCCCATGTGAGTTTTGGGATTTTGCTTAAGCTCATGTGATTTAACACCATAAGCATGAGGCAAAGACCAAGCAGAAACATCATAAAACAATGAATCTTCGAATTCAGTTACTTTTTCCATTATACCTTTTAAAAAACGCGTTTGAGGTTGATTGGTTGGAACAATAATAGCCTCAGTAGGGTTGTATTTGGTTTGCTTAATGGTAATAGGCTTCTTTAGTGCATAAGCAACAATTCTATGTTTTTGTAGATTTTGAATGAGCATTTGCGCTCGTGTTCGATTTTCTTTAAGGCTAATTAAATAACCTTTAACTGGATTTTTTTTAGCCTCTAAAGGTGCTGAGGCATAAAAATCGCGATGATATGTTAAAAAATCCTTACGTAAAGCTACTAGTCCATCTAAAGTACCTAATGTAGACATGTAATGATTTCGAATACTAAAAGCATATGTTAGACGTCCCTGATTTGTTTCTCTATGAAGACCTCTAGAAGAAGCCTGTTCGAAAAGAATACCTACAGAGCCATGAATATCTGAAAAAGTCGAACCTTTTCCATAGTAAAAGTCATCATAGGATTCTTTGGTTAAATACATAGATTGAATACTATCTAAACGTTTAGAGTGAAAAGGGACTAGTTTATTAGTTAAATCAAAAGTTCCTTTTGGTGTGTTAGGATTATTTCTACTAGGAATACCTGGCTGAAAAAAGAATGTAGAATTTCCACCCATCTCATGAGCATCAAGTACAAATTGTGGCCGCCAATGATGAAATAATTTTATTCTACCATTTGATTCTGGTTGAGTAACGGGCATCCAGTCACGGTTCATATCAAAAAGATAATGGTTGGTTCTGCCACCAGGCCAAGGTTCATTATGCTCTCTATCTTGTCCATCTGAAGTTGGGACAGCACCTCGATTACCATTGACCCAATTTACAAATCGAGCTCTTCCATCTGGATTGAACATGGGATCAATTAAGAGAACAGTATTTTTTAGAATTTCATCAATTTCTTTTCCATTTCCTGCTGCAAGATGATATAGTAATAAAATTGCAGCCTCTGTGCCACTAGCTTCATTACCATGAATAGAAAAACCTAAATAAGCTATCATTGGCATATTATCAAGATTACTATCTTTAATTTTATTTGGAGAATCAGATAGTGAAAGGTTTGCGAGTCTAATTACATCAAGTTTTTTATGATTATCTGGATGAGTAACAATAGCATGAATTAATCGGCGACCTTCATGACTTGAAGCATGATCGTTTACAATTACGCGATTGCTTTGACTTGCAAGAGCTTCAAAGTAATCAACAACCTGATCAGTGCGTGTGTGACTTAAACCAATCTTATGACTTATAATTTCTTCAGGTCTTGAAATAGATGAGCTGTATCTAACTCCAGATACTTCCATTGGTAAATTTATTTGTTGACTTGAAATAGAAATCAAAGAAAAAAGAACTAATAAAATAAACTTATGCATGAAATTCTCCTAGTATGAACTCTAAAAATAGTTTTAAGACAAAGAGAAATTTAATACGTTAAATCAATTTTTCTTTTTCTTTAATTTAAACAGTGTAATTTCTACAGGATCGCCAATTTTTAATATGAGGTTTGTTTTATAAAAGAGATAATAAAGTGAAAATTAATCTAGTAAATAATAAAATGTTCAGTCTTGATAAAACTAAAAAGGTATTGAGTTCTTTTCCTTCTTCATCAGAAATGGATGATGTATTAACATTTCATAAGTCTCTTGGAAATATAGAAACTCCACTCATTGAACTAAATCATCTTTCCAAAAAATTGGGTGTTGGAAGTATCTTAATAAAGGATGAGAGCTATCGTTTTGGATTAAATGCATTTAAGGTATTAGGTGCATCTTATGCAATGAAAAAGCAACTTGAACAGAATCCAGATATAACAACTTTCTGTACAGCAACTGATGGAAACCATGGACTTGCTGTTGCGTGGATGGCGCAACAACTTAAAAGAAAAGCCATAATTTATATGCCAAAAGGATCAGCTCGTGATAGAGTTAATGCAATAAAGGATATGAATGCAGAGGTAATTGTTATCGACAAAGGGTATGACACTGCAGTGGAAATTGCTAATAAACGAGTAATACAGGGAAATACTGAGGTAAATGATTCATGGTCCTTAATTCAAGATACTGCATGGGAGGGGTATGAAAAAATACCTTTAGATATAATGAAAGGTTATTGGACTCAAATGCATGAAATAACCAGTCAAATAAATGATAGAAAAATCGATTTAATACTTCTTCAAACTGGTGTTGGAAGTTGGGCTGCCTCAATAATTAGTTATGTATTAAATAATTGGGAAGATTTCCCTTTGTTTATCAGTGTTGAACCTTTTTCAGCAAATTGTTTATTTGAATCCATTAAAGCTGGAAAAAGAGTAAAAGTGAATAATAATCAAAGTACATGTATGGCTGGTCTTGATTGCGGAACTGTTTCCACGTTAGCTTGGCAAATTTTAAAAAATAGTATTTCAGCTTCAATATCAATAAGTGATAATTTAACTGAGGAAGCAATGCGTATTCTTTCAAATCCTATTAAAGATGATTCAGTTATAATTGCAGGTGAATCTGGAGCTAGTGGCTTAGGAGCGCTAATTGCTCTTAAAAAAAATAAAAAATATAATTTTTTAAATACAAATACAAATATATTGTTAATCAGCACCGAAGGTGACACGGACAAGGTTAATTATAAAAAAATTATGGAAATGGAATGATAAAAAATAGATTTTTCAATTTTCTAGTCATACTTTTAATATTGTGCTGTACTCAATATTCCTGCGAAAAAAAATCAATCAAAAATAAATATAACTTTGATGAGGAATGGTCAAATGTTTCAAATGATATTGAGTTGGGGAATCCTACTGGGCTGTCAATAGATATTAATAATAACCTTGTTGTCTTTCACAGAGCATATAGAGGATGGCAACAACCTATGCCTACAGAAAAAATCAAGGATAAAACTATAGTTACTATAGATAATAATACTGGAGAATTGTTAAACAGTTGGGGGGATGAAATTTTTATCATGCCACATGGTTTAGAGGTTGATCATGAAAATAACATTTGGGTGACAGATGTTGGTTTGCATCAGATATTTAAATTTGATTCAAATGGAAACCTACTACTTAAAATTGGTGAAGAGGGTATTAGTGGTGATGATGAGTCACATTTTAATCTACCCACAGATATTGCAGTTTCAAAAGATGGATCTTTTTATGTTAGTGATGGTTACGGTAACAGTAGAATTATAAAATTTTCAAGTACTGGCCAATACTTATTTGAATGGGGTAAATTTGGTAAGGATGAAGGTGAGTTTAATATACCACATGGTATTGATCTTGATAAGTATGAAAATATTTACGTAGCAGATCGAGAGAATAATAGGATCCAAAAATTTGATAAAAATGGAAATTTTATCTCATTGTGGCAAAATACTATTACTGAACAATTGTATTCTGTTAGTGTTGAAAATAATGAAGTTTTTGGAATTGATTATTGGATAATTGAAGAAAGTAATGATAAAAGGTCAAATATTTTTCGATTTGATTTAGATCTAAAACTTAATTTAAGATTTGATACATTGGTTACATTCACTAGTTCTAATAATAGATACCATGATATAACTGTTGATAAAAATGGAACTATTTATGTTGGAGATATATTGGAGAATAAAGTTCAAAAATATAAACGAAAGATCATTAATAATTGAAAAATATATTGCTTAAAATACGTTCGTTAATTTTATTTTTACCAATTTGTCTATTTGCACAAGTGATAGACTCGAATAAGAGTCTTGAATCTACGCCTCCTCTTTTTGATGAAGTAAATGTAAATATAGACGGTTTTTTAGATGAAGAACCATGGTCAAAATCATTGTTTTTATCAAAGTTTACGAGTTATCTACCTGTAGATGGTCGTCCAGCTGAAGATGATACTCATATAAAGATTTGGTATACTTCAAAAGCTTTATACATAGGTATAACAGCTTGGGAAATTCATGATGAAGTCCGTTCAACTTTAGCTGATCGTGATAATTTAGAAAACGATGACTACATACTTTTATTTTTAGATACTTATGATGACCAGAGATCCGCATATGCTTTTGCTGTTAATCCTATTGGTCAACAAGGTGATGGAATTATAACGGATAGGACTACAACATCTAGAAATTCAACATTAACATTTAATTTGGATGATAATCCTGACTATGTTTTTACATCTAAAGGAAGATTGACTGATAGAGGATATGTGGTTGAGATTGAAATCCCATTTAAAAGTTTAAGGTATAAAAAATCAGATATTCAAAATTGGGGTTTTAATGTTTTAAGACGAGTACAACATTCAGGTTATAGATCAACCCTATTTAATGTGAATTTAGACGTGGCTTCATTTCTAGCACAAAGTGGAAAACTTGTTAATATTTCTGGTATTGATCGTGATAAAATATTTGAAATTAGTCCCGAATTTAGAACATCTTTACAAAGAGGTCCTGCTCCTGAAAAGTACAAATCTTCATCAAATGACCTATTGGGAGTAAATATGCGTTACGGCTTATCTTCTAATATCATTTTAAATGGAACGGTTAATCCTGACTTTTCACAAATTGAAGCAGATGTAGCTCAAATAAACTATGATCCACGTCGATCATTGTTTTTTCCTGAAAAACGCCCTTTCTTTCTTGATGGAATAGAGTTCTTTAGTGCACCCTCTCGTTTAATTTATACTCGTAAAATAGCTAACCCTGCTGCAGCAACAAAAATTGCAGGAAAAATTGGTAGTACTAATATTGGTTTTATATCTGCAGCTGATAATACAGGTTCTTCACTTGCTCATCTTGACGCTGCTTATGTGAATGCACTCCGTTTAAAAAGAGATCTTTCTAATCAAAATCATATAGGGCTTGTTTATACTGATCGTATTCATGATGATTGGTCAAATAGAGTTTTTGCTTTAGATGGAAAATTTATAGCTAAAGATAAATATTCTTTTCGTGCACAAGGCGGATTTAGCGTAACAAATGATAACTTAGGAAGTGGGGTCCTTGCGCCGATGTGGAATCTTGGTGCAAATGCATCTGGTCGCAAATGGTCTTGGGCATTTGTAACAACTGGATATCATAGAGATTTTAATCCAGCAGTTGGATTTGTAGAGCGCCCTAACTATGTAAGTGTTACTGCAGGACCAACAAGACGTTTTTATGGCAAAGCAGGTGCCTTGATAGAACAAGTTTCATTATCATATAAATTAGTAGGTAATTGGAATTACCAAGGGTTTATTTCAAATGATAAACCTGATGATAGAAGAATGTATCCCTCTCTTTCTATGCAATTTAAAGGTGGATGGAGATTTACTAATTTTACTTGGATAGAATATTTTGGTTATCCTGAAAAGTTTTATACAAATTATTATATAAACTCTAATAATGAGTTTATTCCATATAAAGGAACGGATGAACTTTATAATGTTGGAGCTATGTTTGAATTAACAACACCTCAGTTAGAAAGTTTTTCTGCAAGTTTCAAGTATGGTTTTGGAAGAGATCCAAATTATGATGAATGGGCACCAGGTGATATCTATCTTATAGAATCAAAGATTAAATGGAACCCTACTGATCAAATTCGTATGTCATTAAGATACAATCAACAACAAAACTATCGCCCTTCAGATAAGTCTTTAGTATCTGAGAGTAGAACTCCTAGAGTTAAAATTGAATATCAAATAACACCATCAATTTTTCTGCGAGGTGTAGTTCAATATACTTCTAGATATAGAGATTCATTAAGAGATAACTCTAGAACTGAATTACCTGTATATTTTAAGAATGAAGATGGAGATTACTCTCTATCGCAAGCAGTTGAGACAAATAGTATTCAGGCTGATTTTTTATTCTCTTATAGGCCAACCCCTGGGACATTAGTATTCTTAGGCTATGGCTCTGCTATGAAAGAACCTAATAGATTTCGATTTGAAACAATTGAAAGACAATCTGATGGATATTTTTTAAAAGTAAGCTATTTATTTAGATAGAATAAAGAAGGAAAAAGAAATATAAAACTTTATTTTTCTGGCATTAATACTTTCATTGTAGGATAAGGGATAATGATATTATTTAATGCAAATTGTTTATAAATATCAGTATTGACTTTATCTACTGTCCTACCACGTATTTCTGGTTTATATATCCAAAAAAGTAGCTGTAGTTTAATACCTGATTCACCAAATTCACGAAAACGAACTCTTGGTTCAGGTTCGTTTTGTACATTTTTGTTATCAAGTGCTATATCTTTTAATAAAGATTTTATTTCATCAATATCTGATCCATAAGCAACTGTCAGTGTAATTCGTATTCTTTCAATATCTTCGGGTCCACCACTTTCATTTACAATTTTTGAAGAAGCAATTACCGAATTAGGGATAGTTATTTCAATATCATCTCTTGTCATAAAACGTGTAGAACGTAGTCCCATACTTTTTACATAACCACGCTCACCTGTTTCTAAAAGTATATAATCACCTTCTTTGAATGGAGAGTCTGCCATTAAAAAGATGCCTGCAAAAAAATTGGCAACGGTATCTTTTGCAGCTAAACCTAATACCACACCCAATACACCAGCAGATGCAAGTATTCCATTGATATTTATATTCCAACTAAGAAAGATAAAATATGTACCAAATAGTCCAAGAGCAATTTTCCCTAAATTATTAAAAAGTGGTAAAGTTTTATGTTGAAGAAGGGGGGTCTCAGTTTGTTCTGATGCCCAATTCATAGAAATAATAAATATTTTAGAAATTAAAAATAGCCAAACAATTATTGTTGCTGTCTTAAAAATACCAACTAGTGCAAAATCAATATAATCAGGTAAAGAAGCTGTTTTAACAGCCATTGAAAATCCAATAAAAAGGATTGAATAAAAAATTGGTCTATGAAATAGGTTTACAATTTTATCATCTAATTTTGTATTGGTACGAGAAGTAATTCTTTTGAAAAAACCAATAAAAATTAAATCTGTTATTTTAGCAATTAGAATTGCGCCAATAATAATAAGTAAACTTCTCGCAAGGTCATTTGCGATTAGTATTGTATAATTATCTTTTAACCACTCCATAATAATATTAAATATAGAGAAAGTTTGATAAAGTAACTATGGTGTTGCGAATATTAACTTATAATGAGGTTAAAACTAAACGAGAGGGCATTTTTGTCATGAATAAAATAAATCTTAAATCATTACTTTACTTAATAATAGTACCATTTTTGTTTGCTGAAAACCCACCTTCAGACAAATTAAAACTGATGGCGGTTGAAAAAGTAGACTCACAGTCAAAGCTTATTCAAGAAATGGTAGATATGATTTATAGCTTTGGAGAGCTAGGCTTTCAAGAAATTGAAACATCTAATTATTTAATTGGGATTTTGGAACAAAATGGTTTCAAAGTTACCCGTGGAATATCAGGTATTCCTACAGCTTGGATGGCAGAATGGGGTAAAGGAAAACCA
>ERZ1047821.2753-NODE-2753-length-10443-cov-4.533596_pt1 | contig 10443 bp, 9 predicted proteins | sample MGYA00383096_ERZ1047821 | MGnify/ENA primary metagenome ERZ1047821 (study PRJEB29581, sample SAMEA5548366) | metagenome | biome: marine; feature: coastal; material: water | depth 25 m | study: Short-term variability in the microbial, nano- and picoplankton... | reverse complement strand
TTCTGTCAACTCTGCCTCCTCAGCGGGGGCCAAGGTCGCGACATCTGCGAGGATCACCACATCCGGTGAAGCGGGGAGTATATCGACCAGATTGCCTTCAAGCAGTTCCGCATTCGGCTGCAAAGCTTGACGCAAATAGTGGAGGGGCGAGAGTAACTCCAACCCTTCGCGATCTTCACGCCCTGCGATCAGCGCAACCTCGCGGCGGCGCAAACTGTCGTCTGAGAGGGTGATCGCACCAGCGGAGCGCACGCCTGAAATCGCGAAATGCGTGATGCGCGCGCGCAGCTCTGCGGGCAGCGACATATCTTGAACCGCAATTTTTGCGCCCTCTTCGAAGGTGATGTCTGCACGCGTGAGAATACGTGCAGCACCAGATGGATCGCTGCCATGTACGTCGACTTGAACGCTGCGTGTTGGCCCCGCAAAAGAGCGACGCGCCTCCAACAGCGTCACACCACCCTCAAACCGTGCTGGAGCAAGTGCGATTGTCTCACGCTCTGGTGCAAATACACGCAGCGCGCCTTTTTCGCTAAACAGAGCCGTCATATCGCTGCGCATCTCGCGGTTCAATTCGTCAGACACCCAGATCGTATCGAAGCTTTGCTCTGGCAATAACGTCGCGAGTGTTTCGTTGTTGATGCTCGGCCCCCACGCTTTGGGGGCAAGACCTGCAAGGGTGCTTTGCAGTTCTGTTGCGGCTTGGAACGTCACTTGTTCTGGCGCGCTGAGGGACAAAAAAGCAGCGGTGCGATCCGCGCGCACGGCGTCATCCAGAACGCGGTTGAGCAAGGCCATACGCGCAGACCAGTCTGGTGCGCTTGCCCAACTAGCATCCATTACGATCAACACAGGCCCACGCCCGATCTCGTCGCTGCGTGGATTTAGAACGGGACCCGCAAGCCCGATAATCAATGCCGCAAGAGCGATCATGCGCAGCAGCAAAAGCCACCAAGGTGTTCTGTCGCTGGTTTGTTCTTCGTCTTTCAGGCCGAGCAAAAGCGTGACACCCGGAAAGACACGTCGGATGGGCGCAGGAGGCACCGCACGCAGTATTATCCACAAGATTGGCAAGGCCAAGAGTGCGAGCAAAAGCCAAGGGAACAGAAATCCGATTGCGCCAATCATGCGGGTCTCTCCAAAGCGCGGTGCAGCCATAAAAGCGCTGTTTGCGCAGCGGCGTCCGTATGATGGGTCGCAAATTGCCAGCCTGCGACAGTACACAAATGCCGCAATTCTTCTTTACGCTGCGCGAGTTTATCGAGATACCTCGCCTTCAGGTCATAAGCTTTGAGGGTCTCGTAGCGCAGTGATTTACCTGCGCTTTCAAAGATCGTGCGGCCTTGGAAGGGAAAGTTTTCCTCAGCAGGGTCAAGCACTTGCATCAAAACACCACGCACACCGCGATCCGCAGCTTTGGCGAGGGCCGCTTTTACCGGCTCTACATCGCCCATGAAATCTGACACGAACAGCGCGCACGCATGGGGCAGCATTGCGCGGGCTTCCGGCGTACCATACTCGGTATCGGCGTCGTGGGTGAAATGCTCTGCTAGTCTCATGATTTGAGCGCGACCACGCTGTGGTGGAAGGTCATTCCCCGATAGGCCAACGCGTTCACCGCCTTTGATCAAAAGGATGGACGCGGCTAAAGTGATCAAGCGCGCACGATCGGATTTCTCGGGCAGCGCATCCGCACTTTTGAACCGCATAGAGGCAGAGGCATCGACCCAAAGCATCACGCTTTGCGCCACTTGCCACTCGCGTTCACGCACATATTCAGCGTCCGAGCGCGCAGAGCGGCGCCAGTCAATCATCCGACGGCTATCGCCTGTATGAAAAGGGCGGTATTGCCAGAAATCATCGCCTATTCCCGCGCGTCTGCGCCCGTGTTCACCCAGCAAAACCGTGCCTGCCAGCTGCTCTGCACGTGCCAAAAGGGGCGGCAGATGAGAGACTTCCGCCTCTGCAGTCAAACGAAGAGTGCGGGCGTCTGTCACGCGGCGCTTGCCTGTGTACTAGTGATATGGCTGGCGGTTTCGCGGATTAGATCCGCAAGGTTGTCACCCCGTGCACGCGCTGCGAAATTCAGCGCCATGCGATGTCCCAAAACAGGTTCAGCCATATCGATTACATCTTCGGGCGAGGGGGCGAGACGACCATCAAGCAACGCTTTGGCGCGCACAGTCAGCATCAGCGCCTGCGCCGCTCGCGGCCCGGGCCCCCACGCGACAGTATCCTTCACGCGCGCACTTGCATCCGGTTCGTCAGGGCGAAAGGCGCGCACGAGATCTAGGATCATCTCAACCACGCTATCCCCGACAGGCATGCGGCGCAGCACGGTTTGTGCCGCCAGCAATTCGTCAGTGGTGAAAACTGCGTGCGCCTCGTCCTCCGTCACACCGGTGGTTGCGATCAGGATATCGCGCTCGGTTTGGCGGTCAGGGTAGGGGACATTGATCTGCACAAGAAAGCGGTCAAGCTGCGCTTCGGGGAGCGGGTAAGTGCCTTCTTGCTCGATCGGGTTTTGTGTGGCGAGCACGTGAAACGGCGCTATAAGCGCGCGGTCTTCACCCGCAACAGAGACCATTTTTTCCTGCATCGCTTGCAGCAGCGCAGATTGCGTGCGTGGCGAGGCACGGTTGATCTCATCCGCCATCAAAAGCTGACAAAAAATCGGGCCCTCGATGAATTTGAATGCGCGGCGTCCGTCATTGCCAGTTTCTAGAACCTCAGAGCCAAGAATATCCGCAGGCATTAAATCTGGCGTGAACTGAACGCGATTGCCATGCAGACCCATCACAGTTGAAAGTGTCTCTACGAGGCGTGTTTTGCCTAGGCCAGGAAGACCAATCAGCAAAGCGTGACCGCCGCACAAAAGCGCAGAGAGTGTCAGATCGACGACGCGCTCTTGCCCGATGAAGCGCTTGGTGATTGATTCCTTTGCTTCTGCCAGACGTGCGCCCAGCGTTTCGATGTCGGTGACTAAATCTTCTGCGCTGGACATGACAACTCCCTCTTGAACTCTAAGTGTGATGCTAGGAGACTAGGCCCCTAAGGACAAATAGCAAAACTATGGTTGGACAAAATATCGTGACACCTGACGCTGCGGGAATCGCTGCTTCTGCCAAGGCCGCTGCCAAAGGGCGTGGCTTGCCCCCTGTTCATCTGTGGGATCCGCCCTTTTGTGGCGATCTGGACATGCAGATCAAACGCGATGGCACATGGTTTTACATGGGCACGCCAATCGGCAGGTTTGAACTGGTGAAGCTGTTTTCGTCGATTTTGAAGCTTGAGGACGGGAAGTATTTTCTGGTCACGCCAGTCGAGAAAGTCGGGATCACCGTCGAAGACGCGCCTTTCGTGGCTGTAGATTTCGAATTGTCTGACGGTGTTTTGACCTTTGAAACCCATGTTGGCGATTTTGTTGGAGCGGGGGCAGAACATCCAATTCGCGTTGTGCGTGAGGCTGAGACTGGTGAGCCGTCGCCTTATGTTATGGTGCGTTCAGGGCTGGAAGCGTTGATTGATCGCAAAAGTTTCTATCGTTTGGTTGATATAGGCGCGCATCACGAGGGGTGGTTTGGAGTTTGGTCTGGTGGTGTGTTCTTTCAGATTATTCCGTCGCGTGAGCTTGAAGGTTAAGGAGCCTCCGGCGGAAGTCTATTTGGAAAGATGAAGAGCAGCGTGCTCAACCTTTCGTTGCGTCCCAGTCTTTGAGAAATCGTTTGGGGGCCGCCGCGTGCCAGGTAGAGCGCCAGCGCGCCTCTGCCCATCCTTCGTCAAAGCGGTTTACTGCTATCAAAATCAAGTTGTGGGCTTCATAGTGTTTGTGGTGGATGAAGGTGTCAGGGTCTGCTGCACTCAGCATCTCGCGTTAGTCTTTGTTGCATTTAAGCAGGGCTGCGTCGACATAGGAGCGCCACCAGACCCACAGTTTCCCATGCGCTTTCAGGACCTCATTGCCCCAGCTTTTAGCCTGCGCCACCTTGGATAAACCAAGCGAAAGTGCGAAGGCCTTCATCTGGGGCCAGTCACTGATCATTAGTGCGCCTCTGCCCAATTCGCGCCCTGGCCTGCATCTACGATCAGCGGCACGTCGAGTTTGACGACAGGATCAGCGGCGTTTTCCATGATGTCTTTGGCTGTTTTGATCAGTTGATCAACGCCATCTTTTTCCACCTCGAACAACAATTCATCGTGTACTTGCAACAACATTTTTGCAGGCTGGTCTTTGATCGCATCTGGCATGCGGATCATTGCGCGGCGGATGATGTCGGCCGCTGTACCCTGGATCGGCGCGTTGATTGCGGCGCGCTTGGCAAAGCCTGCTTGCGGACCTTTGGCGTTGATATTGGGCGTATGGATCACGCGGCCAAAGAGGGTTTCGACGCGGTCATTAGCTTTTGCGAAGGCGGTCGTGTCATTCATATACTCTTTGATACCAGGGAAGCGGTCGAAATAGCGATCAATGAAGCCTTGTGCTTCTGACCTTGGGATACGCAGATTGCGCGCAAGTCCGAAGCCGGAGATGCCGTAGATTACACCAAAGTTGATTGCCTTGGCCTGGCGGCGCACGTCAGCGGTCATTTCATCCAATGGGACATCGAACATCTCAGATGCGGTCATTGCGTGGATGTCATGGCCATCGCGGAACGCCTGTTTCAGGCTGTCTATGCCCGCCACATGGGCGAGGATGCGCAGTTCGATCTGGGAGTAATCGAGAGCGACCAGAACTTTGCCCTCTTCCGCGATAAACGCTTCGCGAATGCGACGGCCTTCCTCGGAGCGGATCGGGATGTTTTGCAGGTTTGGATCGGTCGAGGCGAGGCGACCCGTGCTCGCACCTGCGATAGAATAGCTGGTGTGAACGCGGCCCGTGTCGGGGTTGATGTGATCTTGCAGCGCGTCCGTGTAGGTCGATTTCAACTTGCTGAGTTGACGCCAGTCCAAAATGCGGCGCGGCATTTCATGTTCCGTCGCAAGGTCTTCGAGAATATCAGCGCCAGTTGAATACTTGCCGTTCTTACCCTTTTTGCCGCCTTCTAAGCCCATCTCGTCAAAGAGAATTTCACCGACTTGAGCAGGGCTTCCCACATTGAACGAGTGTCCTGCCATTTCGTGGATCTCCGCCTCCAGCCCGGCCATTTTTTGTGCAAAGGCGTTCGACATCCGGCTTAGAACGTCACGGTCTACTTTGATGCCATACCGCTCCATTTGGGCCAGAACGGGAACCAAAGGTCGTTCCATCGTTTCATAGACGCGAGTCGTGCGTGCGCTGTGGAGCGTGGGTTTGAGGTGCTGCCAAAGACGCAACGTGATATCCGCATCCTCTGCCGCGTAAGGCGTGGCATGATCAATTGGCACGCGGTCAAAAGTGATCGCGGACTTGCCCGTGCCCAGCAGCGGTTTGATCGGGATCGGCGTGTGGCCGAGATAGCGCTCAGACAGCGCATCCATGCCATGATTGTGCAGGCCAGCGTGTTGCGCGTATGAAATCAGCATCGTGTCATCAATCGGCGCAATCTCGATCCCGTACCGCGCGAAAATTTTGGCGTCATACTTCATGTTCTGGCCGATTTTCATCACCGACGGATCCTCGAGCAGGGGCTTCAGCGCAGCAATCGCTGTTTCTAAATCAAGTTGCCCATCGGCCAATTCGTCAGAGCCGAAGAGATCATCAGTACTCGCATCTTTGTGCGTCAGAGGAATATAGCAGGCCTTGCCTGCTTCGCTGCACATCGAGATTCCAACGAGGTCAGCGATCATGTCGTTCAGCCCCGTCGTTTCTGTATCCACTGCCACATAGCCTCGCGCGTAAGCGGCGTCGATCCATGTGTGCAGCGCACCCATATCGCGCACGCATTCGTATTTCTCTGCATCAAAGGGCGCGGCTTCGGGCGCATCAAGGGAGCCTGTTTTGATCGGCGCTTCTGCGATCTCTGGCATAGGCGCGTCGAGCGCCTCGGATATCCGCTTGGTCAATGTGCGGAATTCCATCTGAGCGAGGAATTCGAGCAATTCATCGGCAATCGGGTCGCGCACTTCAAGGTCATCGAGCGTGAAACCCAGCGTCATGTTTCCGTCTAAAGTCACAAGGCGTTTGCTAAGCTCGATCTGCGCGCGGTGATCGATCAATGTCTGGCGGCGCTTGGGTTGTTTGATCTCTTCTGCGCGATCTAGCAACTCTTCCAAAGTGCCATATTCATTGATCAACAAAGCGGCGGTTTTAATGCCAATGCCGGGTGCCCCGGGGACGTTGTCGACGCTATCGCCTGCTAGCGCTTGCACATCCACGACGCCCTCAGGGAAGACACCGAATTTCTCAAATACGCCATCGCGGTCGATACGACGTTGCTTCATGGCGTCATACATTTCGACGCCGTCACCGACGAGCTGCATCATGTCTTTGTCCGACGAAATAATCGTGCAGCGCCCACCTGCTTCACGCGCTTGGCGCGCAAGGGTGGCGATGATGTCGTCGGCCTCAAAGCCCTCGATCTCTTCGCAAGCGATATTGAACGCTTTGGTCGCAGCGCGTGTAAGGGGCATCTGTGGGCGCAAATCTTCGGGCATCGCGTCGCGGTTGGCTTTGTACTGGTCATACATATCATTGCGAAACGTATGACTGCCCTTGTCGAAAATGACGGCCACATGGGTCACGTCACTGCCAGCATTTCCCTCAACATAGCGTTGGAGCATGTTGCAAAAACCAGCGACGGCGCCAATTGGCAAACCATCGGATTTACGCGTCAAAGGAGGCAGCGCGTGATAGGCGCGAAAAATGAAGGCGGAGCCATCAATCAGATGCAGATGGCATCCTTTGTCGAAAGTCGTGCTCATGTGAAAATGCCCCCAAAGCGGTTTGCGCGTTGGAGGCATACTAGACGTGTCAGGCAGGGCTATGCCAGTGCGTTATGCACTACGATCCACGCCAACCAATGAAATATCGCCAACTTCCAAAGTCCCAGCTGCGTCGCGGATATCTGCGACCCGGACATCATCCAGATGAATCAGGGAATGACCGTTGGCTTCGACGATCGTGACGACTGGTGCGGGAGCACTGTTATCGTATTCGATGACGAGCGCATCTTCGCCGTCAACATAGTCTGGGATCAGCATGTATTTTGTGACCGGACCCGCCTCAAGATAGAAGATGTCATTGCCAGCACCGCCGACACCGACGTCGGATGTTTGCATGTGGATGTGATCGTCACCATCGCCACCACTAAGGTAGTCGGTCGCGGTATCAATAGCGGGTGTCGATAGGCTCGAGACATCGACACCGTCAAATTGCGCGGATGCAAGGATTTGCGCGGTCGTGCCCGTATTGTACAAGGTAGGATCTGCGATCGCGAGATCGTTGAGGGCACTCTGAATTTCTGCAGTCACTTCCGCACCACCTGAAATCAAACCACGCAAATCAGCGTTACCACCAAAGATCGTGTCGTTACCTGCGCCGGCTTCGACCCTATCCTTGCCGAAGCCGGCGATAATCACATCGTCTGTATCACTGCCAGACAGCGTGTCTGCGCCTGCGTTACCGAGGAGCGTGTCATTGCCTTCGTTCGCAACAATCAGGTCAGCGCCTTCGCCACCGGCAAGAATGTCATCACCCGCGCCACCGTTGATCGTGTCGTTATCAGCGCCGCCGTCTACAACGTCTTCTCCTGTTCCTGCGACGAGTGAATCGTCGCCCGCGCCGCCCAAAAGTGTGTCGTCGTCGGCCAAGCCGAATATGGTGTCGTTGCCTTCGCCACCAATGAGCAGATCACCGCCCTCAGCGCCGTTCAGGTTGTCATCGCCAGCTTCACCGTTGAGCGTGTCTGCTCCATTGTTGCCGATCAATGTGTCTTCGCCATCGCCACCAAGAATGCTGTCATCGTCAAAGCGTCCCTGAAGCTGGTCGTCGCCCATGCCACCAATAATCGTATCGTTACCATCGCCGCCAATAATCGTGTCGTCATCAATGCCGCCATCGATACTGTCCGCGCCATTGTTGCCCTCGATATTGTCGTCGCCTGCGCCACCAAACAGGGAATCATCGCCCTCGCCACCGTTGATCGTGTCGTTACCAGACTCGCCGGAAACAAAATCATTGCCGCCATTACCATCGAGCGAGTCGGCCATGCTGCCGCCAAGAATGCTATCAATACCACCGCCACCAGAAATGGTGTCGCTGCCATCACCGCCATCAAGTGTATCGTCGCCAACGCGTCCGAGCATCATGTCGTCACCACTGGTGCCGTTGATTAAATTGTCCAAGGAATCACCAGTCAGCGGATCGCCATCAGCGCCATAATACGGCGCGGTTGCTTCCTCTTCAGTCTGGGCTTATTCGGCAGCAAGCAGCGCGTCTGCCTCTGTAGAATTGTCATCATCGGAGCCTGAGTCTGCACCAAAAAGAAAGCTAAGCCCCAGTGCGGTGGGGATCAAAATCAGTAAAATTTCCATAGGTCACCAATACTTCGCCAACAAAAAGCTAAAGAAAAAATGCACCTGCAATGTGTCAATAATTTGAGTTAAGTGGGTTTAAGCGCGGCCAACCAGCGCGAAAAGGTCTGCTAGACTTTGCCTTCGAAATCTTTGTGAACGAGTTTCGCATCGCAATAGGGGCATTCTACCCAACCATGCTCACCTGGGATTTGCAGCCACACGCGAGGATGGCCCAAAGCCCCTTCGCCGCCATCACATGCCACACGAAAACTGTCTACGATCTTTACTTCAGGTGCAGGCGTTGTCATCGGATGTGTTCCCTTTTTTGGGTGGTCGCGCTAAAGGCGTTATGATCCACCCGAGTGAAATCGGCAAGAGCGAGTAAGTTGCCTGTGATACACGACGCCATTCAAATTCAGAATCTACGCAAAACCTATGCAGGCAGTAAAGGTGCCCCACCTAAAGATGCGCTTAAAGGGATTGATCTGAGCATCCCAAAGGGCTCGATCTTTGGTTTGCTCGGTCCCAATGGCGCTGGAAAATCAACCTTGATCAATATCCTCGCGGGCTTGGTGTTGAAAACATCTGGCAAAGTGTCGATCTGGGGGTTCGATCAGGATGTGAACCCACGCCAATCGCGTGCCTCAATCGGGGTTATGCCGCAGGAGCTGAACCTCGATCCATTCTTCTCACCGCGTGAGGCGCTTAATGTGCAAGCTGGACTATACGGTGTGCCAAAGGCTGAACGTCGCTCTGACGAAATCCTCGAGTTGGTCGGTCTGTCAGACAAGGCCAATGCCTACGCGCGCACTTTGTCGGGCGGGATGCGACGCCGTTTGTTGCTTGGCAAAGCCTTGGTGCATCACCCACACATTCTGGTTCTTGATGAGCCGACGGCGGGTGTTGATATCGAGTTGCGTCAGATGCTTTGGGCCAATGTGCGCAAGTTGAATGAACAGGGCATGACGATTGTACTGACCACACATTACCTCGAAGAGGCTGAGGAAATGTGTGACGAGATCGCGATTATCAATCATGGCGAGGTAGTTGCACGCGACACCACCGCACATTTGCTCGGCAGTATTGACCAGAAAACTATGATCATTGAGCCTGAATGCAAGGCGATGAAGTTCGCGGTTCCAAATGGCATTGACCTCGCGATTGATCCAAAAGGTGCCTTGCGTTTAACCTACCGAGCCAGCAAGACCAGCGCCGACGCTGTACTAGAAGCTGTGCGAAACGCTGGCGTGATCATTCGCGATGTGCGAACCGAACAGGCCGATCTTGAAGATGTGTTCCTGGAGCTCACGCGCAGCCGCTAGGTTTGACGGGTCACGCGGGTGAGCCAACAGTTGTTTTTTGCGGATCGTATATCCACAAACACAAGGTTGCTGTCGGCCAAAAATTACGCTCAGTTTACGTGTGACATTTTCTTTGGGAACGATGGCCCCTGTCCCGTATTTAATCCGTTCATCACTGGTGTAACCTTTGATCAAGTATTCGGGCGAAGCCGCTAGCTCTTGGGGGATTTCAGTCGCGCTTGGGGCGCTGCAATCAGACTCGCAGATAAAGATGGGGCCAGTTTCCCCATAGGGTTACAGGGTGCCAAACGGTCGGTGCGCCAGCGCGACAAAGCCTTCACCCTCTGGAACGATTTCAGACAATGGCGGCAAGGTACGCCTGTCCCGATAGACACTCCGTGCTCTGCTGCGTTCCCATAAGCATCAAGCGCCCCCGCGCGGTAGGCGTTGGCTGTTTTTCTGGTCAGTCCTGAAAAAATATAGGTCATGGTCACTCCTTTTTTTGACTTTGGAATGACGTAAATAAATAAGTCTCTCGACCCGTTTCATGCGCAATCAGTCAGAGTAAAGATAAGGCGTGTCCGCGATCTGCTGCGCTTTCTCAGGACTAATTCCGAGAAAATCAGCAAGCGGGCCCGCATTCTCATGCGCTGTATAGCTTTCTTTGATCGTGTAAAGTGACTCAAATCCAGCATCATGCAGGCGGTCT
>ERZ1047821.2751-NODE-2751-length-10445-cov-7.069971_pt1 | contig 10445 bp, 11 predicted proteins | sample MGYA00383096_ERZ1047821 | MGnify/ENA primary metagenome ERZ1047821 (study PRJEB29581, sample SAMEA5548366) | metagenome | biome: marine; feature: coastal; material: water | depth 25 m | study: Short-term variability in the microbial, nano- and picoplankton... | reverse complement strand
TCTACCTGTTCAAATTCTTCTACTTCATACCAATCAGCCTCTGTTGCATACAAGACTTCTTCTTGGACATACATTTCTTCTTCTTGCGATAACATTTCCACATCTTCTAGCATTTGCTGTTCTTCTTGCCACGCTAGTTCTTCTGCGGCCCCTGTCGCTTCTTGTTCTTGATCATACGTCTCCATACCTTCATCAATGTTCGTCCAATACTCTTCTTCTGTTGATGTGCCATAATCTATATAGCCTTCATCTGAAAATTCTACTTCTTGTCCATACCACTCATCTACTTGTTCTTGCCCAAACTGTTCTATATCAAGTGCATACCAATCAGCATCTGTAAAGTCAATACAAGCATTTTCATAACAAGGATCATTCGGGTCTAAGTATTCCTCATAATCTGTTTCATCATACCCATAATCTGTTTCATCATACCCATCATCATACCCATATTCATCATACCCATCATCATATCCATACTGATTATCATCAGTTCCATATATAGCATCCTCTAATGCCTGTTCTTGCGCTAAAGCAGCCGAGTAACCATCACACGCACTGGAATAAAATACGTCTAAATCACATTCGTATACTAATTTAGCGGCTGCATAACCAGTACAACTTTCGTCATATAAGGTATTAAGCCCACATTGCTGGACTAAGTAAGCTGCTGCATAGCCTGTACACTCTGAGTTGTACAGTGAATCAATAGCACATTGTTGAGCTAAGTAAGCTGCTGCGTATCCTGAACACGTACTAACGTATAAGGCATCTATCTCACACATTTCCGCCTCTGTTCCTGAGTATAGAGAACCGCCATTTTCTATATCAGGGCCACCGTATGCAGCTAAGTATGCATCTAATGTATCGTAACCACTCTGACCATCATTGTAGTACAGGAATGTTTTGGTATCTTTTGGGGTTCCAGAGTGTTCCCCTTGCTCACCTATAAGCACATCATGGTTAATAATGTCTAACTCTCTGTACCTGAATTCGTATGAGTTATTGGCGTAAAGGATTGTTTCAAAACTATTACTTGAACTTCTATTATATTCTTTCAGGTAATACCAGCCAAAGACAGCATAGTCCCCGAAGTCTTTAAACAACATCTTAGAGGTTTGGCCTCCTGATGCTGTACCCCTGATTAAATCAGTCCATAGAGGATATAAGGTATAGTCTTTATAAGGTAAGGATTGAGGTGTATAGCTTGAGCAGTTAGCTGAATTACCACCAGCTGATCCACTCATAAGGTTTAGACAGCCATTAGTAGACATTCTTGCATGAGACCAAGTTTGTCCCCAACGATTCCATTCCATACCCAGGGATACCTGACTTGAATATTGATCGTCACCAGCGTTTAGATTAGTAGTACCAGACATGTTATAGAGGTCTATAAGGTCTTGACCACCCTCATAGATATATGTACCGCTGTTATAACAATTTGAATTGTTAGCGCAAGCGCCGTTATTGTCTGCTATTGAATCAGCAGTAAACAGAAGCCCTAATAATAGAAGAAGTTTTTTCATACTTTTTTAAGTTTTTCTGCTTTCTTTGCCGCTCTCTTTGCTTTAACCTTTCCCCAAAAGGATTTTTTATCAGGTCTTTGATCCGCATTTTCTTTCCATGCAAGTCGAGCCTCATCCCCAATTTTTCCTTCATAAGGGCAAGGAGTTCCAGCCATCATCATAGCAGTAAAAACTCGTTCATCTTGGCACATTAAACTAACTGCCGCAACTTTCATACCCATATCGTAAACTGTTTTAGATAACTTAATACGTTCACAGTTCATATCCCTAACACTTTTGCCTGCTGATAAACCAAATAATTGTCCTTGGAAAGCTCCACTAATACCTGTGGTACATAAATCCTGAGAGTAGCTAGAACCAATAGAAGGGGCTATTGCACTTGCAGGTGGCGCTTTTGTTGTAATCTCCTGCTTAATTGTTTGATTAGTTTCATTTTTATTAATGTTCTCATTCTTATTAGTATTTTCGTTCTTATTATTTGTTGTTACATTACTATCCGACGTACTTTCGCTCTTATTAGTATTAGTATTAGTATTATTTGATGTGCTGTCAGAAGTGTTATTATTGGTATTATTTGATGTGCTATTACTATTAACATTTTGATCAACAGTTGACGTAGTTGTATTCGTGTTGTTGTTATTAGCCGTTGAATTTACCGTTGAATTATTAGTATTATTATTGATGTTTGTATTATTATTCGTATTATTACTTATACTATTATTCGTATTGACGTTGGTATTCGCATTGGTATTATTACTTGTACTAGTACTAGTATTGGTGTTGGTATTCGTGTTCGCGTTGGTATTCGCGTTGGTATTATTTGTTCCGCCTGAACTTATATTGTTATTAGTATTCGTATTCGTGCTGGTATTCGTATTCGCGTTAGTATTCGTGCTAGTATTTGTATTAACGTTGGTGTTAGCGTTAGTATTGGTATTATTACTTGTACTAGTATTCGTATTCGCGTTTGTGTTAGTATTGGTATTAACGTTGGTGTTCGCGTTAGTATTGGTATTGGTATTAACGTTGGTGTTAGCGTTAGTATTGTTATTAGTATTGGTATTCGTGCTAGTATTGGTATTAACGTTGGTGTTCGCGTTTGTGTTAGTATTGGTATTAACGTTGGTGTTAGCGTTAGTATTGGTATTGGTATTAACGTTGGTATTAGCGTTAGTATTGGTATTGGTATTTGTAGCCGTTGACGTACTCGTACTCGTGTTGGTATTAGTATTAGCGTTTGTGTTAGTATTGGTATTAGTATTGGTATTAGTGTTAGTATTAGTTCCTGTTGAAGTAGTCGTCTGGTTATTGTCTTCACAAAACTCAGTACCAGAAGTACAGTTGCCAGATTGGGCAGCAAACACAACCGCAGGTGTTAACATAGCCAAGGCGGCTACGAATAGGTATATATTTTTCATCGTAGTTCTCCACAAAGGATAAGTTAGTTATACTTTGGTAGCTGTGTGTGTACTGTGTCTGTTATTGTATCCTGTTTTGTATTTATATTTATCTTATAGTGTAGGCTTTGTATCCGGAAAATCCGAAGTACTAGGCCAGTCACGCAATTTAGTTCTGTACGTCATGTAAGCTGCACGTTGTGGGTGGTCTGGAGTCTGACTAATCCAATCCGTTCTCGATAACTCGGCATCTCGCCACCCTCTCGCGTCTGCCTCTATATCTTCATCTGTAGGGGCAGGTGCAACAACTTCTTGATATTTAGAAAAGTTCGCGGCCATAAATTCAGCATCAGCAACAACGGTATTGATGACCTCATCGGCATCGTTAAGAACTTTGTAGGTAGACATTAGCTTTTCTCCAAAATTTGAATGATAACGACACCAGCCCCGCCGAGTCCGTTTCCTATTTTGTTAATGTACGAACTTTTTATACCGCAACCTGCGCCCCCGCCTCCGCCAAGGCCTCCATTGCCTCCATAAACTAGGATATTGTCTGACTCAGTAAATCCCAATGCCCCGCCTCCAGCGAGCGCACCTCCAGCCTGACCGTTAAACGGCGAGTAATAAGCCTTTGAAGAGCCCCCGCCTCCAGCTCCCGGTCCCGCCACTAAATTAAAACCAGTATTGTCAGCTCCGTTACCGTTTGACTCGTTTAGATTTCCGCCGCTTCCTGAAAACAACATCCCCAAGCCCAGTCCCTCGCCAAGCCCCAGCGCACCCGTACCTGCCCAAGCTCCTTCGCCGCCCATTTCGGTGCTTTGGTTGTTGGACGGGCCATTTGCTGAACCGCCTCCTGAGCCACCATTTGCGGCGCCTGACGTAGAACCACTCGAACCTCCTACACCTGCACCTCCCGTCATCGTTACTTTATTTACGTTATAACTGGCAGGAGTAATGAGAGCGTTCCCCGAAGCATATCCAGTTCCAGTGAGGCCCACAGCGCCGCCTCCTGAACCGGCAACCCCGGAGTAATTCGAATTAGAGCCGCTCTTTTCTACCGTTGCTGTTCCCGACGCCCCGCCCGTGTTATTTGCGATTGTTCCTCCGCTTGCCGAACCCCCTGTTGCAGCGGTTGCAACACACGTTGAGTTGTATGTCTGGGTCGAGTCACCCGCTCCGCCACCACTTCCGGTCATCGTTGAGATCGTTCCTGAGCCATCAACGAAAGTTGTATTTCCACCAGCGTTTCCACTAATGTGAGCATTCATCCATTGCGGCGTTGACGCCACGCCTCCAGCGCCAATCGTTATGGTGTATGTGGTCGCCGCTTTCAAATCCAAAAGGCTAATCGCGCAGCCGCCTGCCCCGCCGCCAGAAGCGGCCATTTCATTATTGCCCGTACTACTGCAATACGCGATACCTCCACTACCACCACCGCCTATTACATAGACCAGTGCTTTGCAATCAAACGGGGGTGAGTACGTTCTTGACCCTCCAATCGACACACCTTGTATGCTTGCGGAAAGGCCGCTGCTGCCTAATATTGCCATAATTTATACCTATAAACTATTTAAAGTTTCTATTTAAAGTTTCTATTTATCTTACAAAGTTGGTTTGGTGTCGGGGAAATCGCCAGTACTGGGCCAATCTCTTAATGCTGTTCTATAAGTCATGTAAGCAGCACGTTGTGGGTGGTCGCTAAGCGGCACGATGAAGTCCGTTCGATGTAGCTCTAAATCTCTCCAATCTCGACCCTCTGGTTCAGCCGGCTCTACTTCTTCAACAGGGTCTGGATTAGTATCAATAAACTCTGCCTTATAGTCCGTTAAAGGTACTATTTCTTCTGTCCAAGATCCTCCCACATACTTTCTCCTTAAATATCCCGGAAAATAGCCAGGAATTTCTATATAAGAAGAGTCGCCCTCAATTGTAGAGTTAATGCTACTAATACCGATACAAATACCTTCATCATCTAAATTTGCATAAAACATTTTTTATTCTCCTAACTGTATTCGACTACTTGCCATTCACAGGGACCATCAGCAGTTATTGTGGTAGCGTTAGTAATTACAGCACTATATTGTTTAGTAATTAAGCTTGTAGTACCTGCAGACAAAGCTCTTGTACCCGAATAATGAGGAAAACTAGCACCGTAGTAGGTTGAACTAGTACTTCCAAAAGTAGCACCTGACTTAATAGGAGTTCCCCCTGAATCAGACAATGTTCCAGTAATATTTCCTGTAGCTGCTACTGTTCCCGCGCTACTTTTACTTACTGTTGATATTACGGATTTAGTTATATCAACTGAAGAGATAGTAATTGTTCCTCCACCCCCGGTATAAACTCCACGCTGTATCGACTTAATGCCGCCGCCTCCACCTAATATTGCCATAATTTATACCTCGAACCAGCCGATTGTTGAATCGACGTATACAAGCTGGACTGAATTGCCTTGTGGTAGCGTACCATCAGCCGCTGCACTATTAATATTTGAGCTGTTTCGCCCTATTGTCACAGTAGCTGCTCCTGCATTTGCTATAACTACCGTAGCTCCTGCTGCTCCTGTTGGTAGTGTAATTGTGAAGGCAGTGCTTGCATGATTACAGATCAATTGGTCGCCACTAGCACAAGTAAAGTTTGCTGTTTTTACCAGCCAATCACTGTAAGCACCGCCACCACCTGCATCTTCCCAAGCTGGAGCGCTACTTGCTCCTGTTGAGGTTAATACTTGTCCATCTGTTCCGTAGTTTGCACCACCAATTCCGATTTGACCTGCTGGGGCTATGCGGAGGCGTTCTGTACCACCAATCTCCCAAGTGTGGCCATCAGAGGCTGAGTTATACTGTAAGTACCCAGAGTTACCTCTAATCCAATTACAAGTATTAGTACCTGCTGTTCCTGTACTACCTAATGATAAGCGTACCTGGTTAGCTCCTACCATATCCACATAGCCAGTAGAATTAATACGGAGTCTTTCACCGCCCTCAACAGTAATGCGGAACGAACCATCACTGTGGGCATACTGGATAAATCCTCGACCTTGAGCATCAGGGTCAGAGAATTTAATCATAGAGTTTTTGTTAGCTATCGCTGTGTCTAAGTTTAAAACACAGTCATCATTAGGGTCGTTTAAATGAAGTATATCTAATGGACTGAAAATCCCTATACCAACATTGCCATCTGCTTTAACGTTAAAGGCGGGATGATTTCCAGCACTAGTCCTAACCGATAAAGCGTAGTCTGCTGCCGCTGTACTACCTACTTCGACAAGTACACCGTCACCGTTAGAGGTATTAGATTGTGTAAATTCCCCTGTCCAAACATCAGTATTAGTAACTACAGTCAACCCATCCATCGTGGCTGTGCCAGTAACGTCTATGCCTGTGGAGGTGGTGGCTAGTCGCTGGGTTTCAGTTCCTCCATGCCTTGAATAGAATGTTAATGTGCTGTCTTCGGTGCCATCCGTAACGTCAAGGACTTGTGTTCTAATCATCCCCATTCGTATAGACTCATCTGCGCTGTTTTCTCCGTTGAAAGCAATTATGCCTACATAATCATTATCGGCAGGAGATGCGCTATTTCTAGTTAAGGAGAGTCGTGGGCCTGAGTTTTCATCTGCGTCTGTAGATATAAGTGAAAGCGTGTCTAGGTTATTAGCTGTAGTAATTGTTGAAGGCCCATTAACATGAATGCTATCGTTAAATGTAGCTTCGCCTGCTTCTGACATATCAAGGGTGAGGGCTGTGATAGTTGAACCACCGTCATTGCCTTTAAATATTAAATCTTCGTCTGAGGCAGAACTCATAACGACTAAATCACTACCAGTTCTGAATATGTTCCCATAAGTTATTCCAGAATCTTTAAGTAAAATACCATTACCTTCGCCTTGAGTGTCAGCATCAAGGATGATGTCTCCTGCAACGTCTAGGGTTAGGTCGCCGTTATCTGCAAAAATCCTACCGTTCGTTCCATCGCTGTTTATGGATAAATCACTACCTGCCCCCATCTTGACATAAGCGCCATCAGGAAAAGATGCATCGTGATTAAAGATTGCTGTACCAGCGTCCGACATATCAAGGCGGAGGGCATTGACATCAGAGTTACCGTCATTACCTCTAAAAATAATATCATAGTCTTCTAGCAAAGATTGAATCATAAAGTTACTAGAATCGTTTTTTAGATTACCAAAACTGGAGCCACCATCTTGTAATGTAATGTCTCCACCGTCAGCATTTAGGAGTATGTCTCCTGCTACATCTATAGTTAAATTGCCAGAACTACAATCTATTTCATTACCATCTATTGTAATGTTATCTACAACTACACCTGCGTTGGCTGTTAGAGTTCCAGTCATCGTACCGCCGGCTAGAGGCAGCTTAGTAGCTAGGGCTGTGGTTAATGTTGAGTTGTAGTTAGCATCATCATTTATAGCGGCTGCTAATTCATTCAGGTCATTGAGTGTGCTCGGCGCACCACCAATTAATGTTGTAAGTTCTTGTTGAACAAAGGCAGTAGTAGCTAATTGAGTAGTATTTGTACTACCGGAAGCTGTAGGAGCTGCGGGCGTACCCGTAAGAGTAGGATTGGCTATAGTAGCTTTAAGAGCTACATCACTAATAGTGCTAGTAAGTAGTGCATCACGTGTAGCAATATCAACTCCATCGACTGTACCACTTACTACAATATTTTGGGTAAACGTAACCTGTTGGTTTTCATCAATAGATATCGCGGGAGTGGTGCCAACGGCAGACCCCAGACCGATAACTAGGTCATCAGCTGAATCATCTAAGCCAATATAAAAATCCTGTGCGTTGCCATCAAAGACAATTTTAGTATCTTCCGCCCCTGCATCCCCAATAGTTAACGTAGGAGTAGTACCAGATAAAAGTAAATTATCTGCAACAAGAGTATCTCCTGCTACAATTTCTTTTATTGTTTCATCCACAATAAGTGGATATCTATTTGCCATGTTATGTTACTCCTATCTCGACTGATCCTGAACGAGTCGTTACTGTAAAAACCCCTGAGTATATGTCCACTGTTGTATCTGAGGCTCTTCCAAATATAGTAAATTTACCTGCTTGTGTTGGTTGCTCTCCTACAAAGGGCATATTATTCTCCTAATTAAAATATTGCATCTGGTGCATCTGGTAATTTTACAAAATCCGTAGGGAAATTTGCTTGTTGTGGTACTTCACGTAACGCCTGACGGTAGTCTTTCCACTCATCAGACATTGTTACATCAGACAATGCCATAAAATCTGTTCGCTGTAATAAAGAATCTCTATTGCTTCTAATATTTGCTTTTGCAGTCTCATCTGGTAATCTTTCTACAACAAACTTCCGTTTATAAACCCCATCAACTAATTCTGGGTCAGTTTCTACAACTATCTCGCACAAGGTATGACTAAGAGCTGAAGAAGCTTCTTCAACATCAAATATACCAAACTCAGTTTTAATAGCTGAAGAAAGTTCTTTTGGAAAGCTCACATTCTTGAAAGCTTTCTTTAATTTATCAATACTGTAGGGGTAATCAACATGTGCCCCATCTACAATTCTTGTCATTTTCATAATTAATTCTCACTCATATAAAATCTTCCGTCGGTACCTACACCACTCGTACCCCCTGCTCCCGCACCGTTCCTGTTACCGTAACTGCCATTGTTAGGAGTTGCATAATTACCTGTAGTAGTTTGCTCGTTACTAATATCACTATCAGATGTATCTATGTAGCCACTACCACCACCGCCACCACCGATATTACCGCCACCGCCACCGTAATAGCCACCGCCGCCCCCGCCCATGGCAGAGTAAGTGCCCCAATATGCTCCGGTAGAAAAACCAGCTCCTCCAGTCAATGCCGATCCAGACTGACAATCATTATATACAGAGCGAACACCCCCTGCGGATTGTGTTCCTCCTGTAGCACCCTGCAGACCCCCACCGCTACTCTGAGCAGTAGCGCCTCCTCCAGCACCAGCACCTGATCCATCATAACGAGAATCGCCCCCGCCTCCCCCGCCTCCTGCCATTAACATAGCAGTAGACTGGGAAACGGTAGTTGTCTTAAATAAACCAGTATAACCACCGCCTTCAGTACCCCAAAGCATGCGAAGACCTCCTGCAATGTAAGTCGTATTTGTCGGGCCGCTTTGGTAATTTCTGTTACCCTTTTCACCAACTTGAATCGTATAGGCTGTGCCTTCTAAGAAAGTAACTATGCCATAAGTATATCCCCCAGCGCCTCCTGGACCTACATAGCCACCAGATGTAGTATATACATAAGTATGCCCACAAGGTCCACCTGCACCCCACAGCTCCGTTATACATTCAAACTCTCTGACAGGCGTAATTACCCACTGACCGTGCGTTCCTAAATTTAAATCACCATCATCAGCCATAACCCAATTGGTTACGCCACCTACAGCTGGACTAATTGTAAATGCGGCACCTGTGCCTCCTCCGGCCGCACCCATAAGTACTTTTCCAAATGAATTATGCAAAGGGAGATCCTCCTAAGAAACCACGCCACTTAGTACCCCCATCTCTTGTTATAAACCCATATATTGCTGTTTCGCTATTACCAGGTGCAGCAGGCGCAGAACCTCCAGCCCACTTCACACTACTCGGCCATGTAATAGCAGACGTTGACGGCGGCATCCATATTTCAAGAGTAAATGAAAACGTTGTGCCTGAACTCGGAGGGTTGCTAAACACGTACGTAGTTGTACTGGTTTCATAATTTGCTGCACGAAAGTAATTGCCGTTTGCTAAGTTACAAGTTTGTGTAGTGTTTTGCCCCAGGTCTACATATGTTTCTTGGTAGGTTGTGGGTTTAAGTGCACCGCTCCAAGTTTTATTTGTAAATGTTTGTGAATTAGATGCGGTAGTTGTACCTGTATTTGTTGTATAACCGGCACCATTTGTTAGCTGGTTGTTGTTAGTTGGAATAGTTGGCTTACCTGTGACATTAGCCCACGCTAAGTAATGTGAACCATGTTGTCCATCAAGTAAATCAGCATCTAAACCAGAACTTGCACCATCATTACCTGCATGCCATACATTATTACCTATAGAACCAACATGAGGAGCTGCAGTAAAATACCATGTCTTATCGACATACATATAGCCATTGTTATCTGGGTGTATTTGGAATTCATCAGATGCATCTTGGGAAATTAATTTTAATCCACCCCCCCAACCATTTGAATGTGCTTTTAGTACTGTTTGTGCGGTTTGTGTTTGAGTGCTTGAAGTATCTAATCTTATAAATGAAGAGGCCTGAATTCCATCAACAGTATCAGCATCTAGACCTGAACCTGAGCCGTCAACAGTCTTAATAGCGGTTAATATCTGAGCCGCTGTTTGATCTGCGGTAGCTCCATTTTCTACGTTAAGGAATGAACGAACACCAGCGGCACTACCATGCCTGATATAGGCGTCATTACTTGTCTCAACGCAAATTTGAGTAATACCACTCGATACAGTATTTGGCGTTATGCTTATGTAACTAGCATTTAAGTAA
>ERZ1047821.2747-NODE-2747-length-10455-cov-4.385962_pt1 | contig 10455 bp, 5 predicted proteins | sample MGYA00383096_ERZ1047821 | MGnify/ENA primary metagenome ERZ1047821 (study PRJEB29581, sample SAMEA5548366) | metagenome | biome: marine; feature: coastal; material: water | depth 25 m | study: Short-term variability in the microbial, nano- and picoplankton... | reverse complement strand
TATTTTCATCTAAATATTTTTTGGCATAAACACAATCTGAACACCATGGTGCGCTATACATTGTTATTTTCATAAACTTTAAATTTAAAGGTAATTTGATTTTGAATTATTGTGCAAAGGCTACAATGTGAAAGATAAGTAAATTTATATTCTGAATTAATATCAAAGCTAGTATTATCAACTTTAAATAATTTAGAACACTCTACCTCACCAGTATCTGAAAAACGCTCTATTTTATATTGATCACTTTGCTTTGACAAGTGAAACCACGATCCGGCACCAATACCGCCAAGCCATTGAGAGCCTTCTGGTATTTTTTCGTTTTTTATTGGTGGTTTCAAACTCATGATCTTTCAATACTTTTAAAATAAGACCCTAGCACAGTTCTATTTATTTTTTCAACTATATTTTCTTTTACTTTATAAAAATCTGCATTGGCAATACCAACGTTTCTTTTGGGCGAGGGAGAAATACAGAATGGAAATTTCAATCTTGCATTTTTTATGAATTTTGGGCTAGCACTTCTCATTACGGAAGCTACAAATCTTGAGCAATTAGTTCCGCTATATACAAATGGTCCGTAAGGAATTAAACCTTTTTGCTGAATTCTTTTAGCGTATTTATATGCTTTATCATAAGAAACATCGTTTAAGATAGAGGCGTATAATGTTCCTTCACCATGACAAGAGTTTTTGTTTTTAATTTCTAATAAAATTTCATCAAGGTTAGAAATCGTATTACTTTTTATTTTTGCAGTTGGCTTTAAGGCTACGTCGCTATCTGTCTCAACATCCCTCACTCTCCCGTAATTTGGTGGAGTATGGTATCTTCCAAAATCAAAATACTGAAGCTTCCCTGATTGTCTATCAATTAAAACAACTGCTGAGTGCCCTACCCTATATTTTCCATTTCTAGCAAACAAAAAATCATACCATGCTCCAGCTGCAGAAACCATGCCTTCAGGCCAAGCGAGTGCAATGATAAAGTCATTTTGCATTTAATTATCTAATTTTCTTAATAAAGTCTTTGTTAATCTCAACAAATTCTTCCAAAGTTTTAAAAAAATTTAAAATATCTTTTTTAGAATTTTCTCCATTAATTGTCACTAGCCGAACAAAACATTGTTTATTAAAATATCCAAAACCAACCATTACCTTGTTTTTTTCATAAAGCTTTGAGCAAAGGTCGATTGGATCATATTTTTTGTAATTAAAACAAATTGATAATGATTTTTCAAAACTATATAATTTGTAGTTATCATTATTAATAATATATTCTCTTGCAAAATCAGCAAGATCAAACTCATGATTAATAATTTGAGAGATTCCTTTTGTTCCAATTGACCTCCACATTGTCCATAGTTTCAGTGCATTATTTCTTCTACCACATTCAAAAGATGTTTGCCCTAAATTATAATCATTATCATGGGTTTGATATAAGTAGGATGCTTTATTACCGAATGATTTTTCTAAACATTTAACATCATTAACAACTAAAACAGAGGTGCTTAATGGCACGCCCAATGTTTTGTGTGCATTAAAACAAAAAGAATCAGATTTTTCTACTCCTTTCACCAGGCTTTTATATTTTTCTGTAAAAATTACCGACCCTCCAAAAGCTCCATCAACATGAAGCCATAAATTATATTTTTTTGAAACTTTTGATATCTCTTCAATATTATCAAATGCACACAAAACAGTGGTTCCCGCCGTAGCATTAATGTAAAATGGTGTTAAGTTGTTATCTAAATCATTTTTTATCTGACTTTCTAAAAGCTTAAAATCCATTTGGCCATACTCATTACATTTGATGTATCGAATATTTTCTTTTCCTAAGCCCGAAAATGATGCATTTTTTGCCATTGAATAATGTGCGTTTTCAGATGTATATGCAACAAGATTATCTTTAAAACCTTTATTAATTATTTCTTCATCTTTGTTATCCCTAGCAATAATTAATGACATAAAATTACTCATTGAGCCTCCAGTAGGAAATGTGCCTCCAGGCCTATTGTTATACCCAATAAGATCACATACCTTTTTAATGATTTCTTTTTCTACCCCCACCTGAGGCCCTGAAATCTTGTAAGTAGCCATAGAATTATTTAGCAATACAGCTAACAAATCTCCTAAAACACCCTTACTATGTCTTCCCCCAAAAAGCTGATTAAAAAAATATTTTGAAGAAGACTTAGGGGTAGATAAAATTAGCTGGTGTAGCGTTTTCTTAAAGTCATGGTCAATTGCTGGATGATCATTTAAGGCCAAATCAATTTTATCATATAAATCTTCGGGCTTTATATAATTAGAGAGTGGTTTTAGCTTTTCCTCTTTTAAAAAATCGTTTGCAAGTTTATTAAATAGTTTTAAATCTTCCTCAATATTATTTTGCATCCCTTTTCTAATTTAAAGCAAAATTAGAAAACCATCTTTAAATAGATAATAATTGTGACGCATATTATATTAACTACTATATTAAATATTGTTTATCTTTGTAAATTAGATAAACAACTTATTTGATATGCTGAAAAAGATTTATTTTACTTTCCTTTTTTTACTTAGCACTTTTTTAGTGAATTCTCAAGTGGTTATTAATGAGTATTCGGCATCAAATTTTGACAGTCACCTTGATAATTATGGTGAGTATGAAGATTGGGTAGAGCTTTACAACACCACAAACTCTGATATTGACTTAAATGGGTGGTCATTAACAGACAAGCCATCAAATCTTAGTAAATGGTCTTTTCCTGGATCTTTTATAGTAAGTGCAAATAGTGTTGCTATTGTCTACTGTTCTGGTCTTAACGAACTTGTTGGTGGGGTTGCACACACTAATTTTAAGATAACACAAACAAAAGCAGGAGAAGTATTTGTTCTTTCTGATGCAGGAGGAAACATTATTGATTCAGCAAGAGCTGTTCCAGCTCAAAAATCACACTCAAGAGGCAGAGATGTAAATGGCGGAACTACTTGGTCTGTATTTATAACTGCAACGCCAAATACAAACAACTCTGGTGCAATGCTTGAATATGCGCCATTACCAATTTTTTCTCAATCATCCGGATATTACAGCGCTCCCTTTGACTTAACTCTAAGTTGCGCTGATCCAAATGCTCTATTATATTATACAACAGATGGAAGTAGGCCTGATAATAGTTCTAACCTATATACAGGTCCTTTTAATATTTCTTCTACTTCAGTAGTAAAAGCTGTTGCATATAGTACAAATAGCTTGGTGCCTCCGAGTTTTATTGATTACCACACCTTTTTTATAAATGATACTCACACCGTTCCAATACTTTCTGTTTCTGGAGATAGTGTGGCTGTTTTGATTGAAGATGGATTACAAACTATTGGAAGTTGGTGGAATGGAACTCCACACGAACCTCAGGGAACAATTGAATGGTTTGATAAAAATGGTGTTTTAATTGATAAAGGAACTGGTGAATTTAACAAACATGGAAACGATTCTTGGGCTTATGATCAAAGAGGGTTTGATTACGTTATGAGAGATCAATTTGGATACAATCATGCTCTTCAAGATAAAGTTTTTGACACAAAGAGTCGAGAAAAATTTCAAAGAGTAATTGTAAAGGCTGCTGCAAATGATAATTACCCTGCTTCTTTTGGGAGTTCTGGGGGACACATTAGAGATGCCTACATACATCATTTATCTCAGCTTGCCGACCTAAGACTAGATGAAAGATCAACAAAATCATGTGTCTTATATTTAAATGGAGATTATTGGGGAGTTTATGAAATGAGAGAAAAAGTAGATGACCATGATTTTACTGACTACTATTACGATCAAGATAAAAATAATTTACAATACCTAAAAACCTGGGGTAATACATGGGTTGAGTATGGTGGGGCGCAAGCTCAAACAGATTGGGACAATCTGAAAAATTATATCACAACCAACTCCATGGCAAATCAGGCAAATTATCAAACTGTAAAAAGCCAATATAATACTGGAAGTATTATCGATTATTTTTTACTCAACTCCTATGTGGTTTGTGGAGATTGGTTGAATTGGAATACCGCTTGGTGGAGAGGACTAGATACAAATGGCGAAAAGAAGAAGTGGAGATATACTCTCTGGGACATGGACAACACATTTGACCATGGGACAAATTACACGGGTGTTCCTACAATGTCTGTAAATGCTGATCCTTGCGACCCAAGTAGTTTAAGTGACCCTGGCGGGCAAGGACACGTTCCTATTTGGAATGAGCTCTTAAATAATTCTGATTTTTTTGACGACTACTTAAATCGTTGGCAAGATTTGGCTAATGGTTATTTATCATGTGATACAATGATTGCGGTTTTAGATAGTATGATAAATGTCATTGACCCAGAAATGCCAAGGCAAATTGCTAAGTGGGGAGGAACATACACTGAGTGGCAAACAAATGTTCAAGACATTAGAGATTTTATAAATGCCCGATGTACCATAATGAATGCTGGCTTTGGACCTTGTTATCCTGCACTTTCAGGCCCTCACAATGTTACGGTTCAAATTTTAGGAATTGGAGAGGTAGAAATGAGTGATGGAAATTTAATTAATCAAAATAATACTGGCTGGACTGATCAAAGGTATGGTGGTGTTAATCTTCCTTTTGAAGTGAAAAGCGGAACTTTTCAAAATTGGGAAATAGTCCCTAGTGGTGTTTATACATATGATCCGTTTGTAGACACTTTAGTATTAGACCTTCAGGGGAATGTGACTGTAATAGCAAACTTTATTCCTCCGGTAGAAACAAGAGACATAACTTATAAAATCAACCCTCCAGGAACTGCCTCAGATATAATAGTGGATGGAAATAATCTTGGTACTATCCCAAGCACAATTACATATACCTTAGGTGACACTGTAACTGCTTCTCCTATTATTGACCCATTATATGGTTTTAGCAATTGGACAAGTGATAGTGTAAATATTTTGCCACAAAATAGTAGTCAGAATATTTCTTTTTATGCCAATAATCATGATACAATAACTCTAAACTTGTATTTGCTCCCAACGATTGAAGCTTTTATTTCTGGTAATGACACTATTTGCTCAAATAAAAATACTCCTGCTGAAGTAAGTGTGGCTTTTACTGGAATAGCTCCATATACTTTTAACTACTCGGTTAATGGGGTTATTCAGGGTGAAATAACAACTACCAACAATCCATACACTATCGAAACAAATGAGGATGGAGTTTATAATCTAATTAGTTTTTCTGATGCTGCAGAGCAAGGAGGGCTTAGTGGTCAGGCTTTTGTAACTATTCAAGATGCTCCTGTTGCTGACTTTCAGTTAAGTCCAAATGAAACAAGTATCATCTATACTACTATTAAAATGATAGATAAGTCTACTAATAATACAAATAGTTGGCAATGGGATTTTGGCGATAAGCTAGGATATAGTACAGCGCAAAATCCTTCATATACTTATCCAGAAGAAGTATCTCAGTACCAAATATTTTTAAAGGTTAGAAATGCTGCTGGCTGTGCCGATTCGATCTATAAGATTCTAAATATTGTTGATGACCATTGGATTTATGTTCCAAATTCCTTCACGCCAAATTCTGATGCTGTGAATGATCGCTTCATTATTGATCACTACGGTGTCTTGGAGCAAAGCTTTTCTATAAATATATTTAACCGATTAAACGAATTAGTTTTCTCGAGCAATAACATTGATGAGTTAAACAAAGAAAATGGTTGGGATGGTAAGCATCTTTTTAAAGGATTTGATCTGCCTTCGGGAACATATATATATGAACTTTCATATCAAGATATTGAAGGCTGGAAGCACTATAAGACAGATAAGATCAACTTAATCCGCTAACTAATGTTTACTTTACAGTCAAAAGCATATTATAGTTTTTTCCTTTGCTTAGTGGCTTTTTCTTTATCATTCAATCTACATTCGCAAACACTGTTCAACTATAGCCCACAAGGCCTTTATGATGGGCCTGGTGGTATGTATGAAAAAGATTCTCTTAGAACATTATATGTTAATTTTCATGATCCTAATTACCATTCTATTTTACAAAACTCCTTTTTTACCAATCCATCATACAGAATTCCTGCGAGCATAACTTTAGGAGATATTACCTTAGACAGTGTTGGTGTGAGATACAAAGGCAATTCTACGTTTTGCATACCAAATGATAATGGCGTGCCTAAAGTTCCATATAATTTAGATATGAATTACTGGATATCTGGGCAAAAACTATTAGGATATAAAAAATTAAAGCTTGCTAACGCCTGGATGGATGCAACTTTTCAAAAAGAATATATTGCTTCTAAAATCTACCAAAAATACTTGCCTTCTCCAGAGGTTAATTTAATGAAACTTAATGTACAAGGAAATTATTTAGGGTTATACGTTAATACGGAATCAATCAACAAACAATTTGCAAAAAAGCATTTTGACTATGATGACGGCGCCTTATTTAAATGTGATGCTAGTGGAATGTTTTGTGATACAACGGGAACACCCCCGGGTGGATACCCTGGGCTAACCTGGAATGGATCTTTAGATAGCACATTATATTACTCAAGTTATGACATAAAATCAAATCATGGTTGGAAAGAATTTATTGATATGATATATGCTTTAAATTTCACTCCAAATAATCTTGATTCTTTTTTAAATATTGATAGAGCTCTATGGGCCTTTGCTGTTAACACCGTTATTGGAAACTTTGATAGTTATAATGGATACTATGTTCACAACTACTATATGTACCAAAATGAAGACAATCTGTTTCAAATGATTCCATGGGATTTAAGTCAGAGCTTTATTAATGCTTTGCTTGGATGGGATATTTTCACGCCACTAGGCCCTACTCATCCAACACAATACGACCCTTACTATGGTTCTGACCCCTCTCTGTTTAGGCCCTTAACCGAATTTCTTTTTAATAATGCAGAGTACAGAAGACAATATACTGCTCATTTAAGAACAGTGATAAATGAAATAGATACAAATCAAATAAGAGGCGAGGTGCAAACTATGCAGGCAATGGCCTACAGCGCCATGGATAATGACATACACAAGCTTTTTTCTAGCGCTGATTACTTTAATAATGTTGAGCAAGATATTAGTAATTTGGCCTGGGGAGGGTATGGATTTGGAGGAATAATGTCATGTTTAAGACATAGAATTCCCTTCTTACTTGCACATTCAGAAATAAGTGCAACTCCACCAAATATATTTAACGTACAGGTTGACAATGGGATTATAACTGCAAATGTTAATAACGAATCCTATGTTGAGCTAATGGCAACAGTTAGCGAATATAATTCAAAGTTTACGTCCTTTGACATGTATGATGATGGAACAAATGGTGATGCCCAAGCAAATGACGGTATTTATTCGTGTTATGTTCCGTTTGCTACGTCTCCTTTAGTAAAGTTTTATGTAAAGGCTAGAAACTCTCAAGCAATGATGCTTTCGCCTGAAAGAGCTGAATATGAGTTTTATGAATACTACTCCATTTCTAATGTTTTGGACAAGCCCCAATCGTTTAATAAAGAAATTATTTTTATTACTGATATATTAGGTAAGAAATCCAAATTCAAATACAATACTCCTCTAATTTTTATTTATGATGATGGCAGTGCTGAAAAGAAATTCTTTGTAAAATAAATAGATTTACTTTCATTGTCTATCTTATTTGCAAAAGTTATATTTGCACGAATTAGCTAGTAGTAATCATGAGTAAATTTAAAGAATATAGCGCCCTAGATCTTTCAGCGGTCAACAAAAGTATTTTAGACTTTTGGAGCCAAGAGTCTGTTTTTGAAAAGAGTTTAGGCGAGAAAAACAAAAGCTATAACTTTTATGAAGGCCCTCCGTCTGCCAATGGAATGCCAGGCATTCACCATGTTATTGCAAGAACCATAAAAGATCTTTTTTGTAGATACAAAACCTTAAAAGGATTTAATGTTTATCGAAAAGCGGGGTGGGATACACATGGTCTTCCTGTAGAGCTTGGTGTAGAAAAAGAATTAAATATAACTAAAGAAGACATTGGAACTAAGATATCTATTGAAGATTATAATAAAGCATGTAGGGTTAATGTAATGAAATACCAAGCTGCCTGGGAAGATATTACAGCAAAAATGGGTTATTGGGTTGATATGAAAAACCCATATGTTACTTATGACAATAAGTATATTGAAAGTGTTTGGTGGCTGTTAAAGCAATTACATAATAAAAACCTATTATATAAAGGGCATACTGTTCAACCCTTCTCACCAAAAGCAGGTACTGGTCTTAGTACACACGAATTGAATCAGCCAGGTTGCTATCGTAATGTAAAAGACACTTCTGCTGTAGCACAATTTAAAATTATAAAAAATAAGCAAAGTAAATTTTTATTTGAAAAACCGGACAAAAGTATCTTCTTCCTTGCCTGGACAACAACTCCGTGGACTCTTCCGTCAAATACTGCTCTCGCTGTTGGCAAGAAAATAACATATATATTAGTTGAAACTGTAAATCAATATAATGGAGATGTTTACTGTGTAATACTTGCAAAAGATTTGCTTTCAAAGCATTTTAAAACAGAAAATGAAAACATCTCTTTTGAAGCATATGAGGTTGGAAACAAATCTCGTCCTTATGTGGTTTTAAAAGAATTTACTGGTGATTTATTAGTGGGGCTCGTATATGATCAATTACTAAAATATGCCGTACCAAAAAACGGAGATGCATTTAGAGTTTTAGCTGGTGATTTTGTTACAACTGAAGATGGGACGGGTATCGTACATTTGGCGCCAAGTTTTGGAGCTGATGATAATAGGGTGGCAAAACAAAACGGTATTGGCTCTCTTACTCTTGTTGATGAACAAGGCAGGTTTACCAAAGAGGTAAATGATTTTTATGGGCAATATGTAAAAGATGAATTCTACACTGAAAATGACACAAAGCCAAAGCTACCTGCCGATGTTCAGATTATCATTAAACTAAAAGAATCTGGATTACTTTTTAACTCAGAGAAATACGAGCACAGTTACCCTCATTGTTGGAGAACAGATAAGCCAATTTTATATTATCCTATGGATAGTTGGTTTGTAAAAACAACCGATCACAAGCAAAGAATGATGGAACTCAACAAAACTATTAATTGGAAACCATCCTCTACTGGTGAAGGCCGATTTGGTAATTGGTTAGAGAATCTTGTAGATTGGAATTTATCACGATCTAGATTTTGGGGTATTCCTTTACCGATCTGGAGAACAGAAAATGGTAAAGAGGAAATTTGTATAGGGTCACTTGAGGGTTTAAAAGCAGAAATAGATCGATCAGTTAATTTAGGTTTCATGAAAAAAAACCCGCTTGCAGATTTTAAAGCGGGAGATTTCTCTGATAAAAATTATTCCATTTTTGATTTACACAGGCCATATGTCGATGATATAATTTTAGCCTCAAAGTCTGGCCTAAGGATGACTAGAGAGCTTGACCTTATTGATGTCTGGTTTGATTCTGGGTCAATGCCATATGCTCAGCTTCACTACCCATTTGAAAACAAAGAGCTGTTTGCAAATCGATTCCCGGCTGATTTCATTGCTGAAGGAGTAGATCAAACAAGAGGTTGGTTTTTCACTTTACATGCAATCTCTACGCTTTTATTTGACTCGGTTGCTTATAAAAATGTTGTGTCAAATGGACTTGTATTAGATAAAGATGGTAATAAAATGTCTAAGCGGCTTGGGAACGCAACAGATCCTTTTCAAACAATTGGGAAACATGGGGCTGATGCTACTAGATGGTATATGATTTCAAATGCACAGCCTTGGGATAATTTAAAGTTCGATGAAGAGGGGATACTCGAAGTTCGAAGGAAGTTTTTTGGCACACTGTATAATGCCTATTCTTTTTTTGCATTATATGCAAATATTGATGGATTTAAATACAATAAAAATGTAAGCTCCTTAGTAGAAAGAGACATAACTGACCGATGGATTATCTCTGAATTAAATTCATTGATAAAAGATGTTGAAGCGCATTATGAGGATTACGAACCAACTAAAGCTAGTCGTGAAATTCAAGATTTTGTAATTACCAAGCTTAGTAACTGGTATATACGCTTAAATAGAAGAAGATTTTGGAAAGGAGAATATAACTCCGATAAAAAAGATGCGTATTGCACCTTATTTGAGTGCTTAAGTACGATTGCAATTATTTCTTGTCCAATTGCTCCTTTCTATATGGACCAGTTGTATCAGGATTTAAATCAGAGCGCTAATTCTGTACATTTAGCAAGCTTTCCAAAGTTTGAAAAAAATAATATCAATAAAGTTCTTGAAACGCAAATGCAATTAGCACAAATAATGTCTTCTTCAATTCTTTCTCTAAGAAAAAAAGAAAAAATCAGAGTGCGACAACCCCTTGCTAGCGCATTAGTTGCGGTGTCAAATGAAGAAACCCGACAGGCTCTTGAGAGGTCAA